>Ga0307931_1002627_pt1 | contig 11400 bp, 20 predicted proteins | sample OrgLakmetageno47_FD_201816 | JGI IMG/M metagenome (GOLD analysis project Ga0307931, IMG submission 201816) | Saline water microbial communities from Organic Lake, Antarctica - #47 | ecosystem: Environmental > Aquatic > Non-marine Saline and Alkaline > Saline | place: Antarctica: Organic Lake... | reverse complement strand
AACAGCAGCAGCAACGGCAACAGCAGCAGGGTGCATGAGGCGGCAGCGCATTACGGCGTCTTATTGCGAGGGTGTTGGGTAGTGAAATCCGAGGCTCTCTTTGCGCGCGGCGGCGGTGGCGCTGATGCTGCTGCTTTGGCGGCGCTTCACCCAGGCTCCACCAAGGTGCCTCTGGTAGCGCTGGTGGCATCGCTGTCCGCGGGTAGCAGTGGCAGTGGAAGTGCGCTGGTTGATGCTGGCATTAGTGCTGGCAGTGGCAGTGCAGCCAGCAGCAGCAGCAGCAGCAGCAGCAGTAGTAGCGGCCGTGGCGGCCGTAGCAGTGGCAAGGGAGCCCAATCTAGCAGCAGCAGCAGCAGCATAGTGGTTGCGCCCAAGGCGAGCAGCTCTGCACTCACTGCGGCTGAAGAAGCCATTTGCAACGCACGCGACAGCATGCTGTGCTTGCTGCATCGAGACGGCTACCTGTACCGGGCACCTCTCACCAGTGCTCTGGACGGCGCTCTAAGCGATTTTCAAGCTCGGTACGCTCATGTTGATCTTCAGCTATGGGTCTCCGCTCTTTTCTTTTTTTTTCTTTTTTGTCGTAGTTTTCCTCTTTTTTGTTGTGGTTTGCCCGTCTCATTTTCTTGCACATACACACACACCATGCCATGAGCACCCCACTTTTCCGCTGTACCCTTTACTTTAAAAACCCCACGGGGGCAGCGCTGTTTCTTGGGTGCGATAAGACGCGCGCGCGATTCACTTTTTTTCCTTGTTTTGGAGAAGGAGCTCTCGCGCGCCAGCGCTGATCGTATGCCGCCGAAAACTTTTATGTCCCTTTTCCTTTCTTCTTTTAGAACAGAAAAAGGGATCCCATGGTTTTTGGCATACAAACGATCAGCGCGCAATTTCTTTCGCGCATTTCATAGATGTTTGCCTTGTTTCAGTCCGCACAAAAAACACGTTTGTTTGTTTTGCGGGCTTTGCCATTCCCTTTCTTTTTCTGAACATCACTCAGCTCCCCTTTTGACGTGCTTTTTTCCTGCTTCGCTCTTCTTGTTCCCTTCTCGTGCTTGTGCAGGTGCGTGCTCAACCGCGTAGCCGACCTCGACCGCCCTACCAGGCAGTGGCGCTTGAATAGGCCTGATACGACTGCCACCGCGGCTGAATCCCTGCCATCCCACGTGATGTCTAACCAGGAAGCGCAGTGGCAGGCCATGGAACAGAAAAGCGAAGTGGCGAGAATTTTGGCTGCTTACGACGCCAACTGCGCTAGCTTAGCTGCCTCCGGGAAAGGCCCGGGTCCAAGAGAGGTGCGGCCAGCGTTCATGATCGACAGCCAGCCTGGCTTTAACCCGGGCATCCCGGGCGGTCGGGATTTCTGAGTTGAGATAAACGAGGGCTAAAGGAAATGGCGTCCCGCGTGTGCTCAATGTTCAGATGTTCAGTGTTCACGCCCCATATATATTAAGCTCTTCCACTCAATTATGGATACTTAAAGAGGAGGATAATCAACTAGAACGAAATTTAGAAATATCAATCAAAGTTAGTATTACCAGGAATTATATGTGGCGGTAGATGCGAGATCGTGATCGTGTTTGTGCATGGGCGCGTGCCCCCCCCCTCGTATTTATTTCGTATCGGCTCGGTGTTCGGGTGCAGAATTTTAGAACCCTCTATCTATCTATCTGTAGTTACAGCAGCTGTGTATTGAAAGGAAGTGCTCAAGCTCCACGAGATCGAGGTCAATATCACGATCAAGAACAAGCGTTACCAGAGGACACAATAAAGAGTTTATCCTTTGAATCTCCACGTCGAGACGTGCTTTTGTGAAGGCTAGCGAGGCGTGCTTTTGTGAAGGCTTGCATGGTGTAAGTTTCAAGAAAAAATGATGACACCATATGATGAGGCCATGATACCGCAAGAGACTTCGCGAGCACATTCAGCAGCCGCGCGCAGCCATCGCACTAAGCACATTGAAGAATACAGGTGCTTTGTGTTTGCACTTTTGACAGTCACTTTTCTGGGTCTGATCATGCTTCTCTCTTCTATTCTCTTTAATGCCGTCTTCCTGCTCATCTTCCACACCTTGCCTCATCCATACGGCTTACCAAAAACAGAGCGCCTCAGCCGATGATCGACGAACTCATTTCTAAAGCTTGTTCTATTCCTGCCAAAGTGAGAGAACCTGAGCCTGCGCCGAGTTCTTCGACTGTAGCCGAGGTCGCTCTGAAATACGAAGACTTTCCTGGAAATTTACCTAGACCGCAGCTTGAAGCTCGTCGCGAGGTACTGCACAAATAGGAAGTAATTGACTGCCTCACTCTGCCCATCGATGTTCGGATGAAAGTATGCATAGGTTGTTCAAATAAATAACTTCGCATGCATTAAGGCCTGTGCATTTTGAAGGCTCACGTAATTGCAGTTTCCAGCCTACGAAATGTATACCCGTCATTACTATATTTCGAATCCTTAGACATGTCTGTATGTGCACCTCAGCCGTGTCCCTTGTCTAATTGACCCTTCTTCCATTCGCAATGCTCTTACTTCTGTATCTACGTGGAGCTACCTGCATGCATGTGTTTGCTCAAAATCACTCCAAGGTTTCGTAGCCCTTCACTCTGCTTTTCGTGTCTTTCACTTCTTCAACAGGATCTGCATAAGTACTTCCACGCCATGTCGTTTACTGCACCCGTGCTGCCCATGCTAGAAACTCTCCAAGGAGCTTCTGCGGCCTCGTCTCATCACAAATCCGGTGCGCCAAGAACCAAGGCAGCAAATGGAGGGGACGTTCGTTCGAGCGGGCTCTTCCTGACAGGAGGAGGAAGAGAAAGTGTCAGCGCAGGAAGCACAGGAAGCGTACGATGGGCGCCTGGGTTACTCGCATAGGTTTCCTCCGGTGCTATGGCGACTTGCGGCATCGAAATAATGGGCACTCGTCATTGCCTGGCTCCATACCTGAGATTAAATTCTGGGACTAGGAACAGGGAGGGGCATCTGCCATCTGTCTTCTGTCCTGGAGCCCGGAGTGCAGCTTCCCGTTGTTGCATGGCCATCGGATGCCATCGGAATGGTGGCTGGAATACCGCTGTTAGATATGATAAGAGCCTCTTATGGACGTAAAGAGTGATCACATAAACACCTGTGTGTTATAAGCGTGCCGCGTGCCGAATATTGCCCAAAAAGCAAAAAGAACAAAAATAAAACAAAGGGCTTTTCTTTAAAATAATTTTTAGGTTACAGTTACAGCTATTGTCTATTGTATTCACCTACTGCCTACTGCTACTTATTTTGTGGCTTGTGGGTAATTTCGTTATTTAAAATCCCATAGTACGAAGCAGAAGTAACAAGCTTTTGCTTAGTCCCACCGTCCCACCAAAGGAGCTATCAGAAACAAGCAAAGGAGGAGTGTCCTCGCCTTTTCCGGGCCGTGATCAACCTCCCCCTCCCAACTCCACATCCCGTTCGTTTGAGCTCGGGAAAGAAGCGCAAGAGAGCGAGAGAAATGGTCAGCCACAGGAGGAAGGAGCTGGCAGGGCCGCGCGTGATGCTAGCTGCAATGGATTGGAACACCTTTCGGTTCATCTACTTCGCCACCACCTTGTATGCTTGGCCTGCTTTTTTTTTTACACCACGTAGCCCTTGTTCGGGATGTTCTTGGCGTAGCCGTAGCCGCCGAGCGGGCTGGCGCCGAAGATGAAGCGGCTGGAGCGCACTTCCGGGATCATGGTGAGCTCCTTCTGGACCTTGGACCAGTTGGCGTCGTCGGTGAGCACCACGTCGATCACGTTGTACGCCACGTCGCCGCGGGACTTGTTCACCTGTTGGTTGAATGGGGTTTGGTGGATGAGGAATAGAAAATAAAAAAAATAAAAGACTGATGCGGTGAGGCAAAGATGCTCGAACATGTGTTAAGGCAAGAGACATGAGGACATGAGAAAAAGAGAAACAGCAACAGAAGGAAGAATGCTTGTATTCACGCATTCATCACGAGTATCCGCGAATGACAACAACAACAACAACAACATGCATGTACCTGCTGAAGGATGTTCAAGCTGGCGTCACCGAAGACTCCCAGGATCTTGGAGAGCACGCCCGAGGTGTTCTCGTTAACCACGCTCACGCGCACCGTTTTCTCCGCGTCCCGGGCTTCCAGGATGGTCTCGGGGAAGTTCACGCTGTTGACCACTTCGCCCGTGGTCAAGAAGCGCATGATGGTTTCCGCCGCCATGGCCGCCGCCGCGTCCTCGGCCTCCTCGGTGGACGCCCCCAGGTGGGGAATCACCACGCAGCGCGGATGGTCCCACAGCTCGTCGTCGGGGAAGTCGGTCACGTACCTGAACAAAGAGCCGAAAGGTGAGCATATTCGGCCAGGCAAACAGGAGACGAATGGGGCGAAGCAAACAGGAGACGAATGCGAAATCGACGAAAATCCACAACTTGAATAAGAATGAGAAGTGACCAGTTTAGTGCCGACGTAGTGTCCTTGTTTTTAACTGCCGTGTTCTCACCGGCCAGTATTGCCCGGGGCGTCCAACCAAGCTTTCAAGTCCTTGGAGTCCACGAGCTCGCCGCGGGCGAAGTTGAGGAGCACCGCGTCTTGCTTCATGCCTGCAAGCAGGGTCGAGTTCACGATGCCCTGTCAACGACATCAAGGAAAGCGCACGCACAACAACGCGCACGGAAAGGAAATGTGGGCAAACGTGTGAGGACGCGAGACTGCAAACAAATCGACAAGAGCAAAAGCAGCACTTCAAGGTTGAACGAAGCTGACAGGGACACCAATGTTAAAAAAATGAGTCGCGCGCATAGGCCACTCCTGCAATAAGAATCATCGCCAATAAAGCATGTGTACCTTGGTGCCGCCTTCGGCCACCGACTTGTTGATGAAGGGCACGTTGAGGCTCACGTAGTCCGCCGAGTCCATCACCGCCTTCATGCCCCCGAGGAGCTTGGTTTCCCGGGGCAGCTTGAGCGCCGCTTGAATGGTCATGCCCGGGTCGTAGCCGATCACCTAGAGTCGTTGAGGAGGTTTTGACGTAAAACAACGCAAGCAGTGGCACTGTGGGAGGAGAGGTAAATTGCATACAAAGAAAACGAGCGCACAGCGTACCTGCATGCCAAGGGACGCGCAGTCGCGAGCAGTAGCGCTGCCAATGTGGCCCAGGCCAATGATGCCCACGGTTTTGCCGGCGATCTCGCGGCCGCCGAACATGGCCTTGTCCTTCTCCACTTTCTCGCGGGCAGTGCCGGCTGCGCCCAGGGTTTTCATGTGGTTCACGCCCCCGATGATGTCGCGGCTGCCAAGCAAGAGGCCCGCGATCACCAGCTCCTTCACCGCGTTGGCGTTAGCGCCCGGGGTGTTGAAGACAGGAATCCCGGCGGCGGTCATTTCGTTCACTGGCACGTTGTTGGTACCGGCGCCGCAGCGGGCAATGGCGCGCACCGTCCATGGCACTTCGCTCACTTGCAACTTGTGGCTGAAGAACGCAGCAGCAACACAACAAAAGATAACCAAGAAGCAGACCAATAGAAAGAGTCAGTGATGCAGAGGTTGAATCGCTGCGTTGCAGAGCGAGGTAGGAATAGATCTTCAGGAAAAAGAGCGTGCAAAGAGGATGGAAAAGCGGATTCTACTACTGGAATTGCTCAGAACGACAGAAGAATCTCCGATGAGGACAGCATTATTCGCTATTTCTTCGCCCCACATATGAGATAAAAGCATTAAAAAATCAATGGCGCGTACCTGCGCAAGAGGATGGCGTGAGCGTCGGAGTCGTGGTCAGGCGAAACCTAAGTACCGAGTGAGAAGAAGGCTTGAGTTAGGCACACGTCATCGTTGAACTCAAGAAGGAACGAGCACATCCAAAACAAACACTTCGCGCGCCCATATCGAAACAATCTTGTTCAGCAAATTAAAAACAGCAGTTTGGTCGCTGCAATCGCGAACGGCTGTTGAGTTTGAGCTTAGAGGATACATGCTCTGTGAGAAACCCAAGTGACAGAGATACGTGTTGGACACTCGAAGTATGAGACCGCCAATGTGAAGTGAATCTCCCGGACGCACCGTATAAGAAGCCCGCGGGAATCGAGACAAGCCCTTCTCGCTGATCTTGTTGAAAGTCTTAATCCTGAACTGGCCAGGGGGATTAGGCGAATTGTGTTCAAGGTCAAGCGGCACAGAGCTTGCCCAGGCCGAAGGCGCAGAAGCAGTAGAGAGAGGATGAGCGCGGCGGCTCAGGTTTGCGACCGTGGAAACAATAGGGCGTGCGCGAAACATCTTTATGAAGAAGCGGTGTGGTTGCGGTGTGATTGTCTGACTTTTATGAACGGAGGTTGGACGACTTGGATGGTCGTCGCTCGCTAGATTCAATCGTGAAGATGGTGAATGTGTCGATTTCGTGAAAGGTTCGTGGAGAAAAATTCAAGGTTTCTACAGGAGCACGTGGCCTTGTGTTGAAAAATTACGGTACAAAAATACGATTTATCATTTGGCCTTGCTTCTCGCTTCTCGTCGATGATATATATTATATTAGTGCGTAAGTAGCGCCAAAAAGCTGAAAACTTCTATATTATTACTGCACTGAACATCATCATAACATGACGGAGGCGTAGTGTGCAAGGTAGCGTGGGTCGCTAGTTGAGGGCACAATCAAAGCCATCCGAGTGAACATTAAGATTTCAACCAGTATTTTACCACCAAAACTTCGGGATGAACAACATGGCGGACTCGCGGACCGGCATTCGCCTACCAGCGGACAAGGTTGGGAGTCTCGAAATTGCGGCACCATTACCAGCTCTGGCGCGGGCTCAACTACGGAGTGCTCCGCCTTCATCAAAAACCGGTTTTACTAATTCGTCATCGATGGGTGGTATGAATGACACACGGGGGCAAAGTTTGCCTCCTTCGGGTTTCGGGAGCCCACCGTGCACCACTTCTTCGTTGTCTTCAGGCGTGGGCAGCTTTGCCTTGCAGCAGAAGAGCGTAGCCACCGGCGAATTCAGCGAAGGCTTGCGTGGTCAACTTGACGCCTTGCGGTCTCTCGAAGGCTATGAAGAGTTAGGCGGCAGCACTTATGGGTCTGGGCGACGGCTAGTCATGGAGCTCAAGGAATCAGTGAAGCAACAGCGGCGGCGCGACGCTCGCGAAGCAGGATTCTCTCTGGATTGCGTCGGGGTTTCAAAGCACGAGGCCCTCAGAGTGCCGCGCTACTTGCCTTATTACGACGAAACCCAGGTGCAGAGGGTCCATGACTACCTTTTGAGGTTTTTCAGCAGAATGGAGAATTGCTTTAGCGCCGCTGTGTTCACTTTGTCTCTTTCAAGCTCTCTTGATGTTATTTTTTTTGGTTTTTGTCAGGCCATCTTTTTGAAGGCTCGAGAGCGGCGAGCGGCGCTGTTGCAGTCCTACGACTGGAAAGACATGACGCGCGATCAGAGCGCTGTCATGAAGCACAACGTGGCCCTGCTGGAGCGGCGCGGGCGCGGCACCATAGCCTCTCGCCAAAGCCCTGCAGCCACAATGCAACGCTTCGACCAACGCGTGGGTGCTGCGGCAGGGTTCGTGCAGGTATCATCTGATGAATCTTATGATCCTACTGCCTTTAAAAAATTCGCGATTATTCGACCTTTCCATTCCTAGTTCCAACTACTATACGTACTTTTCTGTGTGATTCACAAACGTGCTCCCGTCCCATGCCCTATTCTGTACGTTCTCCTCCTCCGCTGCCATCAACAGTTGAACACGTCCCTGGCGTCGTCGGAATCGGGCCGTTGGACGCCAGGAGTCTCCTTCCGTGGCGCTACGGTGGACCCTGGTCTTGCGTCCACTGTGGCCAAAGCAGACCGCAAAGCAGCCCATCGCGCGGTAACACACGCTGTAACGCAAGGTGTCGCGAACGGATCCTCGTCGTCGTCACAGATTGCCACGTCTCCCATCACCCCGGGCAACGACAACAATGGTATAGAAGAAGGAAGCGAAGGAGGCCTACCAGTTGAGGCGTCTGTGGAGCTCAGCGCTGCCGAACAGTTGGCCTTGAAGTTGTCCGGTCAAGAAGCTTTGACGCAGCAAGAGCTGCCCACCTCAGCCACGGGTTTACTCCGAGTGCAATCGTTGCACGACTCCAGCACTTCACCTGCTTTCCGCCGGGCACTCGTAAGCATTATAAGACTGTTTATGTACTCCCCTTTCGTTTTTTTAATTTCGTTTTCTTCCCGATTGAACCCTCTTTGGTCTTTCTGTATTCCTTACTTTGTACCGACCACACACACTTTCCCTTGGTCTTCGCCTCGTGTGTGCTCCAACCCCACACCTCAGATGGTGTCTCTGCGACAGCACGGCGTGCCTGTGGTGCAATCTCCGTACAAGTCGATGGCTCCGCTCCTGAAGCACCAAAAGCACGACGACATTGACGACACCGACGGCGGCGGCTTTTCTGTCAGCGAAGTTCGCTCGGTAAGTGTCCCACACACATCACTTTTCCTGTCCTAGCACACACATTCTAAGAGCACACGCTCGCGTTCTTTCTCTTTCATTCCTACCCTATTCAACTCCTACCTTCTCAACCTTTCCATTGACCATTTCCATCTCCATTCTCCTCTGAAGGTGATTCGCTACATCGAGGACATCGCTGACTCGGTCGCGGGCGAAAGCCGCAACGGCGAAATCGAGTTCGAGGAGCTGGACTTGGCGTTCCGGCAGGCGCACCGGTCGAGGGCGGCGGCCCAGTACGAAAAAGCGGGCCGCGCGGCCATGCACAAACTGGAGCTCTTGCTGCGGATGCGGGAAATTTCCATCGTCCAGTGGTTCAATGAGGTTGGTGTGGGCAAAAAGAAAACAAGAGACAACAACATTTCAAACAACTTTTTCCTGCTTTCCTGTTTTTTTCCTTTCCTCCTCTTCTTCTCTTAGAGCATTACTTCTTTCATTGCTGTTTTTTTTATTGCTTTGATTTCACGAATCATTTTGTTAATTACACCTCTTTTGTATTCTTCGTGGCGTGCTGTCACGCTATCACGAACCTCAACGTCTCATACCGCACAGGTGGACTCTCAGACCCACCGCAACGGCTATTTGAGCCACGCTGACTTGATTCACGCCCTCATGGCGTTAACCGACGCCAGGCAGCACCAGTTCAACCCCCATGCTCTCCTCAAACTGCAGCCGGGAAGCTCAGAAACCGAGGTATTCACAATCATCCAACGCATTCAAATTCGAAATTACTTGGTCTTTTTGTTTGCAGAGAGAAAGCCCTTTGCTACTTGAAGATACATATTCGATTTGTCATCTCTATGCTTTCAACTTTTTTCTCCTTGCAACACGCAGGTGCACTCAGCTTTTGAAGCTTACAAGGTCGCTCACGAGGACGGCGAAGCGGGGATTGAGCAGTTTTACAACGTGAAAGCAGCGCGGGAGCAGGCCCACGCCAAAGCCACAATTGCTCTCTCCAAAGCGCAACGGCAGAATCAGGCCGCCCAGAAAAACAGCGCCGCCGCTACTCTCTTTTCGATGCCCAACCAGTTCGACGACCAATTTGCACAAAACGCCCAAGACCACGCAGAAGCCTCAGAGAAAGCAGTGGTTGAAGCCAGCAAGGCGAAGGAACACGCCAAACAGGTAGGATATTTGTAGTTGGCTGAAAATATTGAATACCAAAAAAATGAAATCTGCATGATGCCGTGACCGATTGGGGCCGTTTGTGCCTATTACTTCCTCAACAACAATTGTGCTAACCACAACTTCGTCCCACTTTTATCCAGGTGGCGGTCGCCGCAAAAGCCGACGCGCAACAAGCCGATGCTGACGTCGTCGCGGCTACGGCTGCGGCTGCGGGGGAGGACATGCGGAAGGAGTCCACTGGCGTGGACCTAGCACCCCACAACGAGATGTTCATGAACAAGGATAGTGATGAGAGCAGTGCGGGCCCCGTGGAACGTTCCACGCAGCGCTTGAACAGTGACGACAGCACCCGCAGCGAAGATGACGACCAGAGCAACACAAGTGGAGGTGCGTGCACCTTCTGTTCATCCGTAGTGTGTTTTCTTTGAAATCATCCTTTTCAGCCGGAATTGCTCCGCGCCATTCCTGTCAATTTGACATGTATCTTGGGCGTAATGGTTCCACCACGCAGGCCAAGAAGGAGGCCGTGCTTCCTCACCCGCTGTAGACAACAAGGAGGCTCAGGCCAAAGCTGAAGAGCTGAAAGCGCGCGAGAAAGCGGCCAAAAAGGAAGCAGATGCGCTGGAAGCTGCGGAGAAGTCCCACAAGAAAGACCCCGAGGGCCATTTCGCCAACGTTCAGGTAATTGATTGATTGATTGATGGGTTGGGAGTTGGTAGTGGAACTGTTCTAGGAGTTCAAGTTCCATTTTTTATGACGGCAGGAGAGTTTAACCTTGAAGAAAATTTTTCGGTTGATACATTCAGCAAGAGTTTATCTGCGTTTGGTGTGTGCGTTGGTGTTCCGTTGCAAACTTCATCGATAACGTATTCTCTACTCTAAATTCTACTCTACAGCGCGCCTTCGATTGTTTGACGGTGCCCGAGCAGAAGGCCAACTTTGAGCAGTTTGGACACCCCGACGGCCAGTCCCCCGACACCATTGACCCTTTCAGCTTGCACGAGGTAATGAACTGGAAGTCTATTCAAGTAATAATTTGTTGGGGAACTTCGAAAATGTGGCTGCTGTAGGATTGATTCTACCGTAGTCGTGTTTGCGCCACTGCGCTCATATAAGAACAACTACCTTTTTCTTTTCTTTTCTTTCATCTTTCTCTCTCTCTCTTTGCACACCTTGACCAAAAGGTGGAAGCGTTGCTGCGCTACATGGACCCGGATGCGGACGGCCGTTGCTCGCTGCAAGAAGTCACCATGGCCTTGCGGCGGTCCCACCAAAACCAGAAGGAAAGCGCGAACGAAGCCGTGGTGAGCAAAATCATGGAAAAGCTCGAGAACGAGATGCACGGCGAAGGCGGTGGGCACAAAATGCGGGTCAAGGACTTGTTCAACAAGCTCGACGAAGACGGGAACGGGTAAGCGAAACATGTAGTAGTGTATTCATTACAAGTACTTCTGCAGTATGTGGAGTGCGAGGAGCAATCGAGAGGGGTAGCAAGAGGCATAATTGTTCTCCTTGTCCTCGTCGTCGAAATGTTTCATTGCTGTGCGTCCTGTGGCTATCGCTCATCGCTTCTTTCTCCTTCTACTTCTACTTCTACTTCTTCTTCTTCCTTTTCTTTGTGTGGCAGCTCGATTTCTTCGGCGGAGCTCCGACGCGGCTTAGCGATCATGTCAGGTCCTACTTTAGCCGAGCGCTTTGCGAAGAAACAAGAAGAGTTGAAAGCAGCAAGAAGGCGAGCCAATGCGATGTCCAAGGTATTGCGAGAACGAACGAACTACTAGTACTTGTACACTACTGTG
>Ga0307931_1002626_pt1 | contig 11401 bp, 11 predicted proteins | sample OrgLakmetageno47_FD_201816 | JGI IMG/M metagenome (GOLD analysis project Ga0307931, IMG submission 201816) | Saline water microbial communities from Organic Lake, Antarctica - #47 | ecosystem: Environmental > Aquatic > Non-marine Saline and Alkaline > Saline | place: Antarctica: Organic Lake... | reverse complement strand
CGGAACAAGGTACGCGGCTCGATACTTGTTAGCACTCACCTGGACGTACTTTCAATGCTTAAGTTGGTCATAAAATTACACTCACTTCAGTAGCACTCGTTCACTCAGTCAGACATTTTTTCAGAGGTCTATATGTAGTACTTTCAGATAGTAATGATGAGCACGCTTTGATCTGGTAAGGAATTCTCAGAATTTGGCGTAGCCACCCCGTTAGGGGCCTAGTTTCTGTCTGACTGTCTGCCGTGCGACGGTTGAACCCTGCTTTGTGTGCTGCTATGAGCACAAGTTCCACTGTGATCTGTGATGTAGTATTTTGGGTCGTGCGTGTGTGGGGTGTGGGTGTGGAATGCCATGCAGGGTAGTGCGCGCGTCGCAGACACTGCTGCATCTCGCTTAATCCACTTGAGCCTTGGCTGCGTCCGTCCACGTGTCAATTTCGGCGTTGAAGTCCGCGGCCGAGTACGCCAGAAGCTCGTCGTCCGACGGCAGCGGGGGCGCGAACGGGTAAGTCACGTTGGCGAGCAGCTGAGACAGCACGCGAGCGCCCTCCATGGGCCGAAATTGAGGCACCTGACGAAGGAGAGAAAAAAAAGTTGCAAGGAAGAAGAAGAAGAAAAAGAAGTGCGCAGTAAGAAGCATGCAGCAAGTAGCAGCAGAAAGCACTCCTCCTTTTCTTTGTATGCCGTGATTTTCTTCATCTCTTTGTATCTCCCTTATACTTCTTCTCGACATTCCATTTTGATTCTTTTTTTTTCTTTTCTTTCTTTTATTGAACAAATCCAGTCTCTCACCATGTGCCCCGCGCCGTGGACCGTAGCGAAATGCAAGTTGTTTTCATACGAGACCACGTGGCCCCCAAACTGCGCCCCTGCATCGCGCACTTCGAGGTCGGGCCCGAACAGGCTGGGCTTTTCCATCAGCAGCGAGAGGTCGGCCTTGGTCTTGTTGATGAACCAAGGGCGGTACGCACCACCGCTCAGCTCAGGAAATCCCACCTGTACAAGAGGAAAGAAAGCAATGAGATGAAAATTGAATGCGTTACCTGGAAGTAATTTGATTTGATACTTCCCTGGGGGACCATTTTATGGTCATACAAAATATAACGGTGCGAAAACGGCTTCACCCTCATTGAGTATTTATGTATGCATGTATCTCTTCCTCTCTTATGCGCCCACTCGCCTTGCCAATTGCGTGGCGGGTGCCTTCGTACGACACGCAGGGGTCCACATCGCCGTTGAACACGATGGTGGTGTCGAGCTGGGGCGCGATGATGCGGTAAAAGTCCACCATGCTCAGCGTACCGTAGGAGGCAGCCGAGTTGCAGGCGTCCCATTGTTTGGAGTAGGACCACCCCGCGGGGGGACCGGGCCACGCACCCACCTGTCGGGATGACGGTGGTGGTGGTGGTGAAAAGGTTGAGTACCAGGAAGGGGAGTGCATAGGGCACGCGCACTGGAACTGTATTTCATTGAAGTAGCTACGGAAGCTAGACAGCGCGCCTCTTGGTGGCGAGTTCACGTGTGTCTGCTACACGTGATAAAAGGAAGGCACTCGAAAGAAGAAATACACAAAGATTCACGATAGAGGATAGCACAAAACACATGGAATCCCACGAGCACACATGCACGACTTACCGGAGCCTTGTCTACATGTAGCGCAGCTTTTACGTCGTCCCGGTTCATGTATGCTGCGTTGTAGTAGTTCAAAGTGCCAGGCAGCGTCCAGTCCAACGCGGAGGCGTCCTACAATACATAGGAGGAAACGAAAGGAAGCACAAATCAACACAACGACTCGAATGAGATGAAGATGCGCTCAAAGACTGCGCAACCTACCGAAGGCGAATCAAAGAAATCACGAAAACCGACATAAGGAAAGGCACAGGTTTTCATTTTTCAATTTAAAGTCTAGGCCGATTTTTTTTGTTTCACTCACCGAGAACAGGTCGAGTTCGTTGATGTAGGCGCCGTCCCAGCCTTGGCTGATGGCTTTGGAAGTGGTCAGCAGAAACTTGCGCTCCGCCAGGACGCATGCCGAGTCGCGGGCGATGCTCCCTTTTTTAGCAGAAGAAGAAGAAGAAGAAGAAGAAGAAGCAGAGGATTGGGTGGTGGAAAGCTCCGGCACCACCCACTTCCCATGCTCGCCCATTTTCCATTGAGGGTGCGCCAGCAGCGCAACAAGGCCTTGGTAGCTAACAGGTGAAAGCAAAGAAAAACAAACACGAGGTTAATAAGAAATAAAAAAAGCGGGAAACAACACGCACACACAGACGACACTTGCCCTTAAATTGTACTTGAATAAATTGCGCAACTGATTCGCATCCAAGAAAATGAACGAAGGGGAGAAGGAGAAGAACAACAAGCAGCAACAGCAACCTACAGCGAAGACGCCTCTTACTTGCAGGTGTCGGTCAAGAAGGTGTAGTCTTGGTCCGGCACGAACCCGTGCTTGTGGGCGTACCACAGCATGTTCATCGACTGGGCTTGGGATGGGGTGTCGGTGCAAGGGTCTCCTGCTGCCACACCTTTGAGTGGCACTTCCGGCGCGTTCTTAAGCAACTCGTCTGCCAGCGTCGGAATGTACACGCCTATATATTTTTTCGGAAACGAAATTCATACATGAAAGATGCCAAGAAGGCCCACAGAGAAAACAGCAATTTATTCTTCGCTAATTCTCGCTTACAAGTATAATTATGCGCACATAAAAAAAACTATCTATCTGTCCTACTATTTACCTGCGTACGACTCTCCCGTAATGTACAGGGGAGCAGCGAGGAGTTCGGGGAACTTGGCGTAGAAATCTTGCACGGCCGCTCGAGCAGCTGCTGCTGTGGAATCGTCCGTGTTGCTGCACTGGCCCGTGCCGTCAGCCATGGCCGCGCAGTACGAGTAGCCCACACTAATGTGATAACACACGGAGTACAGAGAGATCGAGAGACAAAAAGAGAGCAAAGAAGGAAGAGTAAATGACGCTTATGCGCGACGGACACAACTGAAGCGCCATACATCGACTGAAGTGAACATCGTAGTTTCACTGAGTTGCTCCTTTAAGTTATAAAAACGACAAGAACACAAAAGGACAATAGTCGAGGCTGTGTGCGCTCCTTCAACAGTGATTTCGCTCACCCGGCAGGCGACTCAAGGACCAGGAGATTAGCTTGTTTGGTCCACGCATAGGGGTTGGCCATCAGCCCACCCGTGGCGTTGATGAGCAACGGCCCCATTTCTTGGAGCATCCCGAGGATGGACGACGAGCCAGGCCCGCCATTGAGCCACAGCACAACCGGAGCCCCAGCGCCTGAGGCTGTGGCATCACCTTCCTTTTGCGAATACCTACGGAACAACAAGCAAACACACACAAGAGTTCGCAATCACGACAAAATCTTGCATAAGCAGTAAAAGCACATTTGTTTATAATTCAATCCAAAAAGGTTGCGCCTTCGTTGAGTTAATCGCTAGCTGTAAGGTAAAAGTACCAGTAGTGCAGCATTGTGCCTGGCTCTGCGGCACCTGCATCCAAAAAGCCAGACCACATGTGCGACGGCGGCGTGCCCCACAGTGGCAGCGATGGTACGGCATCCTCATCCGGAGCAGCCATGCCAAGGCCTGCCGTCAAGGCCAAGAGCGCGACGAGAGGTGACATCTGAGCTTGCGGTACCTTTGCACCCGAAGCTTGTACGAATGAGGAGTTTGACAGGTTGTTGTGGTCTATATCCTTGTCTATATTGTGGTCTTGCTTGTGGGTACTAACGTTGTGCGTTGTGTTCCTGATTGGTGCAAAATCAGATCAGATACTGACAACCTGATGACTGACAGCATGAAGCAAGAAGCAATGAAGGCCCAAGGGCCTGTTATTATTAGGCCGCCCTTGCATCTATCACTTTAAATAGTTATATGCAGGATGCCCAGTAGATTCGATCCGCGGATCAGCTAGATCTACGCATGAAATCCCCGCGGCTCGTCAGCGATATATTCTTGCCCTCCGTATATGGCTCTTTTCTGGAGCTTCCGTCGCTTTTTGTGCTTTCTCAATGTTCGAACCACGAGCCACCAGCCACCAGCCACGGCCCATGTAGTCCAGAGTTTCCTGCTAAGTGGTGTTTGTAGTCGTAGCTCAAAAGTAAATCATTTGGGTCGTGAATACTCTAGCTCTTTCGCTCTATCGGGCAAGTGCCATCATCACTATAAGTATACCACATTAGAGCAAATTGGCGGATTGACGATGCGTCGTCGTCTGTGGCGGATGAGGAGTGGTGACGTGATGATGACGAGATGACGAGGACTGAGGAATGCTATTTTCTCGAAAAGTTCTTAGCTCATTAGCATTTAGACACCTCGGTCAGTCTGTTACGACCCGCTGCGATTGAAGAAACGCCTCCCAAAAATGGCGAAAACTGTTGCCCTGCTTTTTTTAGCTACCGCTAACCCTGTGGTTAGCTTATCCCTTCCCCGCGCAAAGACCTTCTCGATGGAGGACCGGCGTAGCTTTACAAACAAGGTATGTCGGAAGGAGGTTGAATTTGGCAACAACTTGATTCGTACCATGACAGGATGCGATGTATGCGTGAGTAGGTGTTTACTGCGGGGGCAGGCTTAGCGGGTGCTGCGGCATTCCCTGGGTCGTCCCGCGCGGCAGCTATTTCGACCTCGGGTGCTCGCGTGCTGGTAGCGGGCGCTTCGGGCCAGACCGGCAGCCGGGTGCTGTCTCAGCTCCTCGGGTCCTACCCCGCCCTCACGACAGTGGCAGGCGTGCGCACCCCGTCGAAAGTAAAGTCAACAGCGGTCAAGCTGGACCTTGAAGATCCTTCAACTTTCGCGGTGAGCGCACACCTAGTTTGAGAGCTTAAGAGCGCTCTGTCATAATCTACCTTCCTAGATGGATAAGACAAGCACTTCTTAGCCCGTTACAGCACTAGCGCATGGAGTAGAGCACAAGAGGTTGTTAATTACGTTCAGAATTAGTAGTCTAGAGCCGAACATATGGATGAGTCTCGTCCTGCATTGAGGTATTCGTGTGCATGAGCGTCATTGGAACTTTCGAACCGACAGGCTGCTTTGGAGGGCTGCGATGCCGTCGTTTCGGCTGTGGGATTCGTGCCTGGCTCACCATTCGACATGCAAAAGAAAGCCCACGCAGTTGACAACGTTGGAACCTGCGCCTTGATCGTGAGTGTTGCTCAATTTACATAAGGCGTGGAAGATTGAAAAAAAAATGCGCATGTAACACTCGAATGCCATTGTCTCTTTAGCACTCATGCATTACTCAAATGAGAATGGATCACGCTGTGCTCTTCGTACCTCCTGCACAATTATTATCATTGATGCTGAACCCACCGTTGTCTTTCTATTCCCAGGACGCAGCCAAGGCAGCGGGCGTGAAGAAATTCGTGCTCGTGTCGTCGATCCTCACCGACGCGGGCGCCTGGAACCAGCGCGGCAGCGCCGGCTTCAAAATCACCAACGCATTTGGCGGCGTGCTCGACGAGAAAATCGTGGCGGAAAAATACCTGCGTAAGTCCGGCTTGGACTACACCATCGTGCGGCCCGGCGGCCTGAAGTCAAACGGGCCGTCGGGCGCGCTCGTGGTCTCGGGCGAAAACACGTTGAACAAGGGCGAAGTGTCGCGGGACACGGTGGCGTTGGTGTGCATTCAAGCCCTATTTGCGCCAAAGTCGGCCAACCGCGTGGTGGAGATTTATGAGAGTGAAGCTGATGGAGCTGCGACCCCACCTGTGGACCAGTGGTTTTAAAGTTTAGAGGACTCTGACTTATAACCACCGATGATTTTTTAGTGTGAAGACCACAGTACCTTTGCCTTACATTCGCTATCATCGATTACCAGCAGGAGAAAAAGCGTCGCTTATAACAGCAAAGTACCACAAAACAATCTTCCTTTAATTGCACCATGGGGCTAGGCTGAGGCTGAGGATTACGCCCGTTTTTCGTAAACGATACGAGATTTTGTTTCGATTTCGTCAAAGCAGAGCACGTAATTACGCCGAAATAATGCGAAATCGTGCGTCATTTAGCAAAAAAACGAGAAAATACGGCAAAGTTCGGGGATACGATTAACGGTTATACCCAGCCAAGCCACGGGGCTATGAATTAGATCTTAATTAGAGTGGATCTGGATTTGGATCATTGTTTGAGTAGGTCTTCGTATTCACCCTTTCGGTGCACGAACGTAACTCTGGAGGCGAGAAACCTGCTGCCCAAAACTTGACTCATGTTAGCGATAATTATATTGCTAAGTAGAGCAGTATTCATTTCGCGCGCTGGCGCTTCCATTTGTAAACAGCTGGCTGTCCGCCCTCAGCATCCTTCACTTTGCGCTTCGCGCCTTTGCTTGTCATCACTAGTTTCTCTGTCGCTTTCCGATGAACGATGCGCTTGAGTTTTTCTGCGCGCGCAAGTCGATCGGATAGCTCTTTATAGCTCTTTTCGCGTTGCTTCATCATTTTCTTTAGCGCTTTCATGTTGCTAGGCCCAGCTACGATACCTCCGGGACCGCTCGTGCGCGGACCTGCAGTTGCCTCGGAGCTAAGAGCACCCTCGTCACTGGCGTTGGCGCTAAAGCCAGAAGTGCTAGCCCCGCTATCACTGGCACTTACGCCACCACCTCTACCATCGCTGTTACTGCCCGCGAGTGTGGTTTTGCGTATGCGGTTATAGGCACGGCCCGCTAGCCGCTTGTCAGTGCCGAAGTGCTTTGCGGGGCTAAATTTTGCAGCTGCCTCCTCCGAATTCAAGAAAATTGTGTGGCGATTTACAGGTTTGTCCAGCATCAAGTGTAAATCCTTTTGCAGCCGCTCGGCCTTGCGAGCGTCCTCGCTCTGCTTCATGCCCAAATACCCCAAGTCTTGGTCCTTCATCAGGCAGATTTCGGCGTGGCTCATTTTGTCGTGCCCGTCCTTACGCTGGGCCTCGTGCACGCCATCTTTGGTCTTAGACGAAAGCATGCCAAAGTAGAATTCATCTGGGTTCCGTTCAAGAACTTTCTTCTTCAAGTCTTTGATCTTCCCGACCTTCCGCTGGAAGTCCCGCGCACGCTCAATGTAGTCCTTCTTTTTCTCTAGTAGCCCCATGTGTTTTCGCTCCGCCGGCTGCGAGCGCTCCTTATGCGCTTTCCGCGGCATTGCATTGCGTAAAGACGCCATCGGTGCTGTCGGTAGACACTTTGCGCTTACTCCTAATGGCAGCGAAGACGAATGGCTTAACTTCGGCCTTCAGTGTTCAGTGAGTGTTCAGTGTTCAGCGAACAAGCGAAGCGAGACAGGGGAAAAAAAAGCGATTACATGTAAGTTCATTATATTAGTGTACCGTGGCTCAAAAACACAAGCTCAAAAAGTTCCGGCCCTTCGGGGCCTGTATCAAAAAGATTCGAAGAGCCAGGCGAGGAAGAGTAGGGCTGAAGTCGAAACAAGAAAACGGAAGTCGAAACAAACAAACAGGGGGATTTTTTTACCACTTCGAATTGTTTTGTTTTGATCATTCCAAACAAACGCCCTGTCTCTCTTCATCTAGTAGATGTTTGGTTTCGCGCCTAAAACAAACAGGCCGCCGAGTACAGTGTTTCGTTTCGTGGTCCAAAACAAACGAACTCGAATCTCTGTAGTTTCGCGTCGACATGAAACAAACACCACGATTTCCCCCCTTATCCTTTGCAAGTCAGACGAACGTAGTGCCAGTGTCCTCACTAAATGGCGACGTAGAGAATTGTGTTGCGTTGCAGGAAGTATATTTACAAGATAGCGAATCCGCATTTACGATAATGCAGCCGGCGATAATAGGTCTTGACTGTCACCGAGCCCCTATTGCAGTAGTAGGAGAGGAGTTCGGCTTTCAGATCAATCCGCGGTTCTTTAAATCACGTCACTTGTTGAATGACTTGCCGGGAATCTCAACACGTATATTTTACATTGGAAAGGAGCATCTACCCCAACTGACTATGTGTATTTGACATGGGACAACGGGAGTGCGCGGTAAATTCCAACACATGCTTGGCCAGGTGTAGTCCTGGTTCATGCGACGGCGCGTCAAGGCTTGAAAATCGTTCTGAAAACCAGGCGCATGACATTCGCCATAGACAGGAGATATTACATAAATTACGAAGGCCTCACATATACAATACCCCGGTAAGTCCCTCAAAGGACGAACTTGAGTAGTACAAAAAAATGAAAATCGAGGCACTGTACAGAATTACAGTAGGATCGGTACTGTAGTATGTACAGTACATAGTACATACAATGTTGTTCAAATTGTCTTTAGATTCAGTCTGTAAGGGACGTACGCAGCATAGTAGGTAGCGCGAGAAGCTCTGAACGGCGTGGTCGCATGTTCGGAGCCCACCAAAACTTTTTCGTTTTCCTTTTCGAGACTTTTTTATTTTGCAGTATGATTATAAAAAGTAGGAGCTACTGTAAGCAAGTATGTTAGAGTAGATTGCTGGACTGTAGTAGTTGCTGAGCATGGTGTAATGTGCTTTCTCGATTCTTTCTTTATTTGGCCTAATAGATGTCACTTTTAGATAGACTGATCGAAAATCCACCTGTTCAAATTAAGACAGGGGCAAAATCTCACAGATGCAATCAATTCACACACGACGTGTGTCTGTGCGCTCCAGAAGGCTCTATCAGGCGTCTTTCTTCTGAACAAGTCAGCGGAGTCTAGTCTAGTCTAGTCTAGTTAATACTCCCCAAAAATACAAAGAAACACCACTGTGGCATATAGCAACAGAAAAATGTAACCTTCAGAACAAGTCTGACTGGGCTGAGTGTCCTTTTGCGTAATGCAATTGTAATCGTTACTCTCGAGGTGTCCTTCAGCCATCAGGCATCAGGAGGTTTGGGAATGGAGTGAGTCAGCTGTTTCCACTTCGACCTGTCCTTGGCAATGGCGATCCACTCATCGAATTCCTTGGAAATGCCCTTACTTTTGAGCGCGTTCTCCAACGTCCTGCCCCAAGTCATCTGTGGACAACCAATCGGTCGAGAATGCGATACCCAACCAGTCAGTGACTGCCGTGGCGCCCGGCTCATGGGCATACGTGCGATGTGGCCAGCCCAACGAAGAATCCGATTATGAAAGTAACTGTCGATGTCAAGAATGCCCAAGCGACGGAAGAGACTCGCGGGAGAGAGTCCATTGTATTCCACATCACATGTTCTTGTACCAATTCTCCGGGCTATTTTATGCCATAGCTGAACGTCGGCTAAGATTTCTTAGTAGGCATCGCCTGCCCTCTTTCTTACAGCACAAGACCAATAGTGGATCACGTAGTGAAATGGTGCGGACTGTGCAAACTTGAAAGCCCAGATGCCACTAACTCCATAACTTCACTACTGCTATGAATGATAATAAAGTTGCAATACCACTCGCAGGGGCGCTATATTTGCTGCGTACTAGTATGTAAGTAGTGCATTTACCTAAGATAGTTCATTCTCTCCACCTGGAAAGAGTGATGGCAAGACAGCCAGACAGCACAAAGCCGCATCGCCCCGAAACACACATGACTGGACTGTGTGTCCTCCCATAAAGATCCATTTCTTCGAATACCAGTTATACTCTCGAGTTCTTCAGATTTCGTTGGCTCGAGGATGTAATAAGTTTAGCACAGGCTGCAGTGCAGACTCCCTTATTTCCAACGCCTTTTATTGAAGATTGGAACAGAGTAGATTAGTATGTGGAAGAGTGATTGCAGAAATCAAGATTCCCGCGTACAATAGAGAGGCCTAGCTAGCTCGTTTAGACTTCCACTGAAGGCTGCGACTATCTCATATATATATCCTATGCCACCTGCTCTGTATAACGGTAAGTCATATATAAGGTAAGTAAGCTCTGGCGACAATGACTGATGGGGCCCAGAACATATGCACCTACACTGAGTAAGGACCCCAAGGGTTGCCAGCGGGCCTGCTCCGAAGTTCATTGCCGACAACTGGAGCGTAATGGGTTCGCCCGTTGTCGGCTGTTTGAACAATACCACCTCGATAACCAAGTCTGCTTTGTATAATGGTAGGTCATATATAAGGTAAGTAAGCTCTGGCGACAATGACTGACGGGGCCTGTTGCACCTACACTGAACAAGGATCCCGAGAGTTGCCAGCGGGTCATCGAAGCTCATTGGCGACAACTGGAGCGTATTGGGATCGCCCGTTGTCGGCTGCTTGGACAATTCCACCTCGATAACCACGTCTGCTCTGTACGCATATTGGAAAATGCTAACGAAAAACTCAGCACCCTGATTGGGTTGTTACAAACCCAAATGACACGGAGGCCAATGCTTCGTGCAGAATATCACGCGCAGCGTGAGTGAGGAGGCCAGGGATTATAAAACATTCAACCCCTTCTGAAGTGGGATCTGTGCGTGAAATGAATTTTGAGGCCAGGCCTAGGTCGTTGCGGAGTCTGCTACTATTAAACCTATGATTCGTTGAAAAGGTACGATGTTGCTTTACCTCATCAGCACACCGAGCTCCTCTCTTTTAAGGTCGGCCCGTTGGACCCTGTAGCCCCAGCACTTGTTAACAACACATACATACTACCGGAGCGAAGTCCAGCTACAGATATACTTGTTAGGGGTTAGTTAAAAGTCCCCAAGTATAAAGAATCACCCCGGTAACAAAAAGCAACAGAAAAGTATTAACTTCAGATTGAGTCTGACTGAGCTGACTGTCCTTTTGGATACAGTAATTGCAATTCTCTACTTTTAATGTATCCCTCAGCCAACGGGCAACAGGCTTGGGATTGAAGTAAATCTGCTGTCTTCACTCCGGCCTGTCCCAGGCAATGGCAATCCACTCATCAAAGTTAGAAATGCCCATACTTCTAAGCGCTTTCTCCAACGTCTTAACCCTAGTCATTCGCGGGAAATCAATCAGCAATCAGCCAATAACGCGATACCCAGCCGCTTAGCAACTGCTTCAGTGCCCGGCTCATGGGCATACGTGCGAGAAGTGGCTAGTTCAACGAAGAATCCGATTCTGAGAACTCGAACGACGAAGAGACCAATTCTGAGAGATTGAACTGCCAATGTTATTATTATTTCTATGTGTAAACTTCCATGGCCACCTAGGCATGTGCGCCTGATTGGTTTCCCTTCTTATATTGGTTGCTATATATCCCTCTTTGTATCTATTTCTATCAATTCCTGCCCTTCTTAGGGCTCGCGCCAAAGTAGCTATCGATTTCAAGAAATCCCAAAGGACGGAAGAGACTCATTGAAGTGAAACGGTTACAGACGTTCTGATGGAAATTCAAGCCAACTCGCAACTAGTAGCCCCCCCCCCCCCCCACCAACTCGCAAGTATCCCATTACCTGTCGATTCCCCCTTTCTCAGCCTATATCCATACTGACTCCCTGTCGTCCGAACGAAACCCTGGCTATTTCCACTATTCTAAGGCAG
>Ga0307931_1002625_pt1 | contig 11402 bp, 1 predicted proteins | sample OrgLakmetageno47_FD_201816 | JGI IMG/M metagenome (GOLD analysis project Ga0307931, IMG submission 201816) | Saline water microbial communities from Organic Lake, Antarctica - #47 | ecosystem: Environmental > Aquatic > Non-marine Saline and Alkaline > Saline | place: Antarctica: Organic Lake... | reverse complement strand
GGCGTTTTGAAGCGCCCCAGTGGGTCTCGCTCCATGACGCCATCACTTCAAGGAGCGGGCACCCGAGGCCGCAGCACCTCCAGCAACAGTGTTCTTGGCGGCAGCAGTAGTAGTGTTAGCAGCAGCAGCAACAGCAGTGGCGCTAGAGCAACGCCGCGAGCGAGATCACCGCGGGCTATGGCACAAGCAGAGCGCGCTGCTGCTCGTGGTTTTCCCCGCACTAGCCCAGCGGACCAAGCCCTTGCTGCGGTCCGGGTGGCTGCTACAACCGTACACTCCAGGACAACGCCAACGCCAATGTCAATACAAACAGCCACAGCAGCATGCAGCGATGACGCCAGCAACAAGGAGTACACTCCCTTGCTGATGGGATCTCTGACCTCCCGAGCCGAACAATTGAGCTTCCGAAAAACGCAGGACGCTCTGAATGCTGCAGCTGCAGTAACCACTCCAAGACCAACCACGACAACAACACCACCAACAACGACCGTGGTGGGTGTCAAGTCGAAAGCAAAGAGTCGTTCGAACGGATCGAGTCCAACGGCTATTTCTTTCGGGGCAACCGAGCCCGAGGGGATGGCCCAGGAAGTGAGTGCCCTGCGAGCTGCCGTGCAGCGTTTAGAAGCAGAAGCTGCCATGAAAGCCCAGAAAGCGGCGCAAGAGCAACACAATGCAGCGGTCTTGCGCGTGCAGTGCTGGATGCGCCGTTGCCTCGCGCAGATGCGCGCCCAAGCTCTACGGGAGGTGTTGGGGAAGCAAGTGAGTTTACAGCGGGCGCGCAACGTGAAACGCATTGCAGCAAGGCTCATGGAAGCTGAAGAAGACGCTCAACGCGCTGCGGAAGAAGCCGCGCTTCGAGAAGCGGAGCTGCACCGCGAACAGGAAGAAGAAGACCTGCGCGTGCGGCGCGAGCGCGTGGCTGCGATTGTCGCAAGATTGGCCCAAGAAAAAGAAGCGAAGGATGCCGAGGTGCGCGAGAGAGCAACCGCCATTGCCCAGCGCGAAGCCCGCGTGCAAGCCCTGGAAGAGCGCATCGCACTACAAGAAGCGCAGGCTAAGATGCAAGTAGCCTTTGCGTTGCAAGGATGGTGGCGTCAGCGAGCTGCGCGCGCGGTCTTGGCGACTCTTCGCGATCAAGCCGCTGCAAAAGATGCTGCCTGGCAGGCAGAACTGGCCGCACGAGAGCAAAGAGTCGTGGAACTGGAAGCAAAATTGGCCGCTGCGGAGAGCGCCCGCAAAGCCAAAGCACGCGCGCACCAATTGAGCATCGCAGCGGCCGTAAAGCTGCAAGGATGGGCGCGCGCCTCCCGTGCCAAGGAGGCACTAGCAGCGTTGCGGCAAGCGCAACGCGAGGCAGAGATCGCACAACAAGAAGCTTTGGCGGCCCGAGAGCAGCGCGTGGCTGAAATTGAAGCTCGATTAGCGGCTCAGCAGCAGCGCGCGTCGATGTCGCCTGTGCAGCGTGATTCAAATGAGAGACGCAAAGATCAGACACCGCCGACATCTTTGTCGCCCTTTTTATCGTCATCGCCAGAGCTAAAGACGTCGCCAGGGAAACCGCAGGTCAGCCGAGGGCTCGCGGCGCGACTGCAAGAGAAGAATGCTGCTGTTGCAGGAGCCAGAGCTCACACAAAGGACTCAGATGCCAAGTTCGCACCCGTGGCTTCAACCCCTGCGATACCCAAGTACCAAAGCCTCTTGAAGCGGCGCCCCACAGCACAACAATTGAAGGAAGCTCAGCAGGAGGAGGCCGCGGCTCGAACTAAAGCAGCTACAAAAATGCAGAGTCTCCAGCGGCAAAGGGCAGCTGCGGAGTCGGTGGCACTTATGAAGGACGAAGCAGAGATGCAGGATGCTGCTGCACTCAAGCTGCAAAGTCTCCAGCGGCAAAGAGCAGCTGCGAGATCGGTGGCACTTATGAAGGACGAAGCAGAGATGCAGGGCGCTGCTGCACTCAAGCTGCAAAGTCTCCAGCGGCAAAGAGCAGCTGCGAAATCTGTTGCAGCCAAGAGAGATGAAGCAGAGATGCAGGATGCTGCTGCAGTGAAGCTGCAAAGTCTCCAGCGGCAAAGAGCAGCTGCGAAATCTGTTGCAGCCAAGAGAGATGATGCAGAGATGCAGGATGCTGCTGCAGTGAAGCTGCAAAGTCTCCAGCGGCAAAGAGCAGCTGCGAGATCGGTGGCACTTATGAAGGACGAAGCAGAGATGCAGGATGCTGCAGCAGTGAAGCTGCAGAGTCTCCAGCGGCAAAGAGCAGCTGCGAAATCTGTGGCAGCCAAGAGAGATGAAGCAGAGATGCAGGGCGCTGCTGCAGTGAAGCTGCAGAGTCTTCAGCGGCAAAGAGCAGCTGCGAAGTCAGTGGCAGCCAAGAAAGAGGATACAGAGATGCAGGATGCTGCTGCAGTGAAGTTGCAGAGTCTCCAGCGGCAAAGAGCAGCTGCGAGATCGGTGGCAGCCTTAAGAGATGAAGCAGAGATGCAGGGTGCTGCTGTAGTAAAGCTGCAGAGTCTCCAGCGGCAAAGGGCAGCTGCGAAATCTGTGGCAGCCAAGAGAGATGAAGCAGAGATGCAGGGCGCTGCAGCAGTGAAGCTGCAGAGTCTCCAGCGGCAAAGAGCAGCTGCGAAATCTGTTGCAGCCAAGAGAGATGATGCAGAGATGCAGGATGCTGCAGCAGTGAAGCTGCAAAGTCTCCAGCGGCAAAGAGCAGCTGCGAGATCGGTGGCACTTATGAAGGACGAAGCAGAGATGCAGGATGCTGCAGCAGTGAAGCTGCAGAGTCTCCAGCGGCAAAGAGCAGCTGCGAAATCTGTGGCAGCCAAGAGAGATGAAGCAGAGATGCAGGGCGCTGCTGCAGTGAAGCTGCAGAGTCTTCAGCGGCAAAGAGCAGCTGCGAAGTCAGTGGCAGCCAAGAAAGAGGATACAGAGATGCAGGATGCTGCTGCAGTGAAGTTGCAGAGTCTCCAGCGGCAAAGAGCAGCTGCGAGATCGGTGGCAGCCTTAAGAGATGAAGCAGAGATGCAGGGCGCTGCTGCAGTAAAGCTGCAGAGTCTCCAGCGGCAAAGGGCAGCTGCGAAATCTGTGGCAGCCAAGAAAGATGAAGCAAAGATGCAGGATGCTGCTGCAATGAAGCTGCAGAGTCTTCAGCGGCAAAGAGCAGCTGCGAGATCGGTGGCAGCCAAGAGAGATGAAGCAGAGATGCAGGGTGCTGCTGCAGTGAGGTTGCAGAGTTTCCAGCTGCAACGAACAGCTGCGAGATCGGTGGCAGTCATGAGAGATGAAGCAGAGATGCAGGGCGCTGCTGCAGTAAAGCTGCAGAGTCTCCAGCGGCAAAGAGCAGCTGCGAAGTCGGTGGCACTTATGAAAGATGAAGCAGAGATGCAGGGCGCTGCTGCAATGAAGCTGCAGAGTCTTCAGCGGCAAAGGGCAGCTGCGAGATCGGTGGCAGCCAAGAGAGATGAAGCAGAGATGCTGGGCGCTGCTGCAGTAAAGCTGCAGAGTCTTCAGCGGCAAAGAGCAGCTGCGAGATCGGTGGCAGCCTTAAGAGATGAAGCAGTGATGCAGGGTGCTGCTGCAGTGAGGTTGCAGAGTCTCCAGCGGCAACGAACAGCTGCGAGATCGGTGGCAGCCAAGAAAGTGGATGCAGAGATGCAGGATGCTGCTGCAGTGAAGCTGCAGAGTCTCCAGCGGCAAAGAGCAGCTGCGAGATCGGTGGCAGCCAAGAGAGAGGAAGCAGAGATGCAGGATGCGGCTGCAGTGAAGCTGCAGAGTCTCCAGCGGCAAAGAGCAGCTGCGAGATCGGTGGCAGCCAAGAAAGAGGATACAGAGATGCAGGATGCTGCTGCAGTGAAGCTGCAGAGTCTCCAGCGGCAAAGATCATCTATGAGATTTGTGGCAGCCAAGAGAGATGAAGCAGAGATGCAGGGCGCTGCTGCAGTGAAGCTGCAGAGTCTTCAGCGGCAAAGAGCAGCTGCGAAGTCAGTGGCAGCCAAGAAAGAGGATACAGAGATGCAGGATGCTGCTGCAGTGAAGTTGCAGAGTCTCCAGCGGCAAAGAGCAGCTGCGAGATCGGTGGCAGCCTTAAGAGATGAAGCAGAGATGCAGGGCGCTGCTGCAGTAAAGCTGCAGAGCCTCCAGCGGCGAAGAGCAGCTCTTAAATCAACGAATGCAAGGAAATCAGATGTGTATAAGCAACAAAATGCAGCAGTTATGATTCAATGTTTCCAGCGACAGCGTGAAGCGTCTAAAGTATGCCTTGTATTGAAGTTGAGTAAATTTGCCGGGGTTGAGTCAGATGAAACAGGTGATCCTTCATTAATCATAGGTCAGTCAACGCCTCCTCAAATTTTAACTGAAGGCTGGATGGAACTTTTTGACGAGAATGGGAGAACATACTATCATTGTGCCGCATCTGGAGAGACATCGTGGGAAAAACCTACATCCTCATCTGCAGAAGTAATAGACTTTGGTCTGAACCAAGATCAATCCGTTACGGCAATTCCTGAAGACTTGGCTGTAGGTTGGGAGGAAGTTTTTGATGAGAATGGGAGTACATACTATCATTGCGCCGCATCTGGAGAGACATCGTGGGAAAAACCTACTTCCTCATCTGCAGAAGTAATAGACTTTGGTCTGAACCAAGATCAATCCGTTACGACATCTTCTGAAGACTTGGCTGAAGGTTGGGAGGAAGTATTTGATGAGAATGGGAGTACATACTATCATTACGCCGCATCTGGAGAGACATCGTGGGAAAGACCTGTGTCTTCACCAGCAAATGTAGAGCCTATATTGAACCAAGATCAATTGTTATCTTCGTCACATGAGGAGTTACCTATAGGCTGGGAAAAGTTATTTGATAAAGTTGGCGATGCATACTATTATTGTGAGGAATCGAAAGAGACATCACGGGAGTTTCCTGCACCTTGTAACGTGAGCTCAGAGAACGATGTATTGCAAGAGCAAACTATCGTCGAAACGGAGTTGCAGGATGCAGAGATGCAGGGCGCTGCTGCACTCAAGCTGCAAAGTCGCCAGCGGCAAAGAGCAGCTGCAAAATCGCTGGCAGCCAAGAGAGATGAAGTAGAGATGCAGGGTGCTGCTGCAGTGAGGTTGCAGAGTCTCCAGCGGCAACGAACAGCTGCGAGATCGGTGGCAGCCTTAAGAGATGAAGCAGAGATGCAGGGCGCTGCTGCAGTAAAGCTGCAGAGTCTTCAGCGGCAAAGAGCAGCTGCGAAATCGGTGGCAGCCAAGAGAGATGAAACAGAGATGCAGGGCGCTGCTGCTGTGAGGTTGCAAAGTCGCCAGCGGCAAAGAGCAGCTGCGAGATCGGTGGCAGCCAAGAAAGAGGATACAGAGATGCAGGGCGCTGCTGCAGTGAAGTTGCAAAGTCTCCAGCAGCAAAGAGCAGCTATGAGATCTGTGGCAGTCAAGAAAGATGAAGCAGAGATGCAGGGCGCTGCTGCAGTGAGGTTGCAAAGTCGCCAGCGGCGAAGAGCAGCTGCGAAGTCGGTGGCAGCCAAGAGAGATGAAGCAGAGATGCAGGGCGCTGCTGCAGTGAAGCTGCAGATTCTCCTGCGGCAAAGAGCAGCTGCGAAGTCGGTGGCACTTATGAAGGATGAAGCCGAGATGCAGGGCGCTGCTGCAGTGAAGCTGCAGAGTCTCCAGCGGCAAAAAGCAGCTCTCAAATCAATGAAAGCAAGGAAATCTGAGGTTTCTGATCAACAAAATGCGGTAGTAAAGATTCAATGTCTCCAGCGACAGCGTGAAGCGTTTAAAGCATGCCTTGTTATGAAATCGAGTAGATTGGCCGGGGTTGAGACAGGTGAAATAACAGAACCTTCATTGATCATAGATCAATCAAAGCCTCCTCAAATCTTATCTGAAGGCTGGGAGGAAATATTTGATGAAAATGGGAGAAAATACTATCATTGCGCCGCATCTGGAGATACATCTTGGGAAAAACCTGTGTCCTCATCTGCAGAAATGATAGACCCTGCTCTGAATCAACATCAATCCGTTACGGCATCGCCTGAAGACTTGCCCGAAGGTTGGGAGGAAGTATTTGATGAGAATGGGAGAACGTACTATTACTGTGCCGCATCTGGAGATACATCTTGGGAAAAACCTGTGTCCTCATCTGCAGAAACGATAAACCCTGCTCTGAACCAAGATCAAACCGTTACGGCATCGCCTGAAGACTTGCCCGAAGATTGGGAGGAAGTATTTGATGAGAATGGGAATGCATACTATTACTGTGCCGCATCTGGCGAGACAGCTTGGGAAAGACCTTTGACTTTACCAGCAAATATAGAGGAGCCTGAACTGAACCAAGATCAATTGTTATCTTCGTCACATGAGGAGTTACCTAGAGGCTGGGAACAATTATTTGATGAAAATGGCGATGCATACTATTATTGTGAGGCATCTAAGGAGACATCGCGAGAGTTTCCTGCGCCTTTCAATGTGAGCTCAGAGAACGATGTATTGCAAGAGCAAACTATCATTGAAACGGAGTTGCAGGATCAGCAAAGTTTCGTAGAAGGGGAAGCGAGTCTAGAGATTCAGGCAGAAGAGAAGCAACAATTAAAAGAAGGAGAAGCAGCTCGTGTAAAGGCCGAGGCAAAGGAGAAGCAAAACCTTGAGCTAGATGAAGCTGCTCGCTTTGAAGCAGAAATAGACGAGCAGCAGCGACAAGACGAAGCAATTCGTTTGAAGGCGGAGTCGCAAGAGAAGCAACGACTTCAAAAAGCAGAAGAGGAAGCAGCTCGCGTAGAGGCTGAGGCAAAGGAGAAGCAACGACTTGAGGAGGAAGAAGAAGCAGCTCGTCTAGAGGCTGAGGCAAAGGAGAAGCAACGACTTCAAGAGGAGGAAGAAGAAGCAGCTCGTGTAGAAGCTGAGGCAAAGGAGAAGCAACGACTTGAAGAAGAAGCAGCTCGTGTAGAGGCTGAGGCAGAGGAGAAGCTGCGACTTGAAGAAGAAGCAGCTCATGTAGAGACTGAGGCAAAGGAGAAGCTGCGACTTGAGGAGGAAGAAGAAGCAGCTCGTCTAGAGGCTGAGGCAAAGGAGAAGCAACGACTTGAAGAAGAAGCAGCTCGTGTAGAGGCTGAGGCAGAGGAGAAGCTGCAACTTGAAGAAGAAGCAGCTCGTGTAGAGGCTGAGGCAAAGGAGAAGCTGCGACTTGAGGAGGAAGAAGATGCAGCTCGTGTAGAGGCTGAGGCAAAGGAGAAGCAACGACTTGAAGAAGAAGCAGCTCGTGTAGAGGCTGAGGCAAAGGAGAAGCAACGACTTGAAGAAGAAGCAGCTCGTGTAGAGGCTGAGGCAAAGGAGAAGCAACAACTTGAAGAAGAAGCAGCTCGTGTAGAGGCTGAGGCAGAGGAGAAGCAACGACTTCAAGAAGTAGAAATAGAAGTAGCTCGTGTAGAGGCTGAGGCAAAGGAGAAGCTGCGTCTTGAAGAAGAAGAAGTTGACATAGCAGCAGCTCGTGTAGAGGCTGAGGCAAAGGAGAAGCAACAACTTCAAGACGTAGAAGAAGTTGAAGCTGCTCGTCCAGATGATGTGGCATCACTAAGACAGCGACTTGAGGTGGAGGAAGTTTCGAAGAAGGCTGAAGCAAAAGAGCATCAAGAGTTAGTGTTAGAAGCTCGTCTTAAGGCTGTCGCCGAGGTCCAGCAACAACTAGCAAAGGAAGCTCGTTTAGGGGCTGCAGTATCGGCTGATCCTGCACTGATCTCCAGTACGACACTTTTTGGAGATGTGGCTGAAGGCTGGAAAGAGTTCTTTGATGAGGACGGTGATCCATACTATTATTGCGAAGAAACAGGAGAAACCGTCTGGGAAAAGCCTCCTTCGTTACAGCTATCACAGGAAGATCTCACATCAATTCAAAATAAATTATCAGTACCAATATCTTCTGCACAAATTATTGATGGTTGGGAAGAGTTCTTTGATGAGGATGGTGATCCGTACTATTATTGCGAAGAAACAGGAGAAACCGTCTGGGAAAATCCTCTTTCGTTACAGGTATCACAGGAAGATCTCACATCGATTCAAGATAAAACACCAATACCATCATCTTCTGCACAAATTATTCATGGTTGGGAAGGATTCTTTGATGAAGATGGTGATCCGTACTATTATTGCGAAGAAACAGGAGAAACCGTCTGGGAGAAACCTGTCTCTTTGCGAACTGAATTAGATCAATCTGCATCGACTATTGACCAACCAATACCATCATCTTCTGGAGGATCACCCGAAGGCTTTAGTGAGTTCTTTGATGCAGATGGCGAATCGTACTTTGTTTGCGAGGAATCTGGCGAGACATTCAGGGACCCTGTTCGATCACAAACGAAAGCAATAGAACCATCATCTGGTCCAGATCTAAAAGATCCATCGCCTCCAACAAGATTACCTGAAGGTTGGGAAGAGTTCTTTGATGAGGATGGCGATGCATACTATTACTGCGAAGAAACTGATGAAACAGTTTGGGAGAAACCTTTGCTGTCTCATTCAAGCACAAGAGACGACGAATCTTCCAAAGGAGCTCAGGAGAGGACCAAGATGGAAGAGGGGTCACAACTGATAGAGAGAGAAGCTTGTTCAGATGCTGATGCAAAAAACAAAGAACATCTAGAGGAGGATGCAGTTGCTCGGCTGGAGGTCGAGCACCAAGGGAATCAGCGAGTCAAGGCAGAGAATGCTCGTCCGACGGCTCAAGTATTGGAGAAGCAGCGTCGACTTGAACAAGAAGAAACCCGCACGCGGAACTTGGAAGCGGTGACATCGTGCCGCAGCGTAGTTCAAGCAGCCCAAGCCGAGCGCGCCGCCGCAGAAGTAGAAACCACCGCCGCAGCTGAGGCTAAGATGTGGCTGGACTACGAGGTCGCACTCGCCGTAGAAGCCCGCGAAGAGCAAGAAGGAGTGCACGCCACCGCCACGGATTACGAACAAAGCCTTGACACCCAAATCAACGCTCTGATGGTACCTTTACCCGATGACAGTGCAGTCGGCAACACCACTACTGATGGTGCCTCTGATGCTGCTGCTTCCGCTGCTGCTGCTGTTGCCGCTGAGCCTATAGCGCCGCCACCGAAGAAACAGTCCAAGGCCGCAGCGGCCGCCGCAGCACAATTAGCAAGGCTAGCCGCGGCCAACCCCCTCTTGGGGTCCAAGCTTAAGTCCCAGAATGCCGCGGCGGCCAAAGAGGCGTCCTCTCGGGCGACCGCGAAAGCTGAAAAGGAAGAGCGCAAACGAGCCAGCAAAGCGCGCGCAGCTCAAGACCTTTACCGCGCTCAGGAAGCAGCTGCGTTGCAACCTTCGCTGGTGGCTGCCCGCGCGGCAACGGCGGAAGCTGCGGCAGCGCTGGCCACATTAAAAGAAGCGGAAGACGAAGCGCGAGAAGCAGCTCGCGTAGGGGACGCGCGGTTGACCGCTGCCCACGCTGCGGTAAAAACTGCTGAAAACAAACTAGAGCGAGCTCAAGTCATTTTGGCTTCCTTTGAAAAAGCAGCGCCTGCAACACCGCCAGATTCTTCACTGCTGTCGCCACCATGTGCGGAGGCTGATACCAAGGAAGAAAGAGCCGATCAAGAAACCAACGAAGTTGACTCGAAGGCCAGCGCAAAGACTGTTTCATCGTCTTCGGCAGGCCGGGAAACCAAATCTGAAGCACGTGCCAAATCATTGGGCCGAGCCAGTGGAGCAGAAACCTCTCAAGGAGACTCATCGAGACGAGTGAGGTTCGAAGAAGACGGTGCACGCAAAGAGATCGCCACTGCACCTGGCACATCGAGGACGACTGCTGGGAACTCCCAAACCGAACCGTCTCCAGAAGGCGCTGCTGTCTTCAAACCGGAGCTTCTTGGCAAGGAGTCATGGTTGGCAGCAGTGCTCGGAAGCCATGGTCGGAGCAGCCACGCAGCGAAATTTCTGGCCACACACTTGCCGTCGGCCGTCGCTTTGGCACTGGGTGGACTCACAACCATAATTGCATCAGCTCCACCCACGTCGGTCGCAGCAACTGCTGCCGCAGCATCGATGGACGCAAACGCAATCACCTCGGTGGGAGAAGTCAGCCAGCCAAGAGAAGCAAAAGGAGTGGACGATGAAATGGTTGCTGGTGGCTTGCGGTCGGCGTTCCTCGCTGCCGACCAAGCTTTGCTTTCAGCTACATCCCCCGGATTCGAAGGTCCAAACGACAGCAGTGCTTCTTGCGTGGTCGTGTGTCGTCTCGGCGCACGCCTCTACGTTGCTCAGTGCGGGAACTGCCGCGCGCTCCTCTGCCAGCACTCTTCTAGCAATGGTAGAACACTGCGCAACGATGCGTGGAGCACGGGCATCGGTGGCAGCGGCACTTGTGAGGGCAGCAGTAGCTGCCTGGGCAATCGATTTGAAGTCGGTGACAGTGGTGGTGCTTCAGGTGAGGTGTGGGTGGCACAAGAGCTGAGAGTGAACCACGCGCCAAGTGAGCCCCAGGAGAGAGCGCGCATCGAAGAGCGAGGAGGATTCGTGTCTGCAAACGGCCGCCTCAACGGCGAATTTCCGCTGAGCCGCGCCTTTGGAAACCCTCGCCTGAAATGCAGCAGTCAGCAGTGGGAGCAGCACAACAGTGACCAAGACGGTCAGGATAGCAACGGGAGCGGTAAAAGTACAGGTGACGATGAGCACTATCTTGAAGAAGGTAGCCATTTGTGGCTGTTGGTTGCGGAGCCCGAAGTTTCTTCTGTCGCTTGTCCAGACCTTACTAGTGACGCGCGCAATGGCGGCAAAAGCCCCGAGACTTCGTCATCGTCGTCAGCGGTGGCCTCTTCTCCGCCTTTTGTAGTCTTGGGGTGCTCTAGCTTTTGGAGTGTTTGCAGCCCGCGGGAGGCTTGCCTGGCTGCCGTAGCTGCGCTTGACCAGCACAGAGGTGATTGTCACCTGGCGTCGGTAGTTCTGGCACGGGACGCAGAAGACAAATTGGAAGCATCACCGGGAAGCATCTCAGTGCAAGTGGTTTTGCTTTCGACCTCTTCTCCTTTTTGGCGAAATGGTGAATCATCAACGCCACCACCCAGCCAAGAAGAGCTTAACGGCTCCCCATTGCGACAAGCCTCATCACTAGATGAGCTGGGTGATGGTATGGAACCGCCGGAGTCACCTAGTGCTTCCAATGACAAGGAATCAGCTCAATCCCCAGGAGGCGGCCTCTTTCTTCGTGGAGCTGGAAGGCAGCTCGTCTTGGATGACTTCTGAGGATCGTGCACTTCAATTCAACTCCGAGCTCCAAGTCCATAACCACATAATTATACAAGTTTACCATGTGGTTTATTCCTTAAGAAATAGCCCTTACTTTTTAATTATCCATTCAGCTATTTCGAGAAGTACGATCAAGTATCAATAGTAAATATATAGTATATAGGGGCTCA
>Ga0307931_1002624_pt1 | contig 11403 bp, 11 predicted proteins | sample OrgLakmetageno47_FD_201816 | JGI IMG/M metagenome (GOLD analysis project Ga0307931, IMG submission 201816) | Saline water microbial communities from Organic Lake, Antarctica - #47 | ecosystem: Environmental > Aquatic > Non-marine Saline and Alkaline > Saline | place: Antarctica: Organic Lake... | reverse complement strand
CCCGGCTTTCCTTGTCTGGGCCTCCCCCTCCCCTGTAGTGGCCGTCTATTAGGCGAATTAAGTCCACCTAACTAGGTCTTAATTAGGTCTTTGTTAGGTACCTGATTAAGAACCCCCCCCCTGGCTTTCCAACCCCCCCTCTTGGGGGTACCTGGAGCCTAATTCGCCTAATCTAGCCTAATTATATTAGGTACCTAATTCGCCTAATTAGGTACCTAAGTCGAATTAAGGCCCACTGGGGTGTGCTCTCTATTCATTGGCTCCACAGTTCAAGGACGTCCCTCGCGTCCCTAGGCCAGTGCCGACCGCTCAAGTTAAGTTGGTAACACGGGCTGAATTGGACGAGGCTCGGTCGGAAAACGCAGAATTAGTGGACGAATTGGGAATTGGGTAGAACCCTAGAAATCCCTGGGTTTTCTCCGTTACTGCTCCGCAGAGCTTAAAAGGTTTCTGGATTTAGAAAAGAGCCGAGCAGGACAACATGTTATTCAGATCAGGGCCGAGAAAGTCTCCATTCATTGCACCGGGGCTTGTACTGTATGAGGCCCCCGGCGATCTAGCACAAGGCGTTCTAAGTTCTATCTATGATTGTTGGTGATAAGTGACTGTCATAAGTGCCCATGCGCGAACAGGACTTGGTGATAATGCTTTGCCTTAGCCTCGAATTTTTGGTCTCTTTCGCCGTAATAATAGGAACGTATGGCACTCAGGTGCGGTTGCGTCAGCGAGGAGGCTGTGTTTTGATCTCTCTCCGGAAGAGCACATCACTGGTCTTATGTCCACTCGGGAATGTTTACCTAGCTAGTCACTCTTCTAGTACTAGCAACCCTCCTTGTATATGCTGCTTTGCTTTGTATTTCGCTCTTTTAGTCCTCTAATTCCGGCCCTACGGGGCGCATTTCAGAGGCGCTATGAGTTCGCGACGGCACACAGGCGAACGAACCACGAACGAACGAAACAACGATTAAATAGGTTAGATGAGTTCAGGTGCCCGCGCGATGCGCGTTTCAAGGGCGCAATGAGTTCGCTGGGGAGCATAGCAGGTGTGTTTTCTTGGTGTTTTGTTGAACGTTCTTTATGGCCCGTAGCCCTTGGCTCGTGCCCGTGGTGCGCCTTCCCCGTTAGCGTGCGAGTGGACTGTTCAAAAACACTTCTCTCCCCATATTTACGGGTCCGTCCAAATTAGCTTCTTAGGTTTAGTTTGCGCTGCTTTGCTTTTCTTCTCTACCTGTTAGCCTTCAAATTTCGGTCCTTCGGGGCCTGTCTCAAAAATGTACGTCGGACACGAACCACAAACGTATGAACGAAACAAAAAGAAAAAGCAAACACACGGCACTCAACGACATTGGCTTTTCAGAAGCCAAAGCCTTGTTCAGACAGAAGCTTGCACGCAAATGCGGTCACGCAATTGCTCGGGGATGGGCGACTCTTCTTCTGGATCGCCTGAGGGACTTCGCTGTAGTCCCCTCCTCTGCGGGCGGATACTCTTCTTTTGAGCTGCACTCTCAGAGTCTCAGAGTATGGAGGAGCGTGCCACTTTGGACCGCCACCATCACTTCCATGGCCACTCGGGCATGTGCGCCTGATTAGCTTCTTAGGTCTACTTTACGCTGCTTTGCCTTTCCTCTCTACCTGTTAGTCTTCTAATTCCGGCCTTTCGGGGCCTGTCTCAAAAAGCAAGTAAGATAAGCGACTGTAATTCCTCGCGCGCCTATCTCCTTTATCTTCTCTCACTAGCAGGCAACTGGCCTGTGGGCACGGGAGGCGAAGATCAGGCACAACGAAGGATTCCTACTATCACTTCTATGGCCACTCGGGCATGTGCGCCTGACTAGCTTCATTGGTTTAGTTCGCGCTGCTTTGTTTTTCATCTCTACCTGTTAGCCTTCGAATTCCGGCCCTTCGGGGCCTGTCTAAAGATTGCACCGGTAACTCCGCTGACTTTAGCACTGACTGACTGACTGATTGCTGATTGGCCCTAGAGAAAGTTACGTTGACTTCAACGGACAACAACACGACGTGACGTCGCACTCTGTCGGACTGTCGGTCGCACAATACTGCATCCGATCATCCGATCCCTACATCCCTACTGTAGCTAGTAGCTAGACTAGCTAGCCCTAGCTACCAGAGGTATCCAGACGGACTCGTCCCCTATTCTTCTCCTTTCGGTACATCATCGATGAGCGACCATGGACTCCGTGCCATCGTTTGCTCAATTATTAGAGAGCATGTCTAGGCAAGAAGATACAATCAATCCTGAAACTGGTTGGCTCTTAGATAACTCGCATAAAGATGGTGCAATTCGAGCGAGCGCCGCCTCAGGATTCTCTATAGGCGCTAGCAACTCAATAAACTCTATGCAGAAGTGCGAAACAAATGTGAAAGGACGCAAGCAAAATGCACCGCAAGATGTACAAGTAGGAGATAGTACGGCAGGAGATTCTAGCCGACTTTCATCAGGGTCAACACTTTCTGCGCCAATCTCTTCGGCCACCGATGTTCCAGGTTCAGATACTGTGGACGAACTTGTGGATCAACTGAAGCACCAGTATTCTAATAGTAAGGCAACAAATAATATTGGTGCCGCTATCATAAAGCACCCGGATCTTATGACTAATACCTCCGCGCTCAAAGTGTACTCGAAATTGAATGGAGGGCTGAAAGATGCCTCGCCCGGTACAGCACACGCCTGGCTTTACACGCCGAAAAAGCGAAAGAGGGCCCATAGTCATAATGGCAATCTGGATTCAGCATTGGATTGTACTGCATTAGTTTTAGTATACCCCGAAAACTTAGGACCATCATGTAGTACTGACGACGATTCTAAAAACACATTTCATTTCGGTGGACGAGCTCATACTTTTCGCAACGGCAGTGACGGATGTGTACGAATACAGCATGGATCGTGCAGAGCTCTTGGGTGCGTAAACGATGCCTTGCCACAGCAGTTACGGCAGATCTGTTTGCTTCAAGGTTGATTGACTCCTTACTGCTTGATGATGTGCGTTTTTGTTGCTTTTATCCACAGATTGAAAGCGCGCAAATTTCAACTAGTTCCTACCGACTACGGGTTGTCGACGAAATCGCAACACGTTTCGTGTAAAGTCGACGATAAAAGTTCACGATCTCTTTCATGCAATGATTCTAATCACGAGCAATTCACAAAATGCTTAATGCCGCGAAAATCGTCTAAAATGGCTCCAGTAGAACCATTTCTGGATGAAAGATTCGACGCAGATGTTGAGAACGTAAGAGCGGAACTCGAAGGCAGCGATCTCAAATTCAAACATGCAGTATTAATCGAGGTATGGAGCCAGGAGGTAGCCTCTTGCAATGCCCCTGCGTGGCCTTCATTGACTAGAAGCGTGGTCTCGCATACGATGGATAGCGTTTCTGAAGCGACAAGTAAACGCAACGACGTCAGCGCCAATGCTTCTACAATGAATTCTGACACAGCACTGGCCATAAATCAAACTCCTACTATTGCTACTACTGGCATCACCACTACCGCGACTGAGCGATGAAACGCTTGAGGTACTGAGATAACCACCAAGTGATTAACAACAAATTTGTCTCTCTAAAGAAAAATTTAAGCGGGTTAAATCAAGAAGCTTCCCTGAAGTACCATATTCCCCTATTCATATGTGCTTAGCTATATTACTCATTATACAATATATCTCCAAAGCCGAGTTCAAAACATGGGAATTCTTGGTATCTCTAAGATTTCCAAGTGCTTGGAAAGTCATACCACACGCCCCAGTCTAAGGTTCGCTAAACGAGGGTGCTTCCTCTTCCTCTGAGCTCAGTCTCATCTTGGACGCCACCACTCGGAAAATGGCTTGCAAAGACAAAGCACCCGACAACATCGGCTTTTCGGAAGCCAAAGTCTTGTTCAGGCAGAAGGGTTCACGTAAATGGGGTCACGCAATTGCTCGGGGATGAGCGACTCTTCTTCTGGATCGCCTGAGGGACTTCGTAGTGGCCCCCTCCTCTGCAAGCGAAAACTCTACTTTTGAGCAACACTTTCACAGCACGAAGGTGCGTGCCGCTTTGGGCTGCAATCATCACTTCCATGGCCACTCGGGTGTGCCTGGTTAGCTTCTTAATTTAAGCTGCTTTGTTTTTTATCTCTGTCTGTTAGCCTTATATGGCTTTTGTGATTTAAAAAGGACACTCAGCCCAGTCAGACTTGTTCTGGGGGATTCACCAAAACGCAGCTTTATGCTATTTGTTGTTGTTTCTTTGCAGTTGGGGAGTACAATCTAATCTAATCTAATCCAGTAAGTCGGGAGATCGAGCAACGCAAACTGCTAGTCTAGTCCAATTCAGTCTACTCAATACTAGCCAAATACAACGAAACGCCCTTGTAGCATAGAGCAAAAACAAGTGTAAATTTCAGGGCAAGTCTGACTTGTCTGAGTGTCCGCTCGACACAGGCCCCAAAGGACCGGAACGAGAAGGCGAACAGACAGTACTCATTAAAATCTTTAAAAGTGCCCTTACTTTTGAGGGTGCTCAACGTCCTAATTCAAGTCGTCTGTGGCCAGCAACTGCCGTGGCACCCGGTTCATGGGCATACGCTCAACGCCGCCAGCCCAACGAAGAACCCGGTTGTAAAAGCAGCTGTCAATGCCGAGGAGGATCAAACGGCGGTAGAGACACCATGAAGGAATATGTATAGTAGCGAAAGGATAAGATGGACATCCACACGGCATATGGAGTGAGCACACCTGCTTGGAAACTTCGAAGGCGTATGAATAGATCTTCATGTAAGTAGAGTAGGCAAGATATGGGACTTGTATATACTTCACCCTTAACTTCCTCAGAAAGATACTTCTCAGTAAAAGCGGTCTTCAGGGCGCCGAAATACTTGATGAGGTAAATCGCTCGAATGTGATAGGAGGGCTAGCTCCTGCGGCATTCGGGTTTGTATTCTATATTACACCGAGATCGAGTTCGGTGTATAGAGTTCGGGAGACGGGAGTACCGAGTCTATATTTTGTCTATGAACACTTTCCGCTTTCGAAGGGATTGGAAATCGTAAATTTCCTTCCCTCGACCCTCGACACACTAACTCCTTACGATTTCGACTTGCGCCAGCCTTATGTGCGTAAGACCAATAAATTGTTTTTATGCCGTTTAACGAAGGCCCTGAATGGCTGGGACAAGAGGGTTTGGGGTAGCAAACGAGGCAATGCGGCTTATACACTACAGTAGAAGGAAAGCTAATGAGGCACTCATTTGGGGTTGCTTAGCAGGAGTTCGAGTTCGCGGGTCGCACATAAATCATTGAGAAGTTACTTTTGTGTGTGCCTCCCCTCTCCCTCCCGGGATGGGTTCGTTTTAATTATAAGCAGAGGGGGGTGCTATTAACGTCTAGTTTGCGCTGGCTGGGCCGGACTGAAGCCTGTCTGGCTCTGTGATTTTGAGACAGGCCCCGAAGGGCCGGAATTAGAAGACTAACAGGTAGAGAAGAAAAGCAAAGCAGCGCAAAGTAGACCTAAGAAGCTAATCAGGCGCACATGCCCGAGTGGCCATGGAAGTGATGGTAGCGGTCCAAAGTGGCACGCTCCTCCATGCTCTGAGAGTGCAGCTCAAAAGAAGAGTATCCGCCCGCAGAGGAGGGGACTACAACGAAGTCCCTCAGGCGATCCAGAAGAAGAGTCGCCCATCCCCGAGCAATTGCGTGACCCCATTTTACCTATCATGATATTATAATAGTTGATTATTTTCAGTATCTACACATTAGAGTAAGTTTAAAAGTTGTTGACGACACGTTGACACACACACGCATGCACAGGGATTTCAGTTGCGGGAGGTGTCAAGGTTTTCGGGACCTTTGACTTCAAGCCCAGTTTCCGCTTCCTAACTCTTCGAGGTGAAGGCGCAGAGCTTGGCACCATTTTGAAGAGTAAATTGCAATTTGTCTCGAGTTTGGTAAATATCTTAGAATCCCTGCACTCAAGAGCTCCTGTGTGGTTTCCCTTTGATATGTCCATTGTTCTTTGCTCACGGGTGTGTCATGCTCAGATGTTCCGCAACGTCATTCTTGCTCTTCTTCTGCTTGCGGGGCCGGCCGCAGCCAACCGTGTACCTACGGTTGACTTTACCCTGGGCCACAGCAAACTCGGCTCGAATCCGTCGCCTGAGGTGCTTAAAGTCTTCGAAGGGCTTGATTATGAAAGCATTGCATTGGCTTCAATATTGTTGTGGCAATAATCAAAGTGGCCATTCTGCTCTGCTGTTTTCGAAATATTTGATACCCATCCCTCCCAAGAAAATTTTTGATCATTGCTACTTATCTGCTCTAGCTCTACCCTCCTTGAGTCAAAACCCTCTTATGTTACCTACTAATCTTCTTACTCAAGTTCATACCCCACCTTTGATTGACGCACGCAGGAGTTGACGGGGGAATTCAAGGTAGAGTCTCAGCTGACTGACCAAGTCTCCTGCGGTGCCACCCTCGCTGTGGGGGAAGCCAATGAGCTGCCAGTGAAGAACGTGTTTGCGAGGGTCACGGACACGATTTTGGGCCGAAATGTGAAGGCCAACGTCAAGGTGCCTCGCTTATCTCTATGTACACTCTCCGAAGCTCTGCAATGCTTCCTTGCACTGCCTTGGACACGCACATCAAACCATGCCTCATTCCTTGCTGCACATGTAGTTACTGCACGCCCTTTATACTTTGTCTCTTGGTTGTTGTTCTTTGTTGTTGTTCTATTCTAGGCCTCCCTGGCCGACAACGGCATTTCCGGCGTTCTTGACGTGGGCGCGAGCGCGAGCGGCGCCCCGGGCTTTGAGGCCACGCTCTCCACGGACGCCTCGAGCCACGGTACCATGCCCTTCCTCGAGAAAGTGAGTGACGAAGAGAGATGTCACGCTTTCTAATACCTCAGATTTTTATGATTAATCCCATGATGGTTCTCTATCGGTATTATTGTTCTTTATTTCTCATTGCCCTTCTTTCACTTCGCCTTTGTGTTTGGAACACTTACCCCACGCGTGCAGGTGAAGCTGTCGCGGTCGGGGCCTGGGTGGTCGGTGACCCCTACGGTGCACGCGAAAGGCTTCGAGGTAGACCTGCTGGCGGCCACCAGCTTGGGCGACAAGACCAAGGCCTCGTTCGACTGCAAGCACGGCGGCGCGGCCACGGTTTGTACTATGAAGATTATTGCTTTCAGGGATGAAGGAGAAGACAAAGCATGTGCCAGCGATCATGCTTTGGTCTTTTTGTTGGGTTTCTTTGGAACTTTCTTTTCTATATAAGGCCATTACTTTTTCTTTTTCTTCTTCTTTTCCTTTCTACATTCGCCATCTCCTTTCACCTCCCTTTCCCTCCTTGTTTCCTTCTTTGCCTTCATTTGCATATTCACAGGTGAAGGTGGTGCACGAGCTTGATGCGGACACGGCGGTGCGCGTGTCCACGCAATCGGGCCTCGGCCACTTGGAGGTGCGATGCGATAGCGGCGGAAATAGTGTGAAGTGTTGTTCTCCTTCTTTGCCTTTTAGCTTCTCCTTGACGTCACAGCGGGCCGTCCAGCTTTTTGCGTTTGTTTTGCATTGAACTAGATTCTCCTTGCTCATTCCTCGTCCTCTTCCCATTCTTTTGTACCCCCAGGTGGGTTTCTCCAAGCGCATGGGCGGCTCGGACCGCTTCGAGCCCACTTACCACGCAGACACCAAGCAGTTCAGCCTGGAGTGGCGCCACGAGCTGGACCAGAAGCGCGCCCTCACGACCACCGTGGACCAGCGCGACGAAACCGTGGCCATGGAGGTGAGGCATTTCCCTCATGAGGCAAAGAAAGGGGTGTAGGTGGTCATGCGCACACCTTGGAGCCTTTTTTTTGCATGGCATATTGTGTTCTCACATGCTTCCTCGTCACCCATCTCGCGTTCTTCATTTTTCTTTTTGTTGCGCAGTTGAGCGGCGACATGAACGCGAAGGTGTCTGCGCCGTGGGCCGCTCCGCAAGACTTGCAAGTGACGTTCGGGAAGAAATTCAGCATGGGCGCCCTCAGCGACCTTGGCCTCAACTCCATCCGGAACTTGAAGGGCGAGTAGATGGAAGAAGTCTCGTCCCTATCCCATGGAAGTACGATTTCCAGTGATGGGATAATTTTTAGTATAAATCAAAACAAAGAAAGCGTTACTCGGCCTTCGAATTCAACGAAATGATTTTCTCTTTGATTTAGCCATTATCCCAGTCACTTGGCTCTTGGCTCTTGGGATTAGGAAATAATTATGAGGCCGAATTCTGATATACTGCAGATGCCCCTCTTTCCTAGTGGCATTGCACAAACACCCAACACCCGCCTCGCTCTCTAGAACTATCGGTTAACAATCAAGAAGAACTCACTACTCGTCACTAGTCTACTATCTGTAGTTGAAACTTATTGTTCCTTTTCCTTTTGTTTATTCCGGGATGTATTTCTCGCGCTGTTGAGGTGCTCAAGACCTTAACTAGCGCCTCATAAATCAAGTAAACCCATCTGTGATCAAGTATTCCATATTACTTAGCAGGCGACAGCAGTGATCCAAATCCACTGACAGCTTTTCCAAGGGCGCTCCCAAACGCTTGAAGCGCTCGAGGGCGTTTCTTCATACGCGCTTTTTCGGCCTTGGTCTTGTCAATGAGGTGGCCTAAGGTAAGCTTGGTGACCTTGCCTTCCTTGTTGAAGGTCACGGAGACCGCTTGGGTAGGGGCGTTGAAACTGCGCTTCATGGAAGATGCGTCGCGGTTGGCAGTGGTGGCGCCGCGAGTCAGCGCCCAAACCCGGCGGTAGTCGAGGGGGTCGGTCCTGTAGCCGTTGTACCTAAGCCAGGGAAAGAACAAAAAGTAAAGGAATAGTACGAGCAAGAGCACAGACACGATACATGCTTACTGTATTGTTTGCACTCTAGGGAAGCTGCAAGACAGTTTGGACTGATTAGAAGTGCATGAACTATAATCTTAAGGAACAGTGTTCATTCATCGTATCAATGGCCGCTCAAATGTGCATGCGTGTGTGCAGCCTTTACCAGCTCTTGAGGTCCGTTTGCGAAAGGTCCACGGTGCCAATAGCTTCTAAATACTCGGCTTTCGTGAGCACGCCACCTTCAGGCCCCACGAACTCGAAATCGTCGCTCATCCATTCACCATTCATCCATTCACCATTCACCATAAGCAGTTCAGCCTGGAGTGGCGCCACGAGCTGGACCAGAAGCGCGCCCTCACGACCACCGTGGACCAGCGCGACGAAACCGTGGCCATGGAGGTGAGGCATTTCCCTCATGAGGCAAAGAAAGGGGTGTAGGTGGTCATGCGCACACCTTGGAGCCTTTTTTTTGCATGGCATATTGTGTTCTCACATGCTTCCTCGTCACCCATCTCGCGTTCTTCATTTTTCTTTTTGTTGCGCAGTTGAGCGGCGACATGAACGCGAAGGTGTCTGCGCCGTGGGCCGCTCCGCAAGACTTGCAAGTGACGTTCGGGAAGAAATTCAGCATGGGCGCCCTCAGCGACCTTGGCCTCAACTCCATCCGGAACTTGAAGGGCGAGTAGATGGAAGAAGTCTCGTCCCTATCCCATGGAAGTACGATTTCCAGTGATGGGATAATTTTTAGTATAAATCAAAACAAAGAAAGCGTTACTCGGCCTTCGAATTCAACGAAATGATTTTCTCTTTGATTTAGCCATTATCCCAGTCACTTGGCTCTTGGCTCTTGGGATTAGGAAATAATTATGAGGCCGAATTCTGATATACTGCAGATGCCCCTCTTTCCTAGTGGCATTGCACAAACACCCAACACCCGCCTCGCTCTCTAGAACTATCGGTTAACAATCAAGAAGAACTCACTACTCGTCACTAGTCTACTATCTGTAGTTGAAACTTATTGTTCCTTTTCCTTTTGTTTATTCCGGGATGTATTTCTCGCGCTGTTGAGGTGCTCAAGACCTTAACTAGCGCCTCATAAATCAAGTAAACCCATCTGTGATCAAGTATTCCATATTACTTAGCAGGCGACAGCAGTGATCCAAATCCACTGACAGCTTTTCCAAGGGCGCTCCCAAACGCTTGAAGCGCTCGAGGGCGTTTCTTCATACGCGCTTTTTCGGCCTTGGTCTTGTCAATGAGGTGGCCTAAGGTAAGCTTGGTGACCTTGCCTTCCTTGTTGAAGGTCACGGAGACCGCTTGGGTAGGGGCGTTGAAACTGCGCTTCATGGAAGATGCGTCGCGGTTGGCAGTGGTGGCGCCGCGAGTCAGCGCCCAAACCCGGCGGTAGTCGAGGGGGTCGGTCCTGTAGCCGTTGTACCTAAGCCAGGGAAAGAACAAAAAGTAAAGGAATAGTACGAGCAAGAGCACAGACACGATACATGCTTACTGTATTGTTTGCACTCTAGGGAAGCTGCAAGACAGTTTGGACTGATTAGAAGTGCATGAACTATAATCTTAAGGAACAGTGTTCATTCATCGTATCAATGGCCGCTCAAATGTGCATGCGTGTGTGCAGCCTTTACCAGCTCTTGAGGTCCGTTTGCGAAAGGTCCACGGTGCCAATAGCTTCTAAATACTCGGCTTTCGTGAGCACGCCACCTTCAGGCCCCACGAACTCGAAATCGTCGCTCATCCATTCACCCTGTACGCAATTAGGGAAGACTGGTGAGCAAGTCCTCAATCAAATCTATCAACACCAAGGTATAGTTACGCGTAGGAGGTACGTGAAAGTATCAATCGGAATAGGCTGGAGCATATGAAGTAAGGCGATAACAAACAAAAAAAGAGAAAGAATGCTGCACAGACCTGTTTGGATGGATTTCCTTCGCCCAGGAAAGAAGCGGCGCGGTCGATGAAGACTTGTTTCATTGCGCTCAAAGACGAGTCCATCTTGGCAGGTGGTGCTTCTGCCTTGACAGCCTCCGCCGAAACAGATGAGGTCGACGAAGGCATCGCCTTTGACGGCACCTCCGTTGGCACGGGGGTAGTAGGTGCTGCCATTGCTGCTGCTGGTGGTGCTGGTGATACTGGGACAGGAGCAATTCCTCCTGCTGAGGTGGAAACTGCTAGGGCAGCTGGCGCTGCTGCCATAGGAGCTGCCACTGCTACAGAGGCTGCTGCTGCTGCAGGAGCTACTGGTGGTGCTGCCTCGAGCTTCGGTGACGAAGAGGGAGCTGCTGGCGCATACAGTGGCTGCTCACTCTTCCGAGCTGAAGAAGGCGACTCCGCGCTCCATGGTGAGTACGACTTTCGAGCTGACACTGGCGCCGCCGGTGCTGCTGGTGAAGGAGCTGCTGCTACAGGAGCTACTGGAGCTACTGTTGCTGCTGGTGGTGCTGCTGCCTCGGGCTTCGGTGATGAAGAGGGAGTTGCCGGCGCATACAGCGGCTGCTCACTCTTCCGAGCTGAAGGCGACTCCGCACTCCAT
>Ga0307931_1002621_pt1 | contig 11410 bp, 11 predicted proteins | sample OrgLakmetageno47_FD_201816 | JGI IMG/M metagenome (GOLD analysis project Ga0307931, IMG submission 201816) | Saline water microbial communities from Organic Lake, Antarctica - #47 | ecosystem: Environmental > Aquatic > Non-marine Saline and Alkaline > Saline | place: Antarctica: Organic Lake... | reverse complement strand
ATGGTGTTGTTCTAATGCATTGACCACTTCTCGCGTGCTTTAAAACAATAAAAGAGGGCGGCATACAAAAAAGAATAGCCTTCATCAAAAGAAAGAGTCGCATTAAGACAAAAGTATTCGAGTGGTACCCACTACCTCGCGTCTAGTCCGTCTTTCATGGTGCTCGTCGCCACTCGATTCCTGCTGGTCTGCATCACTGTCAGCCTCGTCTGCGTCAATGGAAGGCCGAGGCACAAGATGCCCCTTCAAAACCACACGCACAGCATTCGGAGGATAATGTTGCCTTTGATAATCTAATTCGGAATTACGTCGACGAGTCGTCATTCGAGATGCGAGCTCGGCAATGGTCTCGGACTTGTCAAATTGGCCAACTTCCTCTTGATTTTCATGTTGGTCAGTATCTGTTGCATCATCGTCTTCAGAACTGTTGTTGCCTTTGACTCTGCTGTTGGCGCCAACGTCTGAGCTGAAGATACCTAGTTCACTTCGGCTTTCTCCACTTTCTTCCATCTCGTTACTTTGGGCATTTATTGCACTGGAATCGCTCTCCCTATGCTGGCCTTTGAAGACAGTAGCCGTGTTTGCAAGCATCGAGAGTGCATTTATTGCCGCTGCCTGTGCTACAGTAGTGACTTCAGATTCATCGTTGCCTTCCGCCCTTTTTTCATCGATCAACAGAACGCCATCATTTTCGTCATCCTCGTCGGGGTCGACCTCATCATTGCTCAGTCTTCCGCTTGTCTCGACTCCACCAGATGCAGCATCAAATTTCTCAACTGCAATTCCTTGAGCGCTTCCAGCTAGTTGATCGTTATCGATATTCATGGCGTAACTCTCTTGAGGTCCTTCATTTTTGCCTTGTGCATCTTCGTGTTCGTCTTTCTCGTGATCCTCACACTTATCAACATCATCTTCATTTGCTGCCGTAGCTTCCGTTGATGCCAATACCGTAATCTTTGGCGCTTTTTTAATTCTGCACATTACACCACGTGCTTTTTGGACATCTTCGCTTGCCTGGCAGTCTGTCGTCGTTGAAAGCGGCGAGGTACTTTCAGCACCCTCGTTAATCGATTGCTGTAAAGGCTTGTTGAGAGTAATGGTGAGGGATCCCACCAAACAATACACGATGCCGTCAAAGGGGCGCTCAACCGGGGCCTAGTTTCGAAAACAAAGAAAAATGAGTAAAGATTGAGTGGCAGGTTGCTGGATATACAAGGAATATTAGACCTGTGAGGTGTTCTCAGTGTCAAAGGTGCCACAACTCCGGTAACCATTGCGAACGATATCATCTTCCACCTGAAGTGCACACAAAGGAAAGACGACTCAGAAAGACGACAAAACGGACAAGCGAATGCAAGCACAATGAGCGAGGCGTATTATAGGAAGCATTACAAATTAAACCGCTATCACAACTTTCTTATTCGAGATCCCTCTGTGCAGTAGCTCTAGATCTTGAATATACTGGGACAGCGATTGCGACTAAGTTCATTGCAATGGGTGTCATCTCACCGCTTGATCAAATGCAGAGTCATCGGTATTCGATGGAAGACAATAAATCGCAAAGCCAGATGGAGTGACAACCATTGGGGCAGCCTGCCGCCACTCCCCATCAGGGCACCTGTATGAAGTCAAGCCACAGTGAGCAAATTTAATCACAGACTGCATGAGAAATCATAGTCGGTTGATAGACTTGTTGAGCGCTACGTTAGACATAGCTATGACCACACTTGGCCAGTATCAAACGTACCAGGGATCGCACGCCGGAGGCACGGTGGCTGGAAGGAGGTCCATGTTGTCGTCGCAATTTCCTTTGTAGTCTTCGTTGACAACTGCGCGCCTCCGTTTACGACTGCCGATGTGTCTGCTGCTGCGGCTCCGGCGATTGTTATTGCTTCTCTTTGCATGACTGTTAGCAGCGTGAGCGGCAGCAGCCGCGGCAGCGTATCGTCGATCACGCGCTAGAGTCCAGGCTGTGCGACGATGACACTGCGGGCTACAGTAAGTAGGTCGGAATAAAGAAAAAATCAGGAGTATGCAAGTCTAGCGGTATGATCGATTAACACAAGCTCCTGCAATCGTAATTCATGTGTGACTTTGATCTATGTCAAGAATACAGCCAACACAAATGTAAAATCTGCCCTTTTTGCACCTGCAGAACCAAGTGTAGCCAGGAACTTCCTTCAAGCCAAGGCAAAAGAGGTGCACTTCGGCTGCACACTCCTCGTAGTCGCAGAGGACTATCCGGGCCGCATCACGCTCATCCGTGGTCTGATTTTTTAGTCGCATATTTATATGAATGGGAAAAGACATTGGGTTATCAGCTCAATCAATCGTCAGAAAAAAACATGTATTATGGGTTATCGTGATGTTTGCTTCTCTCCATCTCTCCATCTGTGGTTGTTGTACCTGCGCGCACACAATACAAACGTCGTCAAGCCCTGTGCCGACCCGCCGCGGTCCCTCGTACACCACCACACTTGCATCCGTGGTTGCATTTGCGTTCATGCCCCCTTGCAAGAACGGCTTACTTGAGCTTTCTGCTGCAAGTCCAGTCACATTGCCACACTCACTTTCACTCAAAGCACCATTATTGTTTCCGCTATTTTCAATGCCTCCACTGGATGGCCGAAAGAGCGCATGAATTGGCCGTCCTCCTACTGCTGATTGAGAAGATGACGATGACGACGAAGAGGAAGACATTGGCGCTGCAGAAGCTGAAGACGAGAACGGTGGCAACGACGCGTTCGTGGTCGCAGTTGTGGACAAGGGGACATTGGAAGGTGGCAGGTATGTAGGTGGCGTGTTGTGCGTATGCTTGTCAGTTGGCGGTGAAAGCCAGTACATTCGCCGGACTTCCTGCTATTATAGCAGTTTTATATTATCAAGATTCAGAGGATTAACAAGAAAAGGGGAAATACGTAAGACGATTTCTACTTGTCCTTTGCGCCGGTTTATCCAAGGCTCAAATCTTATTGAACTACATCTCTCTCTGTGCACGCACCCCAGCATCATTATCGCCTTCAACAATGGCATCATCGCGGCGCCACCACTGAACTCCCAAGTACGAACGCTTGCCAAGCAGAGTTACTACATCCTTGCGGCTCGTGCTGTGCGCAGAAGGCACATGGAGTGTGAGGAACCAAAAATGGAGAAAAGGCAAAATCTAAAGTAAATAATTGCCATCATTTGCAAATCGAGTTACGTGCATGAAGGAGTCACAGATTTACACCTCCACAAGTTGGATACTGTTGCTCCTCACCCTGGACGATGTCGCTTCATGTATTCGATGATATCACTGTCAGAGGCGCCCTTGGCTCCAGCTTGATGAATTGCTTCCTATATTAAGGCAGTAGCACACGTGTTACAAAGGAGTCTATGCACAATGAAAGCCTGTATGTGAGAAGCAGGCTAGGAAGGGAAGTCGAGCGCGTTCAAAGGAGTCAACGCAGACAACAGCGCAGGAAGGGATCTACAATGCATCACATGAGATATTACTATGAGACCATTGGGATAAGGGTCACGTAGCTATGAGACTAGATTCCGTTCAAGGTAAAGGCAGCAGACCTTAACGAGCATCGGCATTGTAAAGTGCCCCGTCCATCGCTGTGAGAGCCCATAGGCACCCTCCTTCGCAGAAACTACTCCGTCCAGTCCAATTGCTGCTGGTGCTGCTGCCGATGCTCTACTTCCAGTGGCTGTTACTACGGTCGGCGGCATCGCTCGAGAGTCGATTTTTTGTGCGCCGTGAGGACGTGTGACGCCAGAAGGAGAAGTACCTCCTATTTTGACGGTCGGGCAACTTGAGGAAATCGAAGCGAGGCGAGGAGGGCGATCAGGGACAGCTGAAGTGCCGCTCGAAATGCTCGATTCAGACAAATTCCGCGAAGAGCGAGTCTAGCAAAGCAGAGAGTGTCAAGAAAGGTCAAAGGTTTAGGTTCAGAAATCAGAAAATACAAGCCTCAATAATCCAAGTCCTATCGTATGTCTGAATAGCGCTAGAAATTGAGGATATGTCCACTGGAGATGCTGAAAACAGCAGATTGTGAGATAGGTGCAAACGCGAACTAATTCGAGGGCTGTCGGAAACTTAGGTCAAGATGCAAGAGCGTGTCCTAGGGTGCTTGCCATTTTTTATTGAACACCAATCGTGTAAGAAAAATCCGTAAGATGTGTCCGTCCGTAAATATCCAACAAGTTTCCTTCTGCCCTTCTGCAGCAGCATCTTTTTGCCATCTTTCCATCTCTCTTGACAACCATGGCAGCGACCCGTCCTAGATCCCGCTTGGCCGTGGCGTGGGGCTTTCTGCTAGGCACGAGTTGCGCTTTTTGCCCGTCATCTTCCCGCCTTCCTATTAGACGCAACTCCAACTTCGTGCCTTCGGTGCTATCGCCGAAAGCGGATCTCCGCTCTGCTTCTACCTCATGTCATCGACCAAGGCCACTGTTTGCAGCGAGTGGTGACTCCAAGGATAAGGCCAATTCAGAAGCCGCTAAGGGTGCTGAGGCCGTAGAGGTTGAAGTAGTTCAAGCCTCCGAGCTTAAGAAGAACAAAGGCGCGATGTCGTCGATCTTTGAAGCCTCGACAAGCACTTCCAAAACAAGTTCAACGAATGAAGGCGGGCAAGCGGCGGACAAGACAGAGGAAAAGCCGGAAAATCCATTCATGAAAATGTTCAAGGTAATGGAATGCAAATGAACCATAGCTCCTCTTACGTTGGAGGTCGTGTGTCTTTCTTTAAACGCTTTAGGTGTCAAAATTACGCTCAACTGCCTTCTGTTTATATCTTCGCGTTTGCGCTGGAATTGCACCCACACATGTACCTGTATGCCGAATTAGCCGGTGCCAGAGGAGCCAGAACCGCCGTTTCCCATGGACGAAAAGCTGAAGACGTTAGCGTACCAGTTCCAGAGCCCGCGGGCCCTGAGCCAGCAGTTCATTTTCATCTCCATCGGGTTCAACGCGCTCCTCGCTTCCAAGGGAGGTGCTTGGCAGGTATGTGTGCGAACGAGAAATGTTTTGATGTGTGAGCGATCCGAGCTCATTCCCAATTATGGCTCCTCTCCCGTAGGAATCCACATCTTTTTTTTCAGTCCCTCAACTGTATTTACACAAGTTCCTTTCATCTGTTTTTTTAGTGCGTTCTTTTCGTTTGTAGTGCAATTGCTTTTCCATACCCCATGAACAAGGCACTGATTCTTGCTTGTTCTTGCGATTCTTGCTTTCTGACCTAGGCGTGCGGCACGTGCATGAGCAAATGGTTGTACGGGAGCTTCTTGCTGGCCTCGGTGTTTTGTCACCTGGCGCGGATGGTGAAGATGGACGCCCTCAAAAACCCAGAGGTGAGGCTTTTTCCCTCCTGTGGTAGGGGGAGGAAGCGAATTGTGTAGAATGTGCACGGTGGAAAGCTACTTGAAAATCCGAAAATACCTGCCTTCTATACTCTCAGTGCTTCTTTTTCATTATTTGTCATTGGCTCCACTTCCGAACGCCTCGTCTGCCTCCCATCGAATGCTACCTACCCTGTAGGTGAAGCTGTTGAATTTGGCAGTGCTGGCCTCGGCCGTACATGTAGGCGTGTCGGGAGCCATCGCTGCGGCACAAAGCGCCAAAATTGCTGCGGCCAACGCTGCGAGCGCTCTGGTGACCTCCCCCGAGGTGCCACTGGCGGCTGCGGCGACGCTGCCGGCTCATCTCGTGGCCACGCAGGTACCGTCTGCGTGTGGTGCACGCGCTCAACAGTAAACTCGTAGTTAGTGCTACAGCCTGCAGAATTGCTACCTATCTATTCTACCCCAATGAGAGGAGCAATTTGCAGCTACTCCTAAATGCAGTAGTACCTACGAGCGACTGTCGAAAGTAGTGCGTTTAAACTCATGTTATCGATTCGTCACCGCTGTAAGGGCCTATCTCACTCTCTCTCTGCCTCTTTTTCTTCCCTGTGTCATCACCAGGTGCCCCTCGGCATTCTCGTCTTTTTCGCCATTCCTTCGGCCAAGGTGGGTGAGGATACGGCACGCTTTTGTCAAGCGCTCTGGTTTATTTCTCTTCTTTGGTATATAGCTTCGTGCACGAGTCAACACGCTTACTTTTCCTTCTCTTGCCGTTGGGGTTTCCATCATTCACATTATTCGTCGTTGCCTAATTTAGTCTCTCATCTTTTCCCTCTTTTTCTTCTTTTTTTCCACTCCTTGGCTCGTCTCCTTCAAACCACACTCACAGTCCCTGTGGCGGTCGGGCCTCAAAGATTTGCCCATCAAGCGCCCTTTCTTCAAGCAAATGCTGGACCCAAGCACCAAGCCTCTAGCCATCCTCTATGGAGTCTGCGCCATTGAGGCCTTGTTGTCGTTCGTCGAGAAGCCCACTTGCTTGCCCTTATTGCGGGCGGCGGCGCTCTTCATTCTGCACGCCAATGTCGCTGACAACAACCAAGAGGTGACAATACTCAGGGGTTGGGAGGGAGGATGCGAGTGAGAGAAAATGATGTTTTTAAGTGCCTCCTCTTTTTTCTCGTGGTAATGAGAAAGAAAACGGAATTCCTTTCCGTTGTGATTTTGTTGCATCTTGACCTTAGTGTCTTTGCATATTTCTTAACGCTTCTTTCCCCACGAATATGCAATGCAACAATAACCACCAACGCCAAGGCCCTGGCTTCGGACAAGTTTCGCAAGTTCAACACCGGCATTTTGTACTCGTCGTTTCCGCTGTGGGCTCTGGCGGCGGCTGCTTCATCTCCTGCGGCGCAATGGGCGGGCAAGGCGGCGGTCGTGGCGTGCGCAGTGGCGGCTACCTGGGGCGGCAAAGTCCACGAAGACGCCCGAAAAGCAAGGGACTTGGCCAACGAAACCAACGGCCTCTTGAATGACCTGGGTAGTGGCAGCCCTTCTTCTGCTACTTCGGGCAACGCATCGATGAAAGCCGCAGCGGCGTAATGATATAGGGGAGAGTAACGAGGACATTTCTCGAGCCCAATTTTCACCGAAATCCGTTGGTGTTGCTGCAGTTGGAGAACGAGATACCCCCATTTAACTCCGAGTCCCGGCGGTGCAGTGGCATTTGGGTATTGGAACCATTGACTGCCTATCCTCGGCAGGAAATTTTGAAATAAAGAGTGATACATTATGCAAAGCACTTGAGATGCAAAGACTTGAGTGCGCTTTTGTTTGTTCTTATTCTTTTTACCTTATACGGATTCTTAGCTAGTAAATACTCACAACTCGCAATAACGAATTCTTAACTATCGTAACAGGCGGAGCTCCATTTATTTGTGACCTACACAAATCCCAATTCCGGAAGTAGCAACGGCGGTGCTATAATACCTCTGGTTAAGTGCACATTGATTTCTTTTAATTCTTTGTTTAATGCAGTAAACAGTAAACCTGCACGGCAGTAAGATAATTGAAAAAATAACAATCCGAACTAGAAACTAACAAAGACAAACAGCCAGAGTTCCCTTTACGAGTTTACGGTTTTCTTTTTTGCTTCTTGGCTTTGGCTTTTGGGCTGGGAACGACAGCCTCGGGCTCAGGCTTGCGACTGGCCTTGATTGACTTCGCAGGCTTCTTCGCTTTTGCCTCTTTCTCCTGTTTGCCTTCTTCCTCTACTGGAGCGCTATCAGCAGGCGCCTCTGCGGTGCGGGGTGCTTGCCTTGGCGCTGCTGCTACATCGTCGTCTAGTACTCGTGTCATGGTTGACACCGCCATACATGTGAGCCTTGAGGCTGACCCAGGAACCGCTGCTGTGGCCAAGAGGCAACTGCTACTGCCATCCTTATCTCCGTCCTCCTTAGTGAGGTCCCACAAGTTTACACTGCCGGAGGATGACACCGACACGACCAGCGGGTTGGTTTGCTCTGTTGCGTTTCGAAACACCACGGAAATGTCTTTGATTCTCGCTTTTGCATCGTCCGCCTGTACCCGCCGCAGCACTGCTCCAGTGGACACCGACAACACTTGCAATTGCATGTCGTCACCTCCGAACACAAACTCACTGTCACTGAGGAATTTCCCTCCGTTGATGCGTTTTGGCTGGACGTGTGTTGAAATAGGGGTTGGTTTCCCCGCCTGCGTAGCGTCAAAGAGGTGCAAGGTGCCAGCAGCGACCATGGCGTAGAAGGAGCCAGAAGGCGACCATTCGATGCGATCGATCACCGCCACTTTCGGAAAGGTTGGCTTGGTGATGTAAGCGCACCGTCCTTCCACTAGGTTCCATAAGCGCAGGGTCCGGTCTTTACTGCCGGAAAGGGCCATACGGCCTGAAGGGTGAAGGGCGAGGCAGGTTACGGCGTCCTTGTGTCCACCTAACACGTGAAGGCACAGCCAGTCGTGCGTGCGCCATATGCACACGGTGCCATCCACAGACGCTGACAGCAAATGCGACGATTTGTAGAACGCTAGCGCAGTGATGGAGCCCTTGTGTTGAAATAGTTCTCCGCGCTCGGTGCGTGTTTTCAAGTTGAATAATTTGATGTATTCGTCTTCGCCGCCCGTCGCTAAGATTTCACCTGCCTCGTCTACTGCTACTGCCTTCACTGCACCGATGTGAGCTCCAAAAGACCACATCAACTCCGGCGTCCCGATAGTTCCTTCCGAATCCGAACTAGCAGTCCAGCCGTAGAGGCCTCCCTCATAGCACCCAGCTGTGATGCAAGTCACATTGCTAGACCGGGTAGACCGAGTCGCCATTTTCCTTCGAATTAGTGCAGTCGCAACATTCAGCGAAGTCAGCGAACGAACACTGTGTCAGAATTTTACGGTCAAGATTACGGTCAAATCCACAATCTAGTACATGTCGACCCAAAAGCCTGGTTAGCTCCTCTTCTCTGTAGTATAGGCCCCATTCGAAGTCTGCGTCAAAATATAGCACGAAGGGCTTGGGCATCTTATGATTTGAAGCGACGTAGACAGCTCTATGGGTGGGGAACTGGGTGCGATTTCAAGATCGAGTTTTGGCTCATTATAATTATTGCTGTAGTTCGCGAGGCAAAATCTCTTGGACTCATTCTGCCTTGAACTCCTACTTTCCCTCCCCCACTTCCATTGCTTCCAAATGACAAGTCGAGCCACAATAAATTCATGAGCAAGAATCAAGGAGCAAGCTCCTAGAGCAAGGAGAGGGGACATTCCGATTTCCGGGCGACAGCAGATAGCAAAACAGAGCGAAAAAGAGCATGTGCGCCTGATTAGCTTCTTAGGTCTAGTTTGCGCTGCTTTGCTTTTCTTCTCCACCTGTTAGTCTTCTGATTCCGGCCCTTCGGGGTCTGTCTCAGAAAGAGCAAAAGAAGCTCGCTTATGACACGCAGAGACAGACGTAAATGGTAAGTCGTAACTTGAGTCTAGTCTAGTCTAGTTAATACTCTCCCAAAAACAAAGAAAGGCAAGTACACAGCAGTCACAGAGGCACATAAAGAATGCACTTGAGCTGCAAATGCGTCAGCAAACTCGCTCGAGAAGGCCAATGAAGGCTCCAACTGGCGCCTTTCCTCCGAACAAGTCGGCGGGACTGAGTGCTCGTTCGTGTGTCACGTTTCAGGTCCACGAGGCAATTCTCTGGGCTATTTTTTGCCCCAGCAGGGCATCGTTTCAATGTTTTTCTCAGGCGTCGGGCGCCAGCCGATCTCAGCATCGCCTGTCCTCTTTCTTGCTAACGAAGAATGGATCACGTGGCTGCAATGCTGTAGGCTGTGCGAACACGAATGAACACAGTAACACAGGCCTACGAACACCAGGAATAGCTTCTCCGCTCCAGAAGCGGTACTTAGCGAGGTCAAACAAAGATTCGATTGTGTTCAGGTGTAAAGTGTTTTCGCGTTATAGGTTATAGTGCACCGATTATTCGGATGATAGGTAGGTGTAGATAACATGTAGCACTATACATTTTATTGTATGGAGTGTAGTGCATACTCAATATAGTTTACGCGATGCCAGATGCCACCTCACTTCCAATTTCCAAAAGGCCGCGAGATTGAAGAGGTCAACGGAGATCAAAACCTTGAGTTGCTAACTAACTACTATGCACATGCACACATTAATGCGTCTCGATGGCCAAAATGGGTGGCCACTCTGGGCCTCACATGCAGCTACCAGTACACGGGCCGATCGCGCTCCCAGCGCCCGTTGTGAATGACGCTCCCGTTGTGGCGGGTCTGCACCCCTTTCCCATGGGCCATGTCATTGAACCATTCTCCGACGTACTTGTCGCCGTTGGCCCACAGGAAGGTGCCCTTGCCGTGCATTTTGCCGCCCTTGAAACCCCCCTTGTAGCGCCCCACTTCCCTACCGTTGTTGGCGGTCCACACCACTTCGCCTTCGCCGTCGGCCGTACCAAAGCGAAGGGAGCCCACGTAAGCGCCGGAGAGGTCGGTGCTGCCGTCTTTGGTGATTAAGGTGCACTTGCCCTGTGTTCAGAACAGAAGGAGTGGTTTAAATTGGGCAGAGTAAGTTACTGCGAGAGGGGCAACATAAAGGAGGAGAAATAACGAAACTACTCAAGTGGTGTAATTCCAAACCGCTCGACAGGAAGCGTACGCAGAACTTCGAGGATATTGGTAGCGGAAAGTTTCGCCTAGTAGATTACCAAGAGTGCACCATTATCTTAGGTACTTCCTTACCATGCTGGCTTCCCCGTCGTTGCTCTTCGCTAATCCACCTCCACTTGATGACAGTGAATTCGACCTCCCACCTCGAAAGTCGTCGTTGTGGAGCCATTCCGTGCCACTGGGCTTGGAGCTCACTTGCTGTTGCTGCTGAAAGCCGGGTCCGTTGGGATTGGGCATTCCATTCGGTAAGATGCCGCCCCGACCGCCGCTTCCAGTGGACGAGGGGAACCTCGAGGCGTCGCCTGCTCCACCTCCTCCGTTGAAGGTGCCTGGCGGAGAGCCCCGCACCGAGGGGATGGTGTTGCCAGGGCTATTGCTCGGTGGCAGTGCCCCCCCTGGGGTAGCGGGAACTTTGCTCTGGGCTCTCAGGCTCGCCTCTAATTGGCGCACCTGCGTGATAAATATACAAACAAAGGAGGGAGAGAGAAAGAGAGACCGACGCATTCAAGAAAGCCGGAGGGTGTGGGAATTGGATCTTTGAATCCGCGTATCATTCGCTATGGACTCCATCTATAAGAGTGGTGCTGGTGTTTGAGTACGAATAGCCCGTGCTTCTCATGCTGCACTTCAAGCACGTGGTTTAAAAGGGCCCCTCCCTTTCTGTCGTCTTCCCTTTGTCATCGGTTCCTCTCTAATCTGATATTCTCACAGTAACACCACCCTACCTTGGCCTCCAGCGCAGCTCCCTGTTCCTGGGCAGCGGCCAGCGCTTTGTTGCCTTTCTCCTGCGCCGCGGCCAGGTCGGCGGCGGCCTGAGCCTTGAACGCCTGTTGTTGTACATGTGGTGTGGTATCACGTGGGGTGAAGGAGGATAT
>Ga0307931_1002620_pt1 | contig 11410 bp, 8 predicted proteins | sample OrgLakmetageno47_FD_201816 | JGI IMG/M metagenome (GOLD analysis project Ga0307931, IMG submission 201816) | Saline water microbial communities from Organic Lake, Antarctica - #47 | ecosystem: Environmental > Aquatic > Non-marine Saline and Alkaline > Saline | place: Antarctica: Organic Lake... | reverse complement strand
AGGCAGCCGCTGTAGGAGTCGCCATTGAGCACTTGGCGACAAGTCACGCGCGGCGCGCAGTTAGCAACGAGAAGCATGGCGGTGGCGGCGTGAGTGACGGGCAGCAGCAGCAGCAGCAACGGTTATTGCAAGGAGGTGCAGGAGCTGCCCTTCGTCAGGGAGACCGACACAGCAGCAGCGGTGGTGGCGGTGGCGGGGGTGCGAATTTGTACGCCACGACTGCTGCCGCACACCCACCGCGGTGGCACCGCAACGATGGCTCTTTTAGCGCTACGTCGTCTGTGATGGACTTCGAACCGCCCCCGAGGGAGGGGTTGGCGTATTTCGCAGCGGACGCGCGCCGCACTGAAGACGCGAGCAAGCAACGGGCCTCACGAGGTCGATTACAGGGTGGTGGCGGCCACGCACCGAGCAAAGGAGTTATTGGCGAGAACAATGACGAAAGCTTCACGAGCGATGATGATGAAACATCGAGGAGGCGCCGAACGCCTACCACTGGCAATCAAGTACAATATCCTCTTCTCATTCACTATTGCCTTACCGTCCATCTTCTTTTGCCTGGTTTTCCAAGTGCTTGGATGATTGAATCCCTCGTCTGTCTCTCTTTCGCATGTGTTTACGAACGTTGCACCTGCGGCCTTCACGGCTCAGGTGCTGGAAATGGACGTGGATGAAATCTGCGCTCGCCTGCAGCCTTCGACTCTGGCATCGCTGCCGGAGTCCCAGCTGCGCCACGAACTCGACCTCGTTCGAGACTACCTTGCCGTCGCTCTTCCTCACAAGGTTGTCAAAGAATGAAGCTTGGAAGAGATGCTCTAGTGTCAAATTGCTTAGTGTCAAATTGCTTATCTTCCTTCTGACCTGCTTCCTTTAGTCCCTAAGATTAACTTTCTTGAATTTCTATTCATTCGTGAAGCGCCTAGTATTTGGCGCATGTTTAGGAAGGACGCTTCTCATCTTCTCTTTTTTTGTGTGTATATATTAGGTCGACGCTCTGGTGCTCGCTGAACTGCAAGGGTCAGACACGGTCAACTACCTGGCCACCTTAGAAAGCCGCCTGCAAGCCAAGGATGAGCTCATTGCCACGCAAGCCAAACGGCTCAATGCTCTCAAGGTACGAATGCCTCAACTTGCTCGTTTAATGCTTTCTATTCTTAAAAATGAATATGCAAAGGATATAGATTATTTTTTAAAAGCGTGGCTAATTTAACCTCCTGTATATCTACTCGTTCAGTGTTGCTCGCATGATAAACCCTTCAACTTCCACTGCTCATACCTCCTTTGTCTTTGCTTATCTCTCTTCATTAGGCTGCCAAGGAATCGCTTGTTCGTGCTCAAGAAACGGCCAAAGCTCAACGCCACCCGTCAAATGCGCCCCAGCCTGCTTATCCACCGATGGGAGCTACTTATAAGGAAGTTTCCGCGACTAAGAAGCAAAGGCCCAAGTCGGCTGGCGCCACCCGAAGTGCCAAGTATTCGACACAGGAGTTCATCTCGCAGCCAAGGCAGTACCTGCCCTGAAGATGCCCTTCTTGATCCGCCCTTAATAGCTATTTTCGAATCAATTCCTCGCGGGTGCGCACCATGCATACGTTATAAATTAGCAAGTTACAATTCCAAATGGGGCAATGAAAGACATAGAAATGTCATGTAGAAATCGCGCATACATGAACACGAGGCATGTGCTTTTTGTGTCTCAGATCCGGATGTGCGTACTTATACTTATACTGAAAGTGGCTGATGCTTCCTGTTGTCCTGTTGTCCTGTTGAATGTTAAAGTCGAATGTTGCGTCTATCGTCTATGGCGAAATCATAACTTTATTTAACAAACACACGTGGGCATCGAAGGGCCAGGTCCGGAAGTGGAATTAGGCATAAGTGATAAGTGGGCCAAATACCAAAACCACACGGGCAGAAAAGGAGTTGATATGAGGAGAGAGGCTCATCAAGCATTCATGCTAGACCCTGGCCGTGGAAGTTATGATAGATGATAGCGGTCCGCTCCAATAATGCATTCCTTTGGCTTACATCGAATATACATATATACACATATAATATCCCATATCGCCTTGATGCCGAAATCAGCTTTAAGTAGTCAACAGTTCGGTATGAAAATTGAAGCATGGCTTGCCTGCTCAGGAGATGCCCAACTCACTTACATGCTTGCATGTAAATGGCACAATAAGGGAGAGAAACTTTAGAGATGCTATCTGATTGAATCTCGTCACTTCGCCTCACGATGAGTGCTCTGATTTTGTGCTGTAATGCTCTGCCGCCACATGCCCATAATCTGAAAGTAATAACTGCGCTTGGCTCTATCACGCATAATGTCACCGAAGGTAACAAAATTTGTAGCCCCTAAAACAAGCTCTAGAAAAGCTTGAACGTCTCCTTGTCGACTCTCAGAATGGTCGAGCTCGGAGCACAGTTGGGCGAAAGCGGATGATGAGAGACCGACGTCCTCTAAAGCTTCTGTCAGAGATTGCTCGACCAGGACCTGATATCGCTGATGCACATCCGTTGCATCAAGAGAATACTCTTCGGATTTAGCTTGCGAGCCTACGTCGAATGCGCTTTCGTTATCCGTCATAAAGCGCTGCCATTGTTCGAGACTTTTTTCACGAAGCACGTGCTGACTCACCCGAGATAGTACTGCCTATGGAGTAGCTGATGACACCTCGGTGCTACTGCGGCTAAACATAGTAGCCGAATAAGATAGGTTGGTTTCCTCGCCTAGTAATATTGAAACTGGCTGCAAATTGCAGATGCCAACGAGAAGCTTAGCATCAGATTAAATTATTTCGACGAAAGCTTCATTTTCTCGAATCCAAGAATAGCCTTAAAATCTAGCGCTGCATATCTGTAGCGTTCGTGTAACGAAGGCACTATAACATGTACTATCTGTCTCTATGGGAACACCATAAATAACATGGAATGATTTGATTGCGTGCACACAACAAGACAACAAGCATTCTTACAGAGGTGATATATCTAGCTTAAATTTTGGAATCAGGGCAGCGCGACATGATTAATCAATCAACATGCATCATGCGGATTCCGAATGACGCGAGGCACACATGCTAACTTTAGAATTCTATAATTCGAAACCGCCTCTCAGCCCAAATCCAGAAGGTCTACATGCACGTAAGGCAGACCCACACCCACAGGAGGAGAGGCACCGACGCGGGGCCGAAGGCCTAATGGGCTGATCGAGCGAGGCAGTTCTTTTAGTCTCCTGAGGTGGGGCTGGATTCAAAAATTATCGTCTCCCGAGGTGGTGCCATTTATTCGGCGTCTGCAGGGCAGTCTACAGTATCCCACGGGCCGGACTGAAAACGGGATTATTTTTGAGTGAGTTACTATTACTGCCGAAGAGTACCACGATCGCACAAGGAAGCTCGACTTCGAGCTGCATGGCACGCATGAAGATCAGAGAGGCCCAATAGAGAGTGAACTCAACGAGTACGGCCAAGCGGCCGTGTTCTTGCCCCAGTTATTGGCCGATACGGGGATGCTTCCTCTAACCTCAGCCTCATTTTGGACCTCCTTGCTCAGAAATGGCTCCATCACTTCCATGGCCATTCGGGCATGTGTGCCTGATTAGCTTCTTAGCTTTAGTTTGAGCTGCTTTGGTTTTTACCTCCTCCTGTTGGCCTTCTAATTCCGGCCCCTGGGGGCCTGTGTCAAAATGGGCAGTGGCAGTACGATTTTTTGTACTTTAGGGTGATTTCGAATTTCGTTATATGTATAAATTCTAGGATTCGATATGCTTAGTGGTATATTACCAAGTTTTTTTACTGAGGAAGGCCACCCTTTCTCTAATCTACCTCACTTGGATATACATTCATAAATACAGCACACAGCACCAGTGGCATATGGCAGTGGCAGTTGTCAGTTGGTTATCTACCATCTACCCGACTTGGGTACGAATTTATTTCGCCACATGCGACTGTTAATTAAACTCGCCTTGAACTCAATCAGCCGCTTCCTACAGCCGCAATTCGTTGGCATTAGCTCTGAGAAATCAATGGAATTCGGGCGATCTACGTAAATTCAGCAATTCAAGTTACTATCTACGAACCGATGAAATCTTCCAATCCGGCCCAGTCCACTCGACAGGTCCATACTTGAAACGAATTGAGTAGCTAAATATATGTGCACTCTTCGTGGGCTCAAAGGTGAATGGTTGCTCATGACTTCAGCAATTTTGCGCAGTTGAATTACTAGTAATACCTTGATATTTCATCAAGGACAATCTGAATCGATCATTAAATTTCTCCTGAGGAAGAACAACGCGAGACGGTAAAGCAAAAAGAAATAAACACCCATGCAACAAACACACTCACAACAGCCAAACAAACAAAGCAGCAAATGAGTTTTTCACGTACCCCAAAGCTGTAAGTTAGAAACAGCACAAAAGTGACTTGCTGCAGTTTCAAAAACGATTTCAAGGGTAGAAGCCGCTGCAGCTGACGGCAAGTCCAGAACATAAAATTGTGTTGAAAATTGAGAAGGGCCGCGAAGCTCGACTGAATCTGAGTGGCTGGCAGTAGATCTCTCATTGCTATGCATTTCCTGATTTGATTGTGATAATATCGGTACGGTAGAGGTAGATTTGCTATGAGCTATCAGTCGTGCCGAAAGCACTGGACTGCCTGAGGCTAGGAGTTGCAAGCGAGCTAATTGCACGGGCTTGGCAAAGTCAATCCGTAAACGCTGCGGAAACCCACCAGTTGCAACCCATTGACTTCTGGCAAATGTCATAGAAGCTGCACCATTAGAGGCACCATTAGGCCCGCTGTTGGATGTGCCGCTGGTAGCGGCACAATTGAGGGCATGTGACGGCCCTAAGTGCTTCGTTGTTCTCAATGCTGCATGGGCATGGAGAGCAAAAGCTGGAGGCCATCTGGGATCTACACAAGATGCCCAGCAAGAATTAATGACGCGCGCTGAATTGTCAGAATTTCGATCAACTGTCTCCGAAGCACGCATACTGCTAAAACCATTGACTTGCCCCAACGAAGATGCGGTACTAACTAAACCTCCCAAGGCGACTGCAGGCAAGAGCTCAACCACAGCTGAGCCAGGTGGCGGAGCATAAGAAGAGACTAGGAAGCTTCTAGTGGCGCCGTGAGTTTGTTCTGACAATGGCAAAGGTTTCAATTGAGATCCTGAAGGGCTAGCGGGCTCCTGCCCTTGGTAAGGCGCAAACGCAGAACCGATACTAGCACTGCCGAGCTCTGCAGGCGATGTGTTTACCACTGGTCTTTTTGCCATGCTACTGCTGCTGCTGCTTCCCATGCCACTAATTACTACTGCACGAGCTGCCCCTGTCCGTTCATCGCGCACGGCAGTACGAGGCCACTGCTGTTGAATGTGGCCAACGATAGACGCCGGGTCAGCTACGCTAGAGTTCGCTGTATCGTGTGCAGCCTGAGTCCCGCCACTGCTGTGGCCGCTACTTGAGTCGGCTGAACTGCCCGCAGCAGCACCCTTGTGCACACCAGACAAAGGCCGCACAAAGGGTGCATTTTCGGGCACGGTACGTAAAGTGGCGCCAGACCAGCGTGCTGACATGGGCCGTGACGTCAACCCACTCCCGCCAGGGCGTGCGCTCAAACTACTTCCTCCTCGGCCTGATAGAGGTGCGTCGGTGAGATCTGGCGACGCAGCTGCGAGTGCACGCGGCATGACTAAATTTCCGCCTTGAGCCATGCGAGGGCCAAGGTCAATGCGAGGAATGACTGCTGCAGCTGCCGCTGATAACCCTAAGTCACCCACTGGTAATCGACTTGCGCTAGTATTGCGCGGGTCGGTATCCACTCTATTCTTACTGCCGCTGTTGGTGGTGATGCTGCTCGTGCGATCACTTCTGCTAATGGTATCTTTATTGAGGTCAGGGCCGATTCTCAATATCATTTCTTCGTCGCTGCTGCGGTCGTCATCGTCGTCATCGTCGTCTTCATCGCCCAGAGAAGCAAGTGAAGACGAGGACACACGACGGACTCGCTGTGAAGGCGTAAGGGCTGTACCCCGCTGAGGTGACAATCTCCGACCAGTGCTCGGACTACTAATTGGACTTCTACTTCTACTTCTGCTCCTCCCGTGGTTGCTGCTACGGCAGCTGTCATGAGAGCCGCTATCAAAACTGTGAAAACCGTTCAAGCCGCTGCTGAGTGCTAGCTGGTCCTCTGGAAGCGTCGATGCTTGGTCTCGCTGCTCCTCAAGCTGCTCCAAGGCCTCCTTGAGTGAGCGTTGTCTTACTACAGTCTGCGAAGACCCTAGCAGTCGGCGCAGCTCAGCAGCTTGCATTTCCCATTCGCTCAAAGGTTCGTCGCATCGAACGGCCTTCGGGAGTTTCGTTGTGTCGCCATCTGACGTGGTCGAAGCTAAAGGCAGTGATAGACTAGACAGCTTAGCACCAGAGGAGATATGCACAGACGAGCTATTATTTGAAGAGCTACTCTCGCCGAAGGCCGCGCCATTTTTCGGGCCGCCATTATCGCTACTGCGGCTGCATTCAGGCAATGCACCAGCGAGTTCCGGCATCGCCTCAGAGATAGTGTTTAGAGGCTCAAACCTTCCCTCGTGTCACCTGCAAGCTAGACTACTCTGAGCCAGTTTAATCTCATCTTTACGCCCAAAAGCTGAGCGCTGCCTTGATTGCTGTGGCTGATTTTGCCTCTAGCTAGCCAGCGCTGTGATATCAATCAGTAGATTCAAGAGAGACAGAGAAGCATTTTCGACGACAGGAGCCGACGAATTCTGATGTAACTATGATCTAAGCAGGAATTTACGATGTAGAATTTCCTGAAAGTGGTCAGAAGATCCGTAAATTTTGTACTCACCCACCTGACCGACTGACCAAGGGGGTGGCGGCGGAAAGCATTTTGACCTGTCGACTGTCGACTTTTCGACCGCCTACTGCCCACAATACGCCACAAGAGCAAACGGCGGCTGGGTGCACAGGCACCATGTCACAACCAGCCAAATCGAAGGTGCGTAGGAACGTTAAGCTACTGCTGTATAAAAGCACGTATTTTTGAAGGATATTTTTGGTTGTTATCCCCGTGTTTGACCGCGCTCACCATTTGTTATCTCACGGAGTCATTGCCTCCTCTTGCCCATGTGCCCCACATTGCACTCTATTCGATATAAAGATGCTAAAATGCAACTCATACTTTACTGATTATTGAACGTATGTGTCCACTGCTACGTCTTCCTCGTAAACTTTGGTTGGTGTTCGGCCCAAAATAGTTGGCCTACTTTAAAGACAACATAGCTACAGACGAGGATGACTTTGACGCCAGTCAGTATTACTATAATCGCCATGGCAGCGCAGGTAACTGCAACGACATTGTTGCCAGAATTATCAATTGCAGGACAGTAGTCCTTGATGGGACGTGCTGTAGCATTTGCATGGAACTGAGTGGAGTCGTTGCTCCACGATCTCCATGCCACCCCAACACCCATAGTCACAGTGAAAGGATACCGTGATGTCGCGAAATGCCTCAACTTACACCCGCTTGTTTCATTCCTAGCAGGAGGTTCTCCGAGCGACGGCAGCACAATGAGCGCAATGGGCGACGCAGGCTTGATAGGAGGTGGGTTCGGGAGTGGCGGCACCTTTGGAGCAGGAGGCATGCCGAGTGGCGGATTTTTCGGGTCCAGTGGTGGGGGTCCTAGCGGCAGTGGCGGGGCGCCCGGGTTAGGCAGCTCGCCAGGTAGCGTAGGACTGGGTGCCATGGGTCCCGGCGGCGTTGGAACAGGCATGCCGGGCGCTTTACAGCGGCGGAGCACTTCGACCTCAGCTGGTTTGGAGGGCGGTGCGTACGGAGGAAGCATACCCAACCCGGGAGCTGGGAGCTTGCACCGCGCGTCGTCTGTGCCCCTGGGCTACGGTAGTGGCCTGCCGAATGACCCGTCTAGCCTCAGCAGTAGCGGCAGCAGCGGTGCCGCAGGCGACCTCTTCGCGGTGAGCATGACAGACAACATATGAGCATCATATTTAAGTACTACCTCGGTATATGAGCTTGAAAGGGAGGGCCCCTGAGCTTCTGAGAGCTTAAAGCTTTCTGTATCAGCACGTTCGTGTGCGTACGCCAGTAGTATCATCTGCCACTTTGCCTGCGATTGGATGCTCCTCGAAGATTAGTTTTCTTTTTGTGTAGAGAATTCTCTTTCGACGTCATTTTCACCTTCGAGGCGACCCGTGTTGCGTGGTGCGGTGTATATACATGTCAGGTATTGAACAAAGCGGGTGCGCCTGGCCTCAGCAATAGTGCCTCCAACCCTTCGTCGCTGTCCATGATGAGTAATGCGCCGGATGCCCTGTCCATGGGCGCGCCCGGCCCCCACCATAGCAGCATCATGAGCAACGGTTCTTTAAGCCAAAACGGCGGCAATGGTGGCATGGGCGAAGCCCCGTTTAACATCAATGAGTTTCCAGCCTTGGGCGGCGCCCCCGGACGAGCACCCGGCGGGAGCGGCAGTGGAGGAGCGAGCAGCAGCGGAGGAGGCAGCGGCGCGGGCGGCGCCATGAGCAACAGCGGCGGCGGGGGGTCCTTCGGTGGGTTTGGGCGGGAGCACGGCGTGGGAATGAGCTTGAGCCACCACGGGCGGGACTTGGGGCCGCTGGTGCACGACCAGGACGCGTTTCCCGCCCTTGGCATGGGCGCTGGAGGGCCCGGCGGCCCCCGCGCGCCTTCGAGCGGTGGCAGTGGCTCAGGGGCCAGCGACCACACCAGCGGAATGAGCAGCGCCGGCGGGAGCGACGACACCCAGCAGTACGGCTTGCTCGGCCTCCTGTCGGTGGTCCGCATGACCGACCCGGACTTGAACACCCTAGCCCTCGGATCCGACTTGACCACGCTAGGCCTCAACTTGAACAGCGCGAAAAGCTTGTACGCGACCTTTGCGAGCCCGTGGGCCGAGCAGCCCTCTGCGCAAACCGAGCCGCAGTTTACTCTTCCCACCTGTTACGTGATGGCCGCGCCGCCCCCACTGAAGCACGCGCACCTCCAAAAGTTCCAGCTGGAAACGCTGTTCCACATTTTCTACGCCATGCCCAAAGACTTGCTCCAGGCTTACGCGGCTGCGGAGCTGTACGGGCGCGAGTGGCGCTACCATTCGGAGCTGAAGCTGTGGTTTCGCCGTGCCAACCAGCAGGACTTGCCCCATTTGCACGCTGACCGCGCCGCGGCGCAGTTCGTGTTTTTCGACTTGAACTCGTGGGAGTGCCGGCTGTTCAGTGGAAACGCGCACGTGGTGTCGTCCGGGCTCATGAGCGAAGAAGAAGTGCGCATTCGCCCGCCACCTGCGCCTTGAGCAAATATATTTGAAAGCCGTTGCGCGCTGCAGCTGAACCTGCTCGGTTTTTGTGCCCTTCGGGCTACACTCGGGCTTCTATACAGCGGGATAGTTCCCGGAATTTGAGAGCAGGATGAGGCTTGATGTCCATTGCACCCGTTTTCTGCGTTTGGGCAGCACTCTTCAGGACGTGTGCGTTAATAAGCTTACCAGCTTACTAGGTAACTCATCGAACTCGACCTAATACAAACCCAAATGACACAGAAGCCAGTGCTGTGGGCAGAGTAAATTATTCCATCGCACTGCGCTCTTTATTCCTCTTCGTAAAAAAAAGTACAATGCGGAATTCAGCTCCGGATTATACACATATACAGCTATTATCTTTAGCTCTAAGCCCAATCCCAATACCGAAGTACGAGGTGCCGAAGCCGAAGCCAAGCAATAAACAAAGAGAACGGAGGCTCATCCACTTCATCTCGGCGCTAGTCCGCTAGTGACTGAGTCCAATGTCCAATTACATAAGATTACACATAGAACTTCCTCCGATTCACCATCCCCCAACTCCAACTCCATTTCTCCAGATACAGCTCTCCGAAATCATCATTAATGGACTCTAGATCGCAGCTGAAGGCGAAGGTCCACTCCTATTGTCAGCATTATGCGGGCTGCTGCTGCTGCTTCTCGAAAGAGCTGTGGGTGTCGCCAACCCCATAAGCGCATCGAGCGCTGAAGCATCCATGCCACTGCCATCCTCCTCGACCTCTGAAGCGCCGCCCGTGCCGACCACGTCCCAGAACGCATCCAAATCGTCGAAGAAGTCCCCATCGGCGGGGGGCGCCAGGGGATTATTGTACGCACCCCCTGTAGACATCGAGGCTGCCGCCACAAAAGTGCCTCTGCCACTGTTATTGTTGGGGTTAGGCCTGGGGTTAGTATTTTGGTTACTGCTGTCACTGTTGCTGTTGCTGCTGTAGGCAGCTCGGGTGGTCGATGAAGGTATTCCAACTGAGGTGTCTTGCGGTGGCATCGAGCTCGCTATTGGATAGCCAGGATCTGACGAAGGAAAAGCGCTCGAGTTAAGATTGGAATATATTCCATTAGATGTCGCGTTCGGGCCATTCGACTGTGGGACTCCGGAAGGAAAGCTACTCGTTGGCTGTGGCCCTCCCTCAGGAGGAGCGAATTGTGATTGCAACGCCCATTGCTGCTGAAGCTGCTGCTGGATCTGCTGCTGCTGAAGCTGCTGCTGTTGTTGGAGTTGCTGAAGCTGCTGCTGTTGCTGTTGCTGCTGCTGAATCTGTTGCTGAAGCATTGACTGCTGCTGTTGCTGCTCTTGCTGCTGTTGTTGCGTGACACCTCCTTGAACAGGCACCTGCGCTTGTGCGTTTCCCAGGGTAGCAGTAGCAGTGCTCGTTTTAGGAGTCACAATAGCGGCGGTATTGGCCGCTGGAGGAGGCGCTGGTGCTGGTGCTGAGTAGTTTGTAGTTTGCAGGCTAAGACTCTGACTGTTGCTGCTGCTCGTGGCTGCCCAAAAGGCGAAAACGAGCAAAGAAGTTTGACCCGTATTCGTAGTTCGAACCACGAGCTGGAATAAAGTTAAAAGAGAACAATGGTCAAATTGAAAGAAACAAAGAGAGCAAGTTGGTTAGGACATGACAAAGAAGTAAGCGAAAGAAACTGCAAGAAGCTGAAACAAAAAGTTGTTTGTCGACTCAAAGGCTATTAGAAAATTATCGAGCATCTCCCATAACCAGCAGTCAGTTAGCGACAGGGGAACAAGACGAAGAAGAAATACGGAAAGCGCGAAGAGGCACTGTCAGCAAGAAGGATTGCATCAAGATGTGATATCAAATACTAGACCTGAACACGGCCATCGCAGTGGACATAGCCTCGCTTCGGCCACGAGGCCCAAATGCGCACCGACGACGGCAAGTTACGCATGCAAGTCTTTTCGTTGGCATTGGTACATGTGCCACCACTATTAGATTCTGCGCCTGCTGCAGAGGAGCTCGTTGTTACCGGGAACGGTGGCAGCGTTGGTGATTGGTCAGCTGTCGACTCTAGAGTCAAATCGCGGGAGGCAGAAGCAGCAGCAGCAGCA
>Ga0307931_1002614_pt1 | contig 11419 bp, 12 predicted proteins | sample OrgLakmetageno47_FD_201816 | JGI IMG/M metagenome (GOLD analysis project Ga0307931, IMG submission 201816) | Saline water microbial communities from Organic Lake, Antarctica - #47 | ecosystem: Environmental > Aquatic > Non-marine Saline and Alkaline > Saline | place: Antarctica: Organic Lake... | reverse complement strand
CATCGCATCCCCATCATTATCATCAGGTCAGCGGTGCGCTCGACCCACGTCAGCTCCGCGCTCTGCTCGACACCCACTTAGCTTCGATCCCCGCGCCCGGGCAACACGGATGGCCTGCTCGGACAACGGCGCCTTCTCGGCTCTTGCTGCCCGATGGAGGCTGCGGGTTGTCCCTGTGCGCACCACCTCTTCCTTCGTCAACATCTCTTCGAACAGAAAACCAGAACGAAAATGCACAGGAAGCACCAACCGTAGAGCTTCGGAAGAACCAGCAGCAGCAGCAGCGGGAATTACCGGCGAAATCCCCGTTTGCCGTGGCGGTGCCCTCGGAGGTGCAGCCGTTGCCGTCGGTGTTTTTGGGCGGCGCCACCAGCCCCGTGGCCAAACGCCTGAAAATTGCCATGCAGGTCTCAAGTTTTACAAGCTGTTGTACTGTTTTTTGCAAGTGCTTTTCCAGCTCCAAACTATTTTTTTGTGTATATAGTTTCATCTCTTTCTTCAATTCGAATTCCTCCTCTTGCCTTCTTTCGCCTTCTTTCTATTCTTTCCCCGAATACTACATTAGGACCCCCTCGCGATGCTGTCAGTGGCCTGGCCTGTCGCCCTCGGCCCTTCTTCTTCTTCTTTGGCCCCAGCACAGCAGCAACAAGAGCAACACGCCAAACTCAACCCACTGTTTTCTTCCTCTTCTGCTGGTGGTGGTGCAGCTGCTGGTACTACTGGTTCTCTTTCCACCAATGCTGCTGTAGAGGAAGAAGAGTTCGCAACATCAGCAGTGCCATCATCAGCTGCTGCCAAGATTCATGCTGCGAGGCTAGAAGACGCGCTTTTGCTGGAAGTAGCCTGCAACATTCTCGAGCAGGTTTACTTGCCTTTCTCTATTCCCTTCTTTGCTTGCTTGCTGCTGTTCCTTAGCTTAGAGGATTCGAGGAGACCTTAGCAACACTGAGACCTCAACCCTCTTCCTCTTCTCTCCGCGTGTTTTCTTCCTCGTTGTCTTTGCCCTGTTTCTTATTCCCTTTCTTCAACTTCTTGCCCCCCCCCCCCTCACACAGCGGCTGCGAGACACGCTGCGTTTGCAAATGGGGGCCGTCTATGGCGTCTCCGTAGGGCCCAACTTCGGGCACGCCCCCCCTTTAGCGCCCCACAAGCCTTTCGACTTCCTGCGCGGCCGCGTCGAGGTTATCATGTGACATCCTGGTTGTGGTTGTGGTGGTGGTGGCTTTTCATAGCCTTAAAGAACACTTGTTATGAAGAATTTATGGAATACTTTTGAGTGTTTATATGTAGCATTGCGTGAGAATTAGGTAGAGATTCGGAAAGAACCGTGATTTGATTTATTGTCGTTGCAACTGGAGCGGATTGGCTCCACCTCGTGTGCACAACTTCTATGGAATGAACCTTGTGCTTTGCGATTTTGTTGTTTTCATTTTCCTTGTCGCATTTTGCACGTGCGTGCACGCTATCCACGACCTTTGCCTCTATATGACTAAACTTGTACTCTGTCTTCTTCTTCATTCAACAGGTGCACTTCTCGTGCGCGCCCGAGACCTTGCCACTGCTCGAGCAAGTAGTGTTAGACCAAATGCAGCAGCTCCGCACTGAAGGGCCCACCCCCGCCGAAGTAGTCGCGTGTGTGAAGGCCGCCGCCACCGAGCGGGAAGAAGCCGAGCGCACCAATTCCCATTGGCTGAGTGCGCTGCACGCTGCCTACAACGCCCCCAGGTGAGTGGTGGGACCTACCTGCCTACCTTATATAGAGGGCGGTGCATCTTTATTAATATTCTTTCATTAGAGGTCGTAGGCACATAAATATTTGAGCTCGTGATCATGTTCTTGCATGACTCACCATTTCATTCCTCCGAGGCCATGCTCTCGTTTTTTCATCATTTCTTCTCTTGGCTGCTCCTCTGCTCTTTATCTTCCTTCTTTAATTTTATCCTCGTCTCCTTCTCTCTTTCGTGCCTTCGAATGCTTGCTCCGATGCACATGTTAGGTTTCAAGGCGACGTCGCGGCGACGTACAGCGAGCGCGCTGCGGCGTGGCGTTCGCTTTCGTCGGAGCTCCTCGCAGGCGCCGCTGCTGACTCGGGGAAGGCCTCTCCGACTACTACCACTGCTGCAGCAGCAGCAGTACTGTCCTCATCGTCACCAACATCACCTTCACCCCCTGTTGGAGGGGTTTCATGCCCTGCCACGTTGCGCATGCAGCTGTTCTTCGCCAAACTGTTGCCGGACTCTCAGGGGCCAGCCGCCATTTGTGCGCTGCAGCCAGCGGCCCCTTTCTGGGGTGCCTCTTCGTCCTGGCTGCTGCCTGGTTCGTCTTTTGCTGCTAGCAATGATGAGTCGACTAACAAATGGCAGTTAGCAGCGCTCGCCGGTGCGGCTACAGTTGCGGGCGGGCTTCTCCTGATGCACCGGGCGCGGCGGGCAAGCAACTAAGAGCGCATTCACTCCGAAAAGAAGAAATTTGTCTATGGTTTAATACCGGGTCCAGGTCCAGGAATTTAGACTTATACATTACCTTCTTCAATGACCTCGAACTTTCGTTTCCAGTTCCTATTACTTAAAAGGGATACGAATTACCTCGGCCCTTCCCGAAGGAATTCAGGGTGCAGGGAGAGGGGACAGGGGAGCACGAAGAGTTTATTCAGACCTTCGCAGCCAAGCGGAAATCACAAATCAGAACACTGGAGTCTGGGGTCTGGATCCAATTGAGTTAGCTCTACTCTATGTAATCTCCTAGTTATAATGCTATAAGCCCTTAAAGTCAATATTATCGGCCAATTCCATTAATTCAATCGCTTTCTGCGGTAGAACTAATCGCAATGGGAAATGAATTAGCAATCGCAATTCAATTCGCCGCGTCAAAAAGGGAAATGCCGAATCACCAATAGAAGCATTTCGCGTACGGGAATGGAAATACTCATTGTAGCACTGCGCAGCCGTAGCTCGAGGGGAAAGAAAATAATGTAAGTGCAAGGAAAGAAGGGAAGGAGGAGAGAACAAGGGGGGCACTTCGCACAAAAGAAGAAGCGCACCCTCTAAAGAGACATCGTTCCGTCGAAGTCTTTCGACGCTCGCGACTGCCGCACTCCCGCGTTGTAATCTTTGGCCTTTTCGGACGGAATCGCCTTGTCCTTTGTCAACTTGAGCTTGCTCCCTTGCCGCTCGTGCGGGAGCACCGGCCGCGTGGGCGCATTGCCCAGCTCTTTGAGCTCGGCCATCCATTTCTGCAGCTTGCTGACTTGCACCGGTTTCACCCCTACGTTCTTGGCGGTGGCCAGCATTTTGAGGTCGTCTCGGACCATCAAGTCGTCTTCGTTCATGACTCCTTGGGTCATCAAAAACGACTGCAACACTTCGCCGTAAAATTCCCCGAACCGTTTTTCGAGGGTGCTCGACATCGAGTCGTCTTCTTCCGGGGTCACGTCGTTGGCGCTGTTGGAGCGCGCCGCCCGGGTTTCGCGCTTCGGGGCCGGCTTTTTCTTTTTCGAGCTGGTTTCTTCCGGTGGGGGCGGCTCGGCCACCGCGGGCTTTTCGGCCACCTGCGGCAGGACCATCGACTGCACTTGCACCCAGTCCTTGAGTTTCCCGAGCTGAATGGGCTTGGCTCCCGCGTCTTTCACTTGCTCCAGCAGCACCGTGGCGTCCAAGTGCTTCAAGTCCGGGTTGGTTTCTACCCCTTGCAGGCTCAGAAATTTCACCACGGTATCGCTGAAGTCGTCGCCAAACTTGGAGGTCACTGCTTCGAACAGGTCCGGCGCCAGGTCCGGCTGGTACATGCAGAGAGACACACACAAAACGTACGGCAGGCACCAAGAAAATTCTTAGGGAAAGCAGGCACCCACGGAGGAAGTCAAAATGGTTTTGGAAAAAGAATGTGTGAACTGAAAGGAAGGTGCCAAAGATGAGAAGGTTTTGCGAGCAAGATAAACTTCAGTCATAGTAAAATGTAACCGTTGACGTAAGACGAACAAATGAACTGCTACATAGCAGAGACACTCAATGATTAGAATACGCTCCCAATAGATCTGCCTACCACAGAATCGAAATCCCGGGCGGTTAACAGCTTGTACAAGGGGGAAATAAAGGGCGAGGCGAGTGATTGCGAGAGGTGCAGTAGTTCGGGGGAGGGGGGTCAACTCACCGATTTGTCGCTAATGGTGCGCAAGCCAGGCTTCTCTGGCAGCACGTCGTCGGCAGACTTGGACCGAAACGGAGCCGCTCCGCCAGGCGCCGACTTCGATGGCTTCAGTTCCATGGTAAAGGTGGACGCGTTGAGGTTGCGCCCGCGGGAAAGGGCCGCGAGCTTGCGCTGGTGGATTGGTTTGTCTGGAATCAGGGTTTCAATCACCACGGGCGTCAGGCGCAACAAGTGATGAGGCTCTGAAATTCCCTTAGCGCGAAGGTCGCCTTCATATTCCACCAGCCCTTGCTCCTGTGAAAGTTAGCACAAAGGGAAATAAATGAGCGATCGACTGCGCACAACAAAATAGCGTGAGCGCGGGGTTTTGTGGTAGAGTCCTCTTCGGCAAAAATGATATTACGCAAGGTGTGTACGACGGGATACTATGTCTACTAATTATTATTCCAAATATATCTTACTCGCATCCTGTCTTTTGCGAACTATGCATGAGTGAAGCTGGAACGGGGCAGGCAGAGTCCGCCACGAGGGCTCTTGTATGTTTTTTTTTAAGGCGTGGGCTTAACATGCTGAAATTACCGTGAGCAAGACTGTTAGGGAGTCCATGTCCCGTGCATGTGGGGAAGGATTAGAATACCCAGGAGAAGTGTCTTCGGATCGGCTGGCGCGGACGCCACCGCGGGTATTCGATACATCGCGAGGCATGGTGTGACGCTAACCGGTCTTTTTGCTTCGTCTGAAAATGTCATTTGGATTAAGGGATTCCTGAAAACAAGAAAGAAATCCAAGGCGGAATTTTAGTGTTTCGTTCTCCGAGCTCCCACAAAAATAACGAACTCACGGACTCGAGGAATGTCGAAGTATAGCAGCTACTGTCAGTTACTATTATGCTACTATACTGAAGCTAGTTAAAGACGCTGAAACTGATCTACTGCTAGTCTATCTGAACATTCCAGCATAAGCCCAGCATCCAACACTCACGGTCCAGCACGAATTAGGCTTTACAATAAAACGAAGAGCTATATTGCGTATAATTTTAGCTCAGAGTGGCGTCACTGACTTGAGCGCTAGACATTGGGGGTCCAAAGTAGCGAGCTCCTCGAAGCAAATACTATTTATCCTTGACAACTTGCACTGCTCTTCGAGCTGAATTTTTAAGCCTCTAGGAGAGAGCCCCTGTGTGTGCCAGATCTAACTTCGTCACTATATTCAAATTCAATGGCTCGGCGCAAAGGAAACGCCGGAGGCTGGGAGCGCGAGCTCTTCAACAAAACTCCTTTGACAAAGGTTGACATCGAGCAATTGAGACCTATCTTTGCATTCTACGACACGGACTCGGATGGGCATTTGTCTCCAGCGCAAGCAGCTCTGGCTTTTACCCAATGCGGCTTCCCTGAGGCAGGCGCTGTGTCCTTCGTGGACTTCCCGGGATTTTGCCGTTTGCTGGGACTGGAGAAAAAGAAAGCCTACACAGGAGGCGACGTCGATGGTCGGCTGCGGCTTACTTTTACCTTGATGAACCCCAAAGGCTTGCATGCGCTCACTTCAGACGACTTGCGGCAGTACTGTGCGTCGATTGGGATAACGCTTTCTGCAGAACAAGCAGAGCGCATCAGCGAAAACATGTGCGCTGACGACGATCTATCTTTTACGGCTGACTCATTTGTGCGGTTCATCAAGCAGCAAATTGCTCTGTCATAGCAAACGGTAAGAAAGCAAGCGGAGGCTTTAAGGACTTCATACGAGGATAATGATATCTTATTCGATATTTGGAAAAGGGACAAGGGGCAAGGGGCTGTGTTCCTGTATTTGTATTCGTAGAACATTAAGCGTATTGGCGATAGGGAATTCCTCGGGAGGCTTAAAAACGCCATCGGCCCACTTCCGTTTTTAGTTCGAAGTTCCCTAGCGAATTCGCGGTTCAAAAAGTTTTACGCTTTATTTATTTGCTATTTCGCATTTCGCTATTTTCGAAGCCGGCACTGAATTTAAGAAGGCAGTCTTCCCGTCTGCCCGCGTGAAACGCCACATCGGACTAGGCAGGTGCAAAAGGCAATCGCACTTGAAGTTCTCGTTAGCAATCAACGAGAAACTAGGAGCGTTATCGATAACGGCGCTAACTCCCCCTCTCCTGCTGTATCTAAACATGGCCCTCGAAAGAGAAGTCGGAGGTCCGTTGCATTCACTTCAGGGGTGGGCCAATGACAGGCTCGTAAGTGACTTCGAGCACGTCTTCTGAGGCAGTGTCTAATGGCCCGGGCACAATGTTCTTCGGCCGCGTGCGTTTGAATTCAGGCTTAGGGATAATGGCGCCCGACTTTTTCGAAATGCGAACCTGTTCATCGGGAAAACAACAACCATACCACAAATTGATAGGGGAAATGGGCAAGACGAACGAAACAGTATGGCTGCCAAGTGAAATTATAAGCTATTTACACGGGTGCCTAATCTACTGCAGCATTAACACAGAAGTTACACAGAGGCGAAGCCCAACAGCTTGAGCAACTGAGCTTTCCAACATCGAGCCACTTCATCCCTACTTCTTCACTTATTGACTTTGGGTAATTCATATGCTCGGACACGTGCAGACTCACGTGCAAGAACATAACAGTTATAGTTCACGGCGAGAATTCAAGCAGGTCTTACCTTTGTGCCATCGTCAAGGTAGCCAGTGCCAACCTTGGTGGGCACTCCCAGATTGGGGTCAAGCAAGTTGACGTTGGAGTAGTGCAGCGACGCAGGAACCATCATGCTCGAGCCTTTTGTTTCCCAGTACTTTTGTCGCAACAACTTCAATCGCTGCACAAGAAAACGGAGGATTCTTCGAATGAAAGCACGCAGAGGAGTTGTGCATGCGTATTGCAAACATAACATGTGCTACCAAGCAGCGATTATGCGAGTCGCTCAAGGACAATATAGACACCGGATATCAACACATGCGCTTGCAAAGATAAATTTTATTACTAACCATGTTAACACCCTCGACAACGATGCGCTTTTTCTCGCGCAGTACCGCTAACACTACGCCTTGCTGTCCTTTGCAAGGCCCGTCGACCACTCCCACCTGCGTTTCAGCATGAGGAACAACTCTGAGGAAAAAGGGATACGAATGTTTCCTATAGATGAAGTAAAGGCAAGTCACAAGACGAAATAAAAATACAAATCACAGCCGGCTGAGCAATAAATTCTCTTGGCTACCTTGTCGCCTTTGACAATTGTCCATGTCCTGATGGGCTCCCTTTCGTTTGGCTTAAATTTTCCCCGTGGCCTAAGCCACGGCGCCATTTGCTTCAATTGCATCTTGCGCGCATTGCTACTCATGACTGCAGCTTCTGTCTATGCTTAAATTCAGAGCGTTCAATTGTTCACTAGGGCCTGGAGACCGCGCACAACAACACCGCAACTCTCTTCTCTCTATCTCTCGCTTATGGAAGAGTGATGAATGAGTGATGCATCGATCAAAGCATCAGAGCCTGCCTGCTGAACGACGACGACGACGAAGAGAGCTGAAATGGAAAAAATTCAACGAATTAATTATCGTAAAACTGAGTATCCCCTCCCTCTTCTGCGTGGTTTCAATTCCTCCTCCATTCTTTTATTGTGCATCTTTTGCATCAATCTTCTTCCAGCTTTGCCTTTGACTATTATAGAAGCTATCTCTCCTCGGAAGCAAAGGAGTTCGTGGATATCAGTAGACATTGCTGTGACCTGCAAGGTCTAAGGGATGTCGGATTGGGAAAAACGCACCGATCCGAACACGCAGCGTGAATTTTGGATCAACCATAGAACGCGCGAGGTAAAATAAATCCGAAGAGTATGCGGGAAATTCCTAAATCTTGTATTGGAACAGAGGCCGAAGCATCTTGATTATAGCTCAATGTGTGGTCGTTCTCCCTTTGATTTCAATCTATGTATAGACTTCATGGAATCCTCCAACTGCAGGCAAGCCCTTGCCGTCAGGCTGGGAAGAAAAACGGGATGCTCAGGTGAGCCCTATCTGATGATGTTAACGTCTGACGAATAGTTTTTTTTCATCATAATTTGCACAGTATAACTCGGCTTAAGAATAAACTCTTCAGTTATATCTGGATTACCATGTCTGCTCTTGTTCTGCTTGCTTCATCTTTTTTTTGCTGCAGGGCCGCGTCTTTTTCATCGACCATGCGAATAAGAAAACCACCTGGGTCGATCCGCGGGTGGCAAGTAACAATGCTAGCCCGAATGGTGCTTCAGGCCGCCCTGCGCAGTTCGCTACAACAACACCAGCAGTAGTGGAAGCCAGTGCAATCAGCCATAGCGGGCACTCGGGTGGGATGACCGACGAAGAGTTGGCGCGCATGCTCCAAGAAGAAGAAGGCGATTACGGGGACGAGCAGAGCTCACCCTCTCTGCCGGCACCTGCCTCCGCAACACCGTTGCCAGCCAAGGCGATGGACGACGAAGAGCTTGCACGGCAAATGGCAGCGGAATGGGAAGAAGAAGACAGCACTGTAGCTGCTGCAGTTTCTCCTGTCGCCTCGGGCAGCAAAGCAAAGAAAGGGGCCGGTGCAGCAGCGTCCGCTGAGTTGCCAGCGTCGTCGCATGCCGGGCCACTGCTGATGCGGCACACCATTCAAGCCGCAGGGTGGCGCAAAGTCTACGGCCGCGTGCATGGGTCTACGTTTGCCGTGTATCCAAGCGAAACGTCCAAGACGCCCGAGCTGGAGGTCCCATGCCAAGGGGCAACTTTGTCGGAACTCGAAGCCAAAGGTGGCTTGTTCTCGAAAAAAGGCGACATTTTCCGCTTTGACATCACGCCCGCAGGGAGTGGAGCAGCTGCCGACGCTGCCAAGAAGAAAGATAGTGAAGACAGCGGCGGTGGGAAAGCGCGGTGGGCCGTGGATTCTGAAGCAGCGCGCGGGCTGTTTCTTGCGCACGTGATTTTGGCTGGGGCCAAGCGCCCAGCCGCTGACGTGCTTTGCCGCTGCATGCGCCCTCTGTTGCAAGGGCAGGCGTCACAAGAGCGCGCGGAAGGCTTGAAAGCCTTGGCGGACGTGCTGAAGCAAGGCGTAGAAGATGGCGAAGCGGGCAGCTTGGCGTCCGCGCTGCACACCACGGGCACCCTTGCCGACGTGATTGGCTGCTTGGCGAGCGCGCCCGGCCAAGAGCATGCTGCGCGCATTGTGTTCTACGTCGCAGGCTCGCCTGAGTGTCAGGTTTGATTTTTGACACTATGTTGTTCTCCTCAGACCAATACAGCTATTTGTGTGCTTCTGAAGGGTGCGATGTCCCTCATTCCTTCACTTTGTGCATGTCTCTTCGCATGGAGTTTTTACCGCGGACTTCAAAATGGTCTGCCTGTATCTTAGCACACACACTCAAGTTCATCCAACATTCGTTTTTTTGTGTTGGTTGCTCTATCAGGAAGCACTGCACGCTGCGGGCGCGGTGTCGCAATTGCTGGACCTGCTCACTACTCCCGACGACCAGCTCCAAACCTGGGCCGTGGCAGCATTGCGCCCTTTGGTAGCTGGCAACGCGGCCGCCACCACCACCTGCCTTGAGAACGAGGGCCCTTTCATCATTTGCTCGCTGCTGGGGTCCACCTCGCCCGACGTGCAAGGTCACGCTCTGGCCGCGCTCTGCACTCTCTTACAGACTTGCACGGCCGACGACCTCGCTGGCTTGGATCCCGTGCAAGCTTTGTCCATGGTGAGCATGTGACACACAACTTAGCGTACACATGGTTTCGTCTTCATTGTACTCCTGCCATTTTTTTTCATTTCCATTTGTTCCATTATATCACCTTGTGTCTTGTGCTCTGATTTCGGCAATCAAATGCGTGCAGGTGGGTGGCGTCGCGGACGCTTTAGCGCAAGCAGACGGCTTCGGGGCAGTGCTGCGAGCGGCGCAAGGCTCCGACCCGCGGGTTGCTGGCGTGGCCGTGCAGCTCCTGGCCAGCCTGGCGCGGCTTCAGCTCGACGGGGCCACGCGCAGTTTGCGCCGCGCCGGGGCTTCGGCTGCGCTGGTGAAGGCAGCGCTCGCACACCTGATTCGCGGGTCGCCGCGGGAGCCAGAAGTGCAAAAAGCCGCGCTGGCCGTGGTGGTGCGCCTCGTGGGGCTGGTGGCTCCCGGCGGAGTGGCCCATCGGGACCAAGGCAGCAGCAGCAGCGCAGACCGGGTGGGCGCCATCATGCACGTGGGCGTGGACCCTGACTGCCTTGCTGCCCTAGTGAGTTGCGTGGGCGACAGCCGGGCTGACGCCACTCTGCGAGAACTCGCTGCCGCCGTGCTCGAGGCCGTGGCCGCGGGCGACTCCGGCAGTGCTGCAGCTCCCGGAGAGGGGGAATTCAGCGCCGCGCTCGTGTCCGCGGGCGCGTTGCGCCAACTGGCGAGCATGGTGATGGACCCCGCTTTAGGTGGCCGCAGCGCGCAGCTCGACAGTGTCTTCAACGGCGGGCAACAAGGCTCCTCTTCAGGTAGCAGTGACAGCGGTGGCATGGACGGTGAGCTCGCAACCAGCCGCGCCTTGTCGGCTTACAGCCTCGTGCTCCACGGCGCCAAAAACCCCACCAGCAGCACGAGCAGCTACAGTAGCAGCAGTGCCGACGAGTCGGCAGCCATGCAAGCCCTTCAGAGCCGCGGCGTTGACTTGGTGGTGGGCTTGTTGCACGAGCCGAGCGTTGGCCTGCACCGCCCTGCGGCTCGGTGCGTGGCGGCCCTCGCCAGGCCAGGCCAGCCGAAAGAAGTAGTGGACGCCGTGAGCCGAGGCTGCGGGGCGGGCAGCGGCACGGTCGGCTTGTTGCTGACCCGCGCACTGAACGGTTTGCACGGGGCCGCAGCTGCCAAAATGGGCGGATCCACCAACTCCACCTGGGACGCTGCTGCAGAGGGCGTTGCACTCACGGAAGGGCTCAACGCGCTTGCGTCCCTCTGTGGCGCTGGGCGCGAGCCCGCCAGCAGTGAAGGTAGCGGGAATGGCGGTGGCAACAGCAGCATGTGGGGCGGCGCGTGCAGTGAAGTGTGCGCGGTTCCAGGAGACGGGCTGCGGCGGCTGGTGAGCGTGGTGCAAGGCCGCGACGCTGCGCTCGACGCCTTGGAGCCTAGTGGAGCTTTGGCGGTGAAGTCTGCGGCGGAGCGGCTCTTTGGGGCTTTGGTCAGCCACGGCCCACCCTCGTGCAGCGCTGCTTTGGCCCACGCGGGGGCCATGGACGTGGTGGTGGGCGCCATGCAACAGCAGTCGGCGGACGCCGCGCACGCGCAGCTTCAGCAGCAGTTTCACTCAGGCCCCGAA
>Ga0307931_1002609_pt1 | contig 11432 bp, 14 predicted proteins | sample OrgLakmetageno47_FD_201816 | JGI IMG/M metagenome (GOLD analysis project Ga0307931, IMG submission 201816) | Saline water microbial communities from Organic Lake, Antarctica - #47 | ecosystem: Environmental > Aquatic > Non-marine Saline and Alkaline > Saline | place: Antarctica: Organic Lake... | reverse complement strand
TTCTGTGCCATTTGGGTTTGTATTAGTTCGAGTTCGAGTTCTATCCGCTTGATTCTTTTTTTTTTTTCAGATGGGGAATTGTAGGGTGCCTTAGTATTAGCGTATCATGGACCCACGTCCTGCTTTTGGGTAAGCATACCATGAGCCATAAGCTGACCTTTCACGCCACTTATCTCTCGATGGCTATTTAAGATTCAAGAGTTAAGACAGGAGGAGGAGGCAGTGTAGTACTTAAAGTAAGTTACCAGTTTCTCGTGATTCAAGCTATTCGCTATCTGAACTGGAAAATGCGTGCCCAGATTAGCCCTTAGCCCAGTGGCGGTATTTTTAATGCTCGGATGTGAGTGTGAGTCTTCGACACAAGAGCACTTCACACTTCACATTCACACTTCGAACTCGGACTAATACAAACCCAAATGACACAGAAGCCAATGCTTCGGGAAGAAGTGTACGCGCGTGCGTTGCGCGCAAGTCAAAATCGTAAAGAGAATAGTGTGTAGAGGGCAGGAAGCGCAATACTTCCACCCCCCTCCAAAGTGGAAACTGTTCATGAAATAATTTTGAAACCGGACTTAAGTCGTTTCTGCGTCTGTTTCGACCAAGATGCTAGTTCCAAAATGTTGGACATATGGACCAATGTGCGAATTTGTGGCCCCATGTGTGCATGTGTTCCCGTATCCCCGTGTGCACGTATTGTATTGTGCGTTGTATCCCCGCGTGTGCGTGCTGTGCCGTGTCCCCGCGTGTGCGTGTTGTGTCCCCGTGTGTGCGTCTTGTGACCCCGTGTGTGCGTATTGTGACCCCGTGTGTGCGCATTTACCATCGCATGGCATGGTCGCATGGCTCAATCAACAGCACAACCGTCGGGTTGTCAAAGTTAGAAGTAGTAGGCTAGACTAGTCAGGTTAGGAGCAACATCCCGCGATAGCTTGGAGCAGAAGCATGAAATATTAGTTATGAGTTGCTGCCTCGGCCTATTTCCAGTGTATCTGCCACTATTTCATTTCACGGAAATCAATTTAGCCTAGCTTTCCTGCGAGCGACCTTTCCACTACAGCAGACTATTCCAGGCTCTACAAACATTGGTAGGTACAATAATTGGCGGTTTCTTCAAGCAGCTCCCGATAATTTAGTTCAACTTGAGAGGATAAGATTGGTTTTAGTATGCAGACCAGTTTTTCACAGCAAGAGTACCTAGCAGCTCGTGCCAAGATGGCTGAACTCCGAGCAAAAGGATCGTCCAACGCCCAAACTCGTGCTGGGGAGAACGAGTACAACATGACTGATGTAATCGAAACTGCTGCACAATCGCCTTCTACTTCAAGGAAAACGGAGCGTTCAGCTATCGGTGTGAGCATGGGCGAAAATTATGACGAGGCGGAGGAGTCGAGGGAATCATCCGCGCTTGGGCTAGGTACAGCAAAAAGTGAGCACGCCATGATGGCGACTGCCGCTGCTACTGAGGCACACAATGCCAGTCGAGCCGCATCGGCGGCCGAATCTAGCTTTGAAGCCGCTGCTAGTGCTTTTGAGCGCTCGATTCGCACGGCGGGCTTGCGGCGCGGCCGCGAAAACGCATTGGTGGAGGAAGCCGAAACCCTCGCTGAGCTGAGCCGTTCGCACGCCGCTGCAGCGGAGTCGCGGGGCGCCACGTCAGCGAGGGCAGACGCGCACACGCGGGCGGTAGCTGCTTTCCGCCAGGCGCAGCATGAAACCGAGGTCCAGGTAGCGCAGGCGACCGCAGATGCAGCCGAGGCTGCACAACGCGAAGCAGAAGAGCGAATTCAAGCCGCCAACGCAAGGTTGTGTGAACGTGTGAACTACTTTTCCAATGGGATCGTTTAACTATTGTGCGATTCATAATTGCTGTGTCACCTTTTCTTTTATTAGTTCCTTAAAGCTTCGTTGCTTCTGATTACTTTCGTCTACTTCCTTCCCGCATTCTTTTTTTTTCTTCGTGGAGTCAATTTGGAGGATTTCTACAATACGCTATACTAATCACTCCCCATTAGAGACAACTTTTCTCTCTCATTCGCTCCATTCGTGTGTGGATATGTTATATTAGGTGCGCCGAAGTGGTGGCTGCATGTCGTGCGGAAGCCGCGGCGTGGCGATCCGAGACAGAGGACGCGCTCCGGCGAGAACTGGCCGTGAGTTGGAAGCTTTGACAAGTTCAAAACTGAGATTGAATTTGAACAGTTTCTTTGTACCCAATGAGCGATGAGAGCTGAGAAGAAGGTTTTCTGTCGTTTTCTTTAATTCTGGTGTATTACATCCTGATCTCTTTTGGCTCAACGCACGTGTAAACACACCCTCTTTATACAACTTTTCGTGATCCTTTCTCATCCTCTTCGTTTCTAACTTCCGAACCTATCTCTCTTTCTCTCACCCCCGTAAAAGGAGGAAGAGAAACGCGTTCAACGAATCGCCGACGAACGAATCCATTCTGTCGAAGCGAACTTCCACGCACGTGCACTCGAGGTAAGAGTCGGTCAGGATGAAGGATGAAGGTATCATCTCCTTCCCCTTTCTCCCCACCACCTTTCGTCTCTTTTGTCTTCCTCATCCTTTTCCTCTCCTCTTTATTCTAATCACCCTTCTTACTCTCTTCTTCTTCTTATGTCAGGTGCGCCGCGGTGCCGACGCGCGCTGTGAAACCGCCGAAGCACAAGCTCATGAAGCGCAAGAATCCTGCCAGACAGCACAAGCAGCAGCTGAGGCTTCACGTCAAGAAGCGCAGCGTTTAGCCACATCTGCGGAACAAGCGCAAGAGTGGCAGAATCAATTAAACGCCGCCCGGGCGAAGTGCGCAAGTCTGGAACAGCAGCACCAGGCAGACCAAGCGCGATTGGCAGAGCTGGAAAGTCAACTGGCGGCTGTTCAAGAAAAAGCAGAGCGGGACCAGGAAGCCGTTCAAAAGGAAATTGCCGACGCGCAGCAAGAATTGGCCATTCAGCGCAAAGAAGAGCTCGCCGCTGTCGACGCCCGCGTGCGAAAGGTCAGGGCGTACGTCATGCATGTCTGCCTGAGCCACTCTCTTTCGAGTCCCTTGTGTATACGCGAAGGATGTTGCTTCGTTTGCTTCTTTGTTTTCTTTTTGTATTAGAGTGTAGAAGTATAAGTTTACGGAAGAAAGTAGAAAAAAATGCCTCCAACTTGTCTCACAGAACAAAAAACCATGCTTCACTTATATTTTCTTTCCTGTTTATTTCTTTTAGTGTGTTTACTCCTCTTCTCTCAATTCCATCGTCTTCTAAACTCCTCAGGCCATGGCAAGCCAGCAAGCCACCATTGACCGGTTGCGGGAAGAGCGAAACAGCGCACAGGCACGCGCCGACACGGCGGAACAGCTTCTAGGGGAGTTAGAGGCCGGTCTCACGGACACAAATCATGCACCGTCTTCTTCATCTTCGACTTCTTCCGCTGCTGGTGCTCTCGATGACGCGGTATATTCTCGTACTACCGCCGATAATACAGTCGCCCAAGGCCCGAACGAGGGCTGGCGCCCTTCCTATCCATCCAGTAGTGCCCATACCAACTCAGACACACCGTATGGTGGTGGCGGCAAATACAGTGATTCGAACCAATTTGTCTATTCACGCAACCATTCTTCAGACTCAGGAGGAGCTTACGGAATACGAAGAGATTTACTGCATGCAGTGCCAGAACAGGTGCCGCTGCCGCCGCCTTCCCGTCCCAGGAGTAGCCGAGTGCAACACTCACCTCTGCCGCCGTCGCCGCCGCGCCGCCGAGAGCGCAATGCTGCGATGTCTCAGCCGATGCTCAAAGAGAGCCCACAGCGCAACCAAGAAGTGTGTTCTGCAGTGCCACTTTCGCCGCGTAGGTTACAGGCGAAGGATTCTCCTTCGATATGGTAGTATGATACCGAAGAAAGTTGAACTACTCATATCGTTTACTGAATTTAGATATACACCACATAAGGTACGTATGACTTAGTAGTTCTATAGTAGGGCAACACAGGGCAGCCGAGGGTGGGGCCGTAGAGAAATTTTTCTTGGCTGCGCCAAGGCATGATATCATTCTAGGTCGAAATATTGAAGTGCAGTACATTTAGCATTTACATTTTACGCCCGAAAATCTTCAGCCCAGCGGCTTACCTTAGTAATTTACTGTTTTGAGTGACTGTGACTGCGACTGCGACTGCAAAAATAAGTAGCTATCAATCGAACTTCGCCCGTATAAAATTCATCGATTGGAAATGCACTTTTGGGACCACAATGAGATCTTTTCTAGATACGGCCCTCGCTATATGTCGTTGCCCTCTGCACGAGCATCACCTCCTTCTTGAGATGCGCTGTCTGCGCCAGTCTCTTGAGGCAGTGGATTTGTACCACCCAGCAACACTGACGTCATTCGATTGGCCACTGCGCCCACCGCGGCCCGACCGCTTTCGTAGTGGGCAAACACCGAGGTATCGCGAGCGGCCAAGGCAGCGCTCGTGGCGTGTTGGAAGTTACCAAGCCAATTGCTAGGGCTCAGGGGGCTGGGGTTTGCACCAACGTGTCCGTCATCACCGTGCTTGCCATCTTTATCGTCATCGCCGTGGTTATTGTCGTTGCTTAATTCTTCCCACTCGTCTTCGTCGTCTGGTTGAAACGAGACTGCTCTTTTGATATTGGGGGGTCGCAAACCCGGGTCAACGTTCGCACCTTTAGTAGTATCGTACGTTTGGTCTCGTGCATCAGCAGTGGGCGCTGTAGCACCGGTCGCGTTTCCATCGCGTGATTCGAAGGGAGTTGTGCCAAGGTTGTTGTTCAAATTCTCAGTCAGGACCGGGCGCGGCAATTGCGGAAGCGGCAAATGATGGGCGTCAGCGCGCGCCTTATGAAGGTAAGTAAATTGAAGGAGCAGAATAGAAAAGAAAGGATGAGGATAATGAAGGCTGGCGCGAGGTTCACGCGCGAGTGCTTGCAAGTGTGCAAAGGCAGCACTGATGAGAAGTAAGCACGTGAATCTTAAGAGAAAAAAGTGCAACCTGACTATTGATTTTAGCTGGTGCGGAAAAGGAGAACGCGAGAGGAGAGTGAGGCTTGGTCTTAAATAAAAAGCAAAGGTAAGATCGCGCACCTGGTCCACGGTAGCGGCAAGGCAATCTCGGAGTGCACACAGGTTGGCCACTAGATGGTCAGAATGGAGCAGAGACGGGTCCACCTTCAGTCGAGTACATGAAATTTGTTGAGAAAAGAAGTGCTGAAGTGCGAAGAGATATATTTTCAAATAGAATGGAAAAATAGCCCATTAAAACAAAAAACGCGACTCCTCTACCTCGATACCCACCCAATACTGACACAGACTTGGGATGATGTTCGAAAGAAACATAGCTCGGAGTTACAAGTGTGTGCACAAATGTGTGTGACTGGTATAATCCTACTTGTGGCTGTACCTTCGCTCCGAAGCACACGTGAAGCACGTTCGTTTGCAACATGGTCAACGCAGCCTCAAAATTCTCCCTTTCGGATCCACAGCTGTGCGCGCTGGTAGTGGGTTCACTAGTTACTCCGGTGCTGCCATTCTCTTCCTTGCAGGCGCCTCGTTCCTCTGGGTCTGACTCCATGAATAACGGTGTTGGTGGTGCACACATAACGCTCGATGTATACGAGGAAGTCGAATACGGCAAATCTCGAGCGATGTTCAGTGCTTGCGCAGTGGCCTCAACGCAGCGGCCAATCAGGCTCAGTGCACGGCCCAGCACTAGAGGTGGCACGCAGGGCCAGAGCGACACAGACGCTGGTAACGGCACATTAAGCACTGAAGGAACTCCTCCTCTTCCTCCTCCGCTACTCAGCCCTGCGGAGGAGGACGGCTGATACCCTTCGCCCTCTGCTCTGTTACTGTTGCTGGTGCCGCCGCTGCTATCGTCGTCGTCGTCGTCGCTGCTGCTAATAGTACCTCCACTTGAATTCTCGCCCGAGCCACGGAGTGAAGTGCTACCACAAACACGTCCGTCGTCGAGCTGAAACAGGGCTAGAACAGACAGCGCGCGCTGCGCTCGCAACAAGGCTACATGGCCTGCAATTTGGTTCTTTTCATGGTGTGCTAAACCTTCAGACACCTGCCAAAACAGTGCAATGTTCGCAACGCCAAGAAATTAGGAATTGTGAGGTAGCGAATGGCAACGAATTCCTTAGCAAAATTAAAATTAAAAAGATTGAAGAGAACGTCTTCTCAAGGACGGTAACGATGCCCTACCACGCCCAATATTTTTGCCACTTATGCCTTTCTTACGCCCTCGATAAATCTAGCTAGAAGAACGCTGTCATACCACGGCGTATAGAGCGTCATGAGCAGCTCGTCGGCGAGATAAACTTTCGCGGGCTTCGGCGAGTTCAGCTGCCCTCTGGGGGTAGCAAAAAAAAGGGAAAAAATCATTCAAAGTACTGCACATAGTTTGTCTTCACGCTGTTTAGCCAAAAATATTAAACCGCTACCAGTAATTGTTCAAAGAAGAGAATGTCCAACCTTTTCTAGGCTAAGTCGGCGCTCTGATAGATCAAGCCTTTTACGGGGCAACGCAGGCAACACGCGCGAGCGCATCTCGACCAGGGTTGCTTCTGCTGCAGCTGCTTTCACTAAAGCTACTGAAGTGCGAGGATTCCAATTGCCATTGCTGCCGTTGCTGCCGTTGCTGCTGCCGTGTGGAGACAGAGGCAACGGCGCCATATTTTGGGTCTTTAAAGCTGAGGCTAGGCTCTTGCGCCGCCGCGCCGCCTGAGTACGATGGAAGAGCAGGACAGATAAAAAGGAGAAGAGAAGATGGAAGGGTAATGTGGAATAGAGACGATGAATAGCTAGATGAATAGATAGGAATACGCTTTTGAAGCTTGAACACATTAGATTGATACAAAACGTGAATAAAATAGATGATACTCTCAAAGAAAAGCTGTTCGCAAAATTGAATGAACTACTCGCTCAAGTATAGTCTGTAGCCCACCATCCAAGCAAAGACATCGAACATACTTTGCTTCGAGCTGCGTTGAGTTGGTTCCAAGGAACGTGCATGGTTGCTTGTGTGCACTGCCCACAACGCAGGTCACAACCATCACCACAGGCAACACAGAACACCGCGTGGCTCGAGTTTCCTGAAGGACTAGATGGATTAAAGCTACGATCTGACATGGCAAAATCGTTGCTTGACTCCAGGTTCAGCTTCAGACAGACGAGTGGACGCTACTCTTTGCGCCTTCACTGAATCTTTTACGATCTCACTGATTCCTTACTCGCTTAATTTATGGCTTGAAAACTTATTCAGTCCGCATAATCTACTATGAACTCTAGTTGTAAGCTTGTAGCTTGTAAGATGGAAGCTGGTTGCCCTCTCTTAGTTCTTCGCATTTTCGTATTTTCGTGCTGGCGTGTTGGCATGCCATGTCAAGTTATGTTTGTTGTTTGTGTTCGAGGCAGGCTTCGAGCATCACCCTTGTGCTTCGAGGCATTTTTGCTCTCTCATCAACTCTCGATTTCACGTGCATTTACGATATTTATGTTCTATTTTCTATACAGAGAGTAGTACACACTTCTGCTTCTCTGAATCATCCGCGCATTTTTTTTTTTCATTTGAGCGAGCCACTCCACTATACACTCCACTACGACCCGTGAACCCGAAGTGATTGAGAAGAAGGCAACAGTTCAATGCCGCAAAAGAAGAAGAACAAAGCGCCACCTGGCCCGTCTCTGTCTCCGCCAAAGCGCAAGCTGGACTGGCAACAACTTCAAAAGGTCTTTTCGGAGAAAGCGCCAACATTCACGTTTTCGCCCCACACCATAGAGAGGACGCTCGCAGAGTGTGAACTCAGGTATCTGAAGGACCTTTCTGAAGCTGAACTCCAGAGCCCAGTACGAGTGCTCTGTCAGATTCAGCAGGTGTGTTCCCATAAACAATATTAAGAGCTTCAAGACTATCCTTTAATCATTCTTTAGTCCGCGGTATGACGATCGTCTTTTTCCCTGGCTACTGTCAATTGTACTGTTGGACTATCACCGTGAATGGAGGTAACATTTTTTTCTTTCATACGTTTCCCTCCTCTTCGAGTTTTTCTTTATTTCTTTCCAGGCCCACTGGTTTTACATAGACCATATCGTGAATGCGCCTCAATACGGCTTGAAGAGATTGCCCCTCAAACAGTTTGGGCTTAAGGTATGTCTTGGGTGCCTGTGCGCGTGCATGCAATCCTCGACTTTTTTTACAGCTAATAGTATTTTTATAACCATCATGACAATTCACTCAGCTCTTCGAGTTCAGTGAGCTACTTAAGCCGATGCTACCCAACTTTGAAGCCATGTTCGCGAAGTGGAAAGACTATACAAGCAACACTCTTCGTTACGGGTGCATCATGCTGAACGAAGAGCTCACCAAGATGGTGCTCGTTTGCAACTGGAATGTAAGTTACATACACTACGCATCCACGTACACACTGAAACATCTTTGACGTTATCATTTCTTTTTCTTGTTAATTCATCATCTCTGCGCTGTACTCACACTTCACGATTCGTTTTGCCCCGCTTTCCTAAAGGGGGATTGCTGGAGTTTTCCCAAAGGTAAAGTGAACGAAAACGAATACGGTGCCACGTGTGCGGCTCGGGAAGTGTTTGAAGAAACGGGCTACTTTCCAACGGGTTTATCGGAAGAAGACAGCTTCAATTTGGTGCATATACGTTTCTTCTTCATCTTGTTTTTTTTTCATCAAAAGTTCATACTTTGGCTTTCAGTGCTCTACATTTTGATCTAAGATTATTTGGTTGGTGTTATTAAAATATTTCATTGAGAGCCTATATTGGGAAGGAAATGTTTGTTGTTGGACTACGTTCACATTAATTTCCACTTTCTTTGTGATGCTACTTATCTTTCAAAGCAGGGGGATGGTGGAGGGCGTTTATATTTGCACCGCGGTGTGCCCCTCGATTACTCTTTCCAGATTCAAGTGCGCTATGAAATTAGCAAAGTTCGTTTCTTCGCGATCGACGACTATCCCAGGTAAAGAAATAGGCATGATATGGAAGAAAACTAGCCGCTATAATTATGAGGACTATTTACCGTTATGCGCATACAATCTCCTCGATTTTTTAAAGCTTGTTTTCTCTTCTTGCGTTAACCAAAAACATCTCTATTCTTTTTTTGGTTCAGCAATTCTTCGGGGGTCGAACGTTTCCTGCCTCAAATCAAGCACTGGTGCGAGCAAACGCGAAACAAGCCGAAGCCTGCAGTGGCTGGAGAAGCCGCTGCTGATACTGACAGAGCGTTCACGTATGGTAAATGCCCAGCACAAGCACGACTACCAGCACCAGCACCACACACGCAGGAAGGCCATCGAGCCCAAGCACGAGAGCTAGTGCAACGACAGCAAGCCGCTGTAGGCGCCATGGGAAACCACAGCAATAGCCACGAACTGCCGCGAGATACCCGTCAGGCCGACTCGCTCCGCGGAGGTGGCGAGGCCGCTGCAGGCAACACAGGCAGCACAGACAGGACCACTGCTCACTTTGGCTCTAACAACGGCAATGGCAGCACCGGCGCGAATGTATCTTCGAAGTGGCAGTTTGCGCGCGGAAACCCATTCGCTTTTGACCTCGATGACATTATGTCCGTGATTCCAAAGCCGTGAACAATAATGCATAAACTACCCTCCTGCACGTCGCCCACGCTTACAGCAGCCATAGTTACACCATCTTAAATACGCTGAAGACGTGCTCCCTGATAGTGTGAAAGCGCAGCAGCTGTCTCACCGTTCTGACTCAATGATAGTCGTGCTTCAAAAAGCTGACTTCGCACAATCTTCTATTCGCGACTCGCTTCTTATTCTCTTCGTGAATGTGCTCTCTCTTTGGCCCTCTACCCGTATCTCCTCTCCCTGGGCGAAGTTTCTTCTGCAGCAAATCAGATACTAAATCTGAGTGTTTCCTTACGACGGCCAACTCGCCTGTTCGGGCACATTATTGCTCAACTTCTACTCGACCTCCACGCGGGCTAATCTCCGTATTCTCTTCACCATCAGCAGACTTTGTGACTACACGATTACATCCCTTCAATTCCTTCTTCGCCCTACCCGCTCGCGCGAATTCGCCTTCTTACTTCAATGTCTTCTCGCCGCCAAAGCTACATCCTTGTCTCTTCTTCTTCGACTTCTCCAACTTCGCCTTCTCCAATTTCTTCATCTTCTACCTCATTCCACCCCTCCCAACCCTTCACTTATCGCCTCGTCCGGTTTGACGAAAAATAAGAAGCGCCTTGGAAATGAATTGGCCAAATGCAAGACACCCCGCCGTCGTATGTACTTGGCATTTCTACCTTCACACGCTCTTTTTTGTTTGCTTGTGGGTTCAAATCCTACTTAGGCGACATATGGCATACTTCCTGCAGTAAGGCAGTATATATGAATGCTAATTTTAAGAGAAGCAAGAAGGAAGTAGAAGTAGAGCTAGGTGAATAGTAAATGGAAGGTCTCTTTCTTACTTAGTATTCCCGCCATTGATAATTTGGAATAGAGAAGGAAGTTGGAATCAAGTAGCCCTGGTAAGCCCCTGGTTTCTTCGTCATTTGGATTTGGCGCAAGCCCCAAAGAACCGCAGACAGAAGCGAAACAGGTAGAAAATCAAAGCAAAGCAGCGTATACTAGAAGAGAAGCCACGGGTTTTCGTTTCTTAAGGTTCGTAAACTCACAGCTGGGGCTCTGAGGTTCTATGATTTAAAGGTGCCATCGCGAACCTGCTTGATTCTATTTGAGACAGTCCATTTGGGTCCAACAAAACATTTGTCATTATTCTTTTGAGCTCTGGGCGGAGTCATCTCTTTGAAGTTTGAGTTTTGGATTCGCCGTTCATTGTTTGTCTTCAACCCTCGCGACAGGTCGAGGCTCAGGAGTAGGGTAGAAGGGTTGTTTCTCTGGTGCATCCAAGTGGATAAGAACAAGAACAAGAAACCTGAAACCTGAGAAAAAAAAAGAAGCATGTGCGCCTGATTGGCTTCTCAGATTTAGTTCATCTTTGACCTCTTCAATTGGGGAGTGTAATCTAATCTAATCTAATTTAATCTAGAGGTGCCCATCCCACCTGCGAAGGTCTAAATTCCAAAGGAAAAGAAACGAAATATTCAGCCCTAGGGGCCTGTGTGAAATATTCAGCTGGATGGGCTGAAAAACAGCGGGCGAAACACTTTTGTTTCGTTTCACGAAACCCACCCTGTTGTGTTTCGACTTCGACCCTACTCCTACTAATTACTGTAGTACTACTATACTGTGCCGGTGATGTAGGATCAACGTCATTCGGTGTTTTACGTCGACATGATCAAAAAGTGGAGGAGCGTGCCACTTTGGACCGCTACCATCACTTCCATGGCCACTCGGGCATGTGCGCCTGATTAGCTTCTTAGGTCTTGTTTGCGCTGCTTTGCTTTTCTTCTCTACCTGTTAGTCTTCTAA
>Ga0307931_1002608_pt1 | contig 11432 bp, 6 predicted proteins | sample OrgLakmetageno47_FD_201816 | JGI IMG/M metagenome (GOLD analysis project Ga0307931, IMG submission 201816) | Saline water microbial communities from Organic Lake, Antarctica - #47 | ecosystem: Environmental > Aquatic > Non-marine Saline and Alkaline > Saline | place: Antarctica: Organic Lake... | reverse complement strand
ATACGCCTTTATACGGCGTTTGCCATGCATATAGTGGAAATATGCCCTAATATAACGCAATTTACGGTACTGACGTATTGATTGACGTATTTGGGTCAAATATTTGACGTATTTTTGTAAGGCCTATCTGGAGTGCTGTGAGTTTTCAGAACACGCAATGGAGTGTTGCCACAGCTTGACAGCAGGTCAGCAGGTCACAGTCGTGTCACAGTATACAGATCAGATAGTAATAGAGCTGCGCATCAGAACATCTAGCGGCGTAGCAATCGTAGCACATTTAACCCGTGAATATTCTAATTGGCCACTTTCTTTTACGGGTCCTTGTCCTTAATAAATCAGATATATACATAGTCTTTTCGTGATAGAGCTACTCTACTGTATTCAAACACACAGTTAGTATTCCATCCCCGACTTAAAAGCAGAGATGTTGTCTAACAAGTATTCTAAATTTAATCGGGCTTCACCGGAAGGAAGGCATGACACCAGTCACGAGCAGCCTGTAGCCACACCCGGTGTACATAGTTCATCAGCGTCTGAGGCCACTCAGGCCGCAAGGAGGAAGCGGCTCCGTGTTAGCGTTGGTGCCATTCCCATGGGTGGAAACCATGCCAGCGGCGATAGTGGCAGCAGCAGCAGCGACGAGAGCAACGATTTTACTTCTAGTGCCGATGAGTTTGATGAAAGTGACGAGAGTAGCGATGTTGAGGAAAGCTCTAGTGGCCTCGCAGGTTACACGGTGCTGGCTACCTGTCCTGTGGTGTCTCACGCGCAACGAGAGGTTTCTGGCTTGCGAGTTGCTTTCTCTACCACGACATGCGACACGTGCGCAGTTCTTTTTGGCAATAACCGTCCCGGTAGCTACGTTGAAGAAGACCATGCGAGTCTGTGGGGTTCAAAGCCACTTTTGCCCCCCTCGGTGGCAACACCGTGTTTGCAGTATAATCGGTCGCCGCAACCTGCCACAGCAAGAGTGGGCGACAATTTCGCAGTATCCGTCAGCATCAAATCAACGGCAGGTGCAACGGACGATCTGCACCTTGGGCTTTCTATTTCGCATTTTATTCTTTACACTCTTAAATCAGTTCAGTTCGAGGATGCGCAAAATTCGAAACTCATGGTACACTCTCGCCGTGAAGCACACTGCTCCAAAGAGGGCGGAGCTCAGTTCGAGCTTCAATTCGAAACAGCCGGCAAGTACCTGATCGTTGCTTATCCCATTGCTTTGAACGAAGTATCTAGAGCACTTGATCTCTCAAATACTCAAGGCTGTTCTTGCCTGATTACGGTTGCGGAGAAGGAATCAAATTCGAATGTGGTCGAAAAGTTGGTGAAACAGTCTGAGGCGCCGCATCGTTCCCAAGTACGAACTGCGGATGATGGAAAGAAGGAAAGCAATGGGAACGACAGAAATGGCGCTCTGGAAGACCGAGAACCAGAAATTGACGATATGGTAGACGACAATGAGCACACGTATGATAGCAGCGGAGGCTCAGACGTTGAGTGCCACTCTGACGAGCGCGAAGATCAGACTCCTTTGCACGAGCGAGCCGTCGACCTCAGCCAAATCCTCGAAACTAGTGCTGATACTATGGATGTCGTTGTAGAATTGCTTTTGGGCGCGCTCCCTAAAGTGCATATGATTGCGGATCGGGTCGTTCTATGCGCCGCGAGCCTCTCCAGAAAGACTCCTGGCGGCAGAGGCCGAAACACGGGCTTGGCACAGAAACCCAGTGATGGCCGCAGTCAAATCAACCAGAAGAATCAGCTTACATTAGACTTCTTAAGAACCGACCTAGGCAGTGGCAATCCTGTGATTTTAGCACTAGTCAAGATGCTGGACTTGCGCGCCATGCTTGTAAGCACTGAAGTTGCCACTTCTGGCATGGCCACTTCTCGCAGCGGCAGTAGCACCGACCCTTCATCGTTGCGTTTTGCCGTGGCCGTTGCGCATGCTAGTCGATGCACAGCGCGCGTACTGCGAGATGCTTGGCTCGAGTGTGCCACAGCCATGGACAAAGCACGGCTACCATCGTCTCCTGCTGCGTCACCGGCTGCTGCTATTGTTGCCGGGCTTGATATGCACTGCGACTACTGCGCTTGCTGTGGCCTGCCCCATAACACCACTCCAACACCGGCCGCGCAAGACGACGACTCCCAAGACAACGCGGAGGCGCCACCTGTAAGCGGCTTTGAGCTTTACATCTGCGACACGCCCGGGTGCGCAGCTGCGTTCCATGGGCTCTGTGCAGAAAAGTGCAGCATGGCACTTGAGACGGTCTTCGGCATATGCAAGGCTGCTGTTCAGACGGGCGAAGGCGAACCTGAGCCCAAAGTAGAGACACCACCTCAGCCTTTGCAAGAAAGTGTCCCACGCGATTTTCTCCCGGAACCCCCTGATTCGAAGCCCAAAGCGCCAGAGCGCAGCGAAAAGCCGAAGCAAACGAAGTTGGTGAAAGAGCTGATTCGAGATCTCTTTTGGCGTTTCAAAGAAGATTCCGAAAAGCGGACAGCACTGATGACCATGTTGGAGGACTTGAAGACAGCTCGCCTGAGAGGCGAATTGGCCAACATTCCTCAGGAAGTGCTCGCACGTGCAGGTCATATCGTTGGAGAAGCAGCGCTGCGTGCCTCGATGGTAGGAGTCAAGGCTCGGTATGACGGGGAAAATGTTAGCGGAAGCAATGTGGATAGCGACAGTGCCTCCGGTCATGACAACAGGAGTATTGGCAGTGTCACTTACAATAGCGGTGCTTCCAGCAGCAGCAGCGAAAGCAGCACAAGTTGCAACAGGAGCAGTAGCAGCACCATTGAGCAGGCTAGCAAAAGCAAAGCAGACAGCAGCAAGAAGAGCACCAGCAGCAGCAGTGACAGTACCAGCAGCAGCAGCAGCAGCAGCGGAGGGCACAAGCGCAAAGGAGAATTGAGGTCTGCGTCGCATTTCAAGGCACAAGAGTATCTGTTGCCGTGGACTCGGCCGGACACTCAAGGCGACGACGATGCTGACGAAGAAACGGGGTGGTCGTGCCCCTTTTGCCACGCAGCGTGGGCTCTGCGCGCTGCAGTGGCTCGAGGCGACACCGCCGCGGCAGCAAAACTCATGGCCACTGGCCTGGCGTCGCCCTTCGACACTGGCGCACTCGTCGCTTGCCCCGGTGGCACTTTGAACAGCGAAGGTAGCGAGAGTGGCATAGCAGGGCAGCCATCGATTGGTGTTGCGCAGTCAGAGTCGAGGTTACTCAGGGATCCACATGAGCACTCGTCAGCTGATGAGATGGAAAATAGCAATGGCACCAGTAGTAGGAACAGCTCCAATAACGCCAGCACAAGTGGAACGCAGCCGTTAAGCGGCTTCATTGAATGGCCTGGGGCTGAGTCTGCGCTGCATGCTGCGGCAGCTCTCAATGGCACTCAACTTCTATCCTTGCTGCTGCCTCCTCTGCTCACGGAGCAGCTCCAAGAAGATGCACCCACTGATCACACTAGCCGCAGCTCTGGAGAATCGACGTTAACTAGCCACTCTCCTTACGTTGGAATCTCCCAGATGGTACGTTGATTTCGACAAACTATTGACTTGTGTGTTTTCACCCCGCGTTGCGCTCGTGATCTACACCCGTCCTCCCTTGTTCTCAATATATTTCGTCCTTTCGCGCCCTCTTACAATGAACGCAGGTTCCAGGCTCAGTGCGCCGCCAAGAAAGTTTCAATGCAAGTATCAACCATCTCGCAGCGACCTCTAGTCCTTATCCGCCCGCAACAACCACCAAAGCTCCAGCGACTCCTCTCAAGGGTGAGGCCTGCGCAGACACAGCCCCGCCGCCACCGCCAGTGTTTGCGTTGCAAGACGTTGTGATGGTCGCTGCTCGAACCGGGCCCGGTCGGAACAAGCCCGGCGGAGTGGCAAGGATCACGAGCTACTCCAGACCCCAAGGCATTGATCATGATAATGCCTCTGCGTACACTTACAGCGTGCAGTACGTGCTAGGAGGCCGAGAACTACATGTGCCAGCGCACTTGCTCGCGCCCCATGACTCGCTTCAATCACCGCTGCTGACGTCACCAGGCGGCCGGCGTGTGGTAAAAGACAGCAGCAGTAGTAGTAATGGTGGTGGCAGCAGCAGCAGTAGTAGCACATGGGTTGCGAGCAACAGCATCATCAACAGGGGAAGCAGGAGTGGAGGCAAGCGAAGGGATGCACTTTTTGGCACACTCTCAGCACGCTCATTGCCTCTAAAGCTCCCGTCGTGGTGCTTACCAAAAGACGCACGAGGCTCCACTCCACTTGATTGCGGAACACAGGGCTGGAACCAAAGGCAAGCTTCAACTACAACAACCTTCAATCAGCAGCGGCTTCAAGAACCAGAAGCAATTATCTTCTTACGTGGCCGTTTTGCCGATGTACATGAAATCAAATTCAAGAACAAGCATGGCAGCAGCTTTGAGCATCGTGTAGAGAACAACTCCATAGGTAATAGCTTGGTCGACGGTTGTTTTGCAGATGAAGAGGACCTCGCTGGAGGCCGCGAGTCTTTCCCTGTACATTGGACGCGGGAGTCTAGCTACGAAAGCAGCACAAGTGGTGGCAATGGCGGTGGCGGTGGCAACAGTTGCGGACCAAAGCGATTCTCCTACGTGTGCGCGCCTATAGAAGGGTGTGGGGTTGGCGCTGACTGGAGTACCATACCACAGATCGCATCCGCGCGGTCTCGTCATCCCACTGGAGCCACTGTTGGTGTCAGCAAATGTGGGTGTGCGTGCGGGAGCAGCAAGGATGTTATTCAGGGCAGTCGTAGCAGCAGCAGCAGTAGTAGCAGTAGTAGCAGTGCAGTTGACACCACTACTCGAGTTCACTGCGAGTGTGGACCTTTCTGTCCTTGTGAACGAGTGGCACTGCCCAGATCACAGGCTGGAGGCTGGACGCGAATTCCTCGGGGCTGGTGAGAGTTAATATTGGAAAGGTTTGGTTGTTGTTGTTACTAGCAAGTAGATTGAGACATTGAGGGTGCAATAGGATTCAAGGTTGAAAGTTCTGGTATGTTTGGAGTTGTGCATTTCCTGTAAAAATACGTTACCCTGGTTCCTATGTGTATGACTTTCTTTTCTATGCTTCATTGACCAACAAGGTGCCCACACCGCCGCGCTCAGCAAGGTCTGGCAGTGCGTGTAAAAGTGGTCCAACGCACCAGCGGTGCATGGGAGCTGCGAGCGGCTCAGACCATACCGCCTCGAAGTTTCGTAGGGTGCTTTGCCGGAGAGGTGGGCAGGGATGGGATAGAAATTGAAAAGGGAAAGGGGATTGAAAGAGTACCATTTTGCGGTTTAGTTGAGTTGAACATCAAAATCGAGGAGTCTATTTGCATTATTATCTCAAACCAGGGAATTCTAAGTACTACTGTAATTGTCCATTCCCAGTCAACCGTCTGTCATGGCTTTACCACAACGGCACCTCATATCCGACACCATGTCTTGGGTATCTGCCTGTGCAATTTAGATAATCACCTGGAAAGAAGCCTCTGAGCGGCTGACTAACAGTCGAGCTCAAGCAAATGCCCTCGTTCCCGTAGTTCACCCGTCACTGGCAGCCGAATTTGCTGGAGGCAGTGACCAGTGCCACAAGCTGGGCGAACTTCGCCCTAATGTAGTAGATGCGTCAACGCACCGCAACGTGCTGGCCTTTGCAGCTCATCGCTGTGCACGGTGGGTAGATAAGACATACGCCCTTCCTCTTTTCCAGGGTGCGCTTGTACTTGGTTTGTCTTCATTTCTTGGTTCTGCCTGTGACACTATCGTGAGAATGTTGATGTCCCATGTGGAAATTGCTACGTGATATTTATACGTGATGAAAGATACCATTCAAGCACCACTGACTTATTTCTTTTGATCATTCCTACTTACTGCTACAGGTCTGCCACCCTCGAAATGCACCTCCATCTGCCGGGCCACCGGAATCTGACTCACGGCTGGCCTTCGCTGTGGACGGGCAGCAAAGGCCTTGAAATTGGCGACGCACTCACCTTCACGCGCATTTGGCCTGGTGGGAACCCTGCTGTGAAGTCAAAGAAGGCACCTGCGAACCCGGCAGTGGGCCCCTTTCCAGCTTCAGAGCCCCTATTCACGTGTCCTTGCGAATTGTGCCACCCCAAATAGGGATTGGGGTATTCTTCCTTGGTCTCAGAAATCAGAATACAGACAAGGATTCTCCATAAACCATAATGAAACAAGGACGAAAGCACGAAAGCCATGCCCAAGCCCATTGAGTAGCAAAGGAAAGCGGTAAAATTTTAAACCCAGCCCGTATTCATAACGAAGAACACGGGGAATATAAAAGACCAAAGGAGTTTACCTGTACTTGGTTCTATGTTGGAGTTTTCGCTATGTGTAATTTGCTACTCATTTCGATATAAATTCAAGCCGTCAACGCGTAGATACAAACATAAGCCGCTCTCATTGCTCTACCTACTACCTACAGTGGTATAATTTAGCGAAATGCGAAATCGAGTGAAATCATACACATTCCTGGGTCCTCCTTGGTGCTCTACATGGCCTGGTTTCTGTGAAATCGATTCAAGTCACACACAAGCAAGAGATAAGGGGCGCGCTTCAAAAAAGAGCTGCCGAGGTCTTTGCCACACTGCACACAAAACAAGAACGGCACGGTGGTGCCTAGGACGTGCATACCGGAGCAAGTTCATCATGACGCGATGTCTAAAGAAGACCCGCGTTGAATTTCAAGGAGTTTGCTTTGCAGCCATTCGTCAGATAAAAAAGACGGCTCTGCGGTAGGAGTACCCTCCGGAGCAGCCTCACATGTGCTGATGTTCCGCCGGAGTGCTAAACCACCACCCTCGTCTTCTTCTTCTTCTTCCTCCTCATTGAAAAAGGACACGCCCAGCCGCACTTCAGCGCCGCCTTCATCTGACAGATGCACACCGCCGCCTTCACCATCGAGGTTGCTGTGAACGCCGCCACATGGGGCCTCGTCGTCGTGTGCCGCCTGCACAAAGGATCCACCGTCCATTCGATTTATGTCGCACAACTCTACACCATCGCCACCGCTACTGGAAATCATAGCTATATTGTCTGAGGCACTGTGCAACGCATGACCTTCAAGCGCTCCATCGTTTCGAGGATTCGACACCAATTCCGGTGGCACTGTATGAGGCATCATGCCCAGTGCGGGCCCGCTGCATTTGGCACCACCAGAGGCGCCCCTTGGGCTAGAGGATTGTTGTTCATGGCCTCGCGCCAAATGCCCGTATTTTTTTCCTTTCGCCCCCTTGGAGACCAAGCGATGAAAGTGCTCGAGGCGCTGGGTTTGTCGCACGCATTGCTCTTGGCAGTGAGCCAAGTGACACTTCTCGAGGCGAAAGCAATTCCAAAGCCCGCGCCGGAAGACTTCACCGCACGCCACCACTGAAGTGCGCGAGGAGACTCCCAGAAAGCCCGTTGAGACTAGGAGCGGCGAGGACATGCGCAAGGTCACGTTCGCCGCCACCGCCAAATAATAGGCCATGATGGGGTACAGGTGGGTAGCATCTAAGCCGCGGTAACGCACGGAGCTCTCTGAAGTGGCTGTGGTGGGTACCTCGGATGGTTTACTGTTGTTATCACTTGCCACAACAGGAACGTGCGGGCGGAGGAAGTGGTTGTCTATTGAACCTAGACCCCAGTCGTGCACGATGTCCCAGTACGACTTGTAGATCACGTCCACAGCCGCAAAGAACCACCAGAGCACATTCAAGCCTTCTCGGATGGTGGTTTGACCTTGACCGACATTGTCCATGTGTGCCACATAAAACGAAAGCACCGCCAACGGAAACGCAACGCTATACTTCAGGGCGTTGTACAGGTAGACGGGCTGGCCTCGCTGCCAGTGCCTTTTCCACCACCCAGCTCCAGCAGCGGAGGGGCATGAGTCACTGTACGAGCGCAGGCACTGCATGAGGCGCCAAAAGGCAGGCAGCACCGCAATCAACGGCGCAGTGCGATCAGTCACTCCAATGCACGCATTCTCGCCCTCCACAGCCTCTCTACTGGTGAAGTCACCGAGGCTCACAAAGCAACCCAGAAAGAAGACATCTCGAAGACAGATCACGAGCGACGTGAGTTGATCGGCGACGAAGGTGTCTTTGAAGGCTACTGCCACCATTGGGGCGCGAATCGTGGCCCACACGCAGAGGCTGAACCAACCTCCTGTGGACACCTCATGGCACACGTTAATCACCGCGCCGACCGCGCATAACAGCATCGGATAGACCGCCAGGTACGACGTCGCATCTGAAGGCATGGCCGAGAGCCACAGTAGCGGCGCACCTTTGAGGGAAGCCGCAGCCACTGCCAAGGTGATCGACCACAGCACAGTCATGCCACATAGACCTGCAAAGAAGCTCAAGGAAGACCTGTCCATTGTCCGCGGGTTACATTTGAGGGCTTTTACTACGTCCACACGCACTGCCAGCACGACCGTAAAACTGGCTGCCCACACCCAAGCAAAGAGGGTGCCCATGCCGGAGAGGCGATACAGGGGCACCAGCACTTCAGGCGAGGCGGGCGTAGCATTAGGCAAAGCAGCGAGAAACGCCAGCACCACCGCCACAATGGCCACCACCCCCACCACTACACCAAGCCGCCAGGTGGCAAAGAGGTTCACCCACGCCGCAGCGCCACCGTCGCGAGCCACCTCCAGCTCCCGCATCGCCTGTTTTCGCTGGGCTTTAGCTGCGCTGCTGGTGTTGCTTCGGTTCGCCTCACCGAAGAAAGAAGAAATATACAAGGCCTCGGCTTCGGAAATGAGGTGCCGCAGGCTGGCTTCCTCCCGGCTTGGCTCCGAAAGCTCCGTTGCCCAAAACGGGCACGTTTGGAGGGGCGCCTGGAGCAGCGGAAAGCGCTCGAGGCGTCCTCCCAGTTCTTTGCGGTGCTTTTTCAAAATTTTGCGTAACTGAGAGAGAAATACACAGAGCGAAGGTAATATGGTATAAACTATAAGTTCTAGAGCAGCAGCTAACTATAAACATTGCAATAGATGAGCAATCCAAAAAGAAAAACGATGTAAACAATGAAAAGTTTCCGACCGTGGTGCCGTTGTGATCGCTGAAGTCTTGCAGCAGCAGCAGCTCTCGGTAAAATTCCAGCCTGTTCGCACACACACACACGTGCACTCACAAAGATCCATGCAAAGACAAAAATAGAAGAAATAACAAACAGAGAAAATATGTAGCGATTATTACATGTCGAGTTTGAGGCTTTCAACTTGTTCAGCTCGATGTTGCTGGTGTTTTCTCCACATGTTCGACCCTTCCCTTGGCCGCTTCGCAGCACGAATCTGAGGGAAAATGCAATACAGAAGCACACGATTTTCTTTAAATACGACAACATTCGGCACCACTTTTTAATGCATTCACGCAACGCATTAGGAAATTATCAATGGCATTGCAATCATCGCATTAGATTTCACTACTGTAGAGCCAACCTGAAAGGCGTCGTCATTAGACGCATCGTAGTCTGATCCGTGAGGCAACTGAGAGCCCATCAGCCAAGCTTCAATGGCACGTCGAGGACCAGCGTAGGCTGTGCTGTCTCGAGAATCCTCGGTGGCACTGCCTTCAAACACAATCTTCTGGGCGCTGAATCGAGGCCGCAAGGGGTTGCGCTGCGTCCCTAGCAGAGGCTCGGTACTGTAGTCGCCTGGGTCGTCCTTCTCCTCGTCTTCGTCGTCTTCATCCAAGCGGACATCGATGCCAGCGTGACTGCGCTGCATGGCCATGATGGATATGGTAGAGCCAGGGTCGAAACGGTCGTGCATCACGAGAGCGTGGCGCTCGACCTGTGAGAACACGCGAAATTCAAGTTTTATGGATTTGCTGCACAACATAGCACACACACTATTGTACAGACTGGGCACCAAAGGAAGGTAAGTATAGCGTATTCCGTTGCTAGGCACACACCAAACCGAGCTCAAGTTGAACGAAGAGTAGTTGCAAAAACTCAAACTTCAGCTCCAGCAACTTCGAGCCGTAAAAGGTGTTGGCTTTGACCAGCTCGCGGCGTGCGTGCTCCACGAAGGCCTTGTGTGGGGCGATCTTCGACACGACGATTGTGCTTTTCTGCAGTGCAAAGCCGTCGTCCCCGTCTTCTCCGCCTATTTCGTCTTCCACGTGCACACTATTGTTACTTCGGCGTTTGCGCATTGAGCTAGCCGACTGGAGGTGACCATCTTTGTCGTGTTTCTGGTTCCGGCGGGCTTGAGTTTCAAACAGCTTGTGCACGGCCTTTACAGTGGCGTCGAGGCTCTCTGTGCAGAGGTATAATCCAATTTTCAGATAATAAACGTAGCTGCGATTTGCATGAAAGTCACGCATGCAGTGGCATACCTTTTTGACTGCTACCGCAACAGAACAACACCGACAAAAACACCTTGAAAACCTCTACAAACTCTCACCGGAAAGCAAACCATAGTCAATGTAGTTCTCTTTCCATTGCGGTACTAGCTTTGAGGCCAGAGCTTGCTTGTGATTCACCATCTTGTCAAAGTCGTTTTCGTCTTTCCATGCTAGGCTTATCTTTGTACAGTACAGCTAGTCTAATGAGCGAATTATGGCGCCACCGCCACCTCAAACAACCTTTGAAGCTTTGAAGCTTTGAAGCTTTGAAGACCTTCCATAGAAGAACCGCTGTGATTGATTCAACTTTTCCGTTGTCATCACCATCACCCCTGCCTGCGGAGGGAAATATGAAAGGCAAGAAAAATTGCCTTTACGGACGCCAGCCGTATATTTACGTTTTCTCCAACGGCCGCTTTCACCGTGACCGTCTTCTTAATTTCTCATCCTGTTGGGCACGGTGCACATAGACTACGCGGACTTCAGCTTCTAGGTCATCTCGGAGTTTTCTCGACGAGATCGATTTGGTTGTTTAAGCGCGTAGAGCAGGGTCTTCAAATTTGAAAGAGATTAGAGATCTTGCGCATTAGTTCGGGTTGAGCTTCAGAGCGGAACTTTGAGGCGACTCTTACTAGTGCTCACATATTGTGTTACTGTGTCTTTCGGTTGGCTGTGGTTGAGGTGATGTCGAGGCGAGTAGGAGTTTCTCCAGTGACTCCCCGGAGGGCGGCGGCAGTGGCAGCTGCAGCTAGTGGTCAATCGGCCGCGGCTCCCATTGCCCCCTCTCCCGACGAGGCCCGGCTTGGCTCGGGATCCCGCGAAGCTTCGGCGAGTTCCCCGCCGTATCGTATTCGGACTCGTGCGTCTATAGCAGCCGAAGCCCCCGGGCTGGGTGGTGTCCGACCGTCTGCGATCCTGCGCTCTTCCGAGCGCGGCGGCCGCAACAGCGGGGCCCCAGCATTGCTCTCGCCACCTCGCGCTGGCGCGCCGCGGCCTCCTTCGGTCGAGGCTTTTAGCGCCGCGCCTCGGTCCCTTAGCGCGGTCTCGAGTTTGCGC
>Ga0307931_1002607_pt1 | contig 11436 bp, 6 predicted proteins | sample OrgLakmetageno47_FD_201816 | JGI IMG/M metagenome (GOLD analysis project Ga0307931, IMG submission 201816) | Saline water microbial communities from Organic Lake, Antarctica - #47 | ecosystem: Environmental > Aquatic > Non-marine Saline and Alkaline > Saline | place: Antarctica: Organic Lake... | reverse complement strand
CAGCAGCAGCAGCAGCAGCAGCATCAGTCGAAGCTGCTGCTGCGGCTGCTAGAGAAACTACCCTTGCAGCGCGTGCCGCCGTTGCGGCGACGAGGGGCAAAGCATCATCATCGTCTTTAGTGACGGGTGCCCCTCCGCCAGGCAGCAAAGCAGCGGGACGCTTAGCCAAATCTGCTCGAGTTGCCGCAGCCAAAGCATCCGCAAAAGCTTTGAAACGAGCAGTCAAGATGAATTACAGTAATGGCACTGTTGACACCACCAGAAATACTGATGGCAGTAGCAGTAGTACTAGAAGTTTAAATAGCATTACCACCAGGAGCAGCAAAAAGCACCAGCCTTCAGCCCTCAATCCAGATCCCGGCTTATCATCGGCCTCTCAGCTGGCAGGGAATGCAACAGGGCCAGTGTGGGCAGCCAGTGTAGCATTGCTCAATGGCAGCTCAAGGAACGAAGTGGGCTCTATAGCTCCAAATAACAACAGCAGCAGTAGCAGCATCAAGAGTGAAATTGACCCTTGTCAATGGAAAGTCCTTTCGTTCGGTGGCTTTGGGCCCTGCCAAGGCGGTGGAAGCGTGCGCCGGCTCTCTGCCAGTAAGACTCTTCATGGCACCACGCACGATTACAGAGTAGCAGCGGGTGCACCCATGAATGTGAAGGTGGCTGCCGCTGCTGCTGCCAATGTTACCACTGGTGCCGAGCCGTGCCCTCGTGAAAGTGCTGCGCTTGCTATGCTTTATGCGCCTGGCACTGGCAGCAGCGACATCGGTCCCTTGCGAGGCCCTGTAGCTGTGCTATTCGGTGGCCGGGAATCCCCGAGCAAGCCTCTTGGCGACGCATGGTACTGGACCGAGGAGACCCCATTCTCCGACAGCACCACCAGCAGCAGCACCAGCAGCCTATGTCGAAGCAATGGCTCGTGGCGAGCACTTCAGCGGCCTTCGTCTCCATCTTTCAGCAGTAGTAGCCCTCATCACTTTGGAATCGAAGTAGCTGGAGAATGGCCATGCCCTCGCTGGGGGCATACCCTTACATCCCTTGGGCCCGGCGTGCTATTGCTATTCGGAGGGTGCGACCACCTTGGTACCGTAGGTGTCAACAGCAATGATAGTGGGAGCGAGGGCGATGCTGATGATGGCCGCGGTGTTGCGTACCTCCTGATTGCAAACAGTAAAGACAGCGTTCACGATACTGGCAAGAGGATTGCATGGCGGTGGCAGCGACTCAGTCTTACAGCAGGGGCAATAGCAGCGGCAACAGGGAGTGCCAACCTCGCACGTTTTGACCACTCAGCCACTCTCGTGCCCATTTCCGCAGCTTCATTTACTGCCGATAAGGTATTTAGTGTGGCTTCGCAATTTAACAGCACTGTGGTAGTGTACGGCGGTTGGCATGATGCAGCAGTAGATGTTCAGCCCTCAGCGTCAGTTGTAGTGCTGGATCTCACGATTGACTTCGATGATGCAAAACAATTACTTAAGGCGAATACCTGTCGAATTCGGCGCCCGCTGGGCGTGGCTCATCCGTCGCTTCCTTTACTGACATCGAGAGAGGGGCATTCGAACATCCTACGGCGCGCGAATCATTCGGCAGTGGGGTTGGCGACGCATTTAGTCGTGTTTGGCGGTGCTGGAGACAGCGTTTCTGGCGATGATTCGCTTGCCGCCTTCGCGCTGCCTTGGACTGCACTTTTGAGCCAAGGCGGCGACCATAATAACAGCAGCGACGGAGGTGTTGGTGTTGGTGTTGGTGTTGGCAATGATGAATCGGAGGCTAGCTCAAAAGATGGCAACGGCAGTACCTCCATAGTGGTTGCTGAGGCCATTCAGTGGGCTGACGGAAGTTCTGGTGGTGGTGGCGGTGGGTTTCTAGAAGCGTTTGTCAAAGGTGCTGCTGTGGCCTTGCCACCTGCGCCGCCAGCGCCCTGGTCTACTCTTATGTCACCCGGGTCTTTGTCAGTTTCAAATGAAGGCCATGACGACGCAGCAAATGCTGCAAGCAGTAGCAGCAGCAGCAACGACAACAACCACAGCGGCAGCCGTGGTAGTGCTGGGAATGATGTCGTGAGCGCAGCAGCTTGGGCAGTGGGCACGCCTCCTTGCAGTGCGCGAGGAGAGCAGCGCGCGCTCTTGCTTGGAGGTGGGTTGCCGTTGTTAGGGTTTGGGCCACACTTTTGTGCGCACACCACAACAGCTGCGGTCGTCACTCTTCGCTTTGCTTCCAAAGATGACAATAGTTCTCACGCAGTTGGACATACTACTACGACTACTACTACTACTACTACTAATACTGCTAATACTGTTAGCAGCAGCAACAACAGTAGCCCTCATGCCATCGCAGACTCTTCGTCTGATCGCATGGTGCACACAGCATGGTTCGAACCAATTTCTTTTGGACATAGCGATAGTGACGGGGCAGCAACTCCCACTCTCAAGTCAGAGGAAAGCAGGGAAACGGCAGAACCCGCAGCAGGCGTCAGTTGGGCTGCAGAAGTTCGGGCGCGGAGCCGGCGAAAGCACGGTGCAGCAGCAGCAGTGGCACTGTCGGCTCAGTCGGGGCAGTCAGGGCAACCAGCATCTTTAGTGTCTACTTCATCGCAAGCATCCACGAAAGTGCCTGCAACCTCTCAAGGCACCAATTCTAGAGCTTTCGATACTTTTGTGGCTAAGGTAAGCACGGCAGAGCGTAGAACCGGGCATAATAACAACCAGATGGCAGATACGTCATCATGCGAAGTGGTAGCTGCTCCTGCGAATGCCACGAAAAAGCTCAAAGCTGCCCTTGAAGCCTGTGGCTACCTCGACAAGGGCTGGCGAATTGCGCCGGCTGCTGGTGCTATTCCAGAGACGCTCGCTGCGGCGAAAATGTCCCTGGCAAAAGACTCGAATGAGGAATTTACACTTGATTATACGGGGTGGCTGGCGCTGCCCTTGACGACAGACGGAACTGCTGCAGTCGACGCAGCCCTCGCAGCCATATCTGATGCGGCTACTGCTGCAGTAGACTGCGAGGAGACCGTTGCACAGGCTGCGGCTGTATCCTCAGGTGCATCTCGTGTGCTCACTACCGCCCTCGTAGGTGCCATGCGTAGTGTTGTTATCACTTCAACAACGGTTGCCATTCCACCTGATGGGTCTGCTCCTGGTAGTGACAGTACAGGGAAGGCCAAACTCGGCGCAGAATCACCGCTGCGGTGGCCGTTGTTGCCGCGGGGCCGAGCAGTCGATGGTGGGCTTCCACTCAACAAAGCGAAGCTATCGGGGCAGCGCAGTAAACTGGAATGTGCCGTTGTAGCCCTTTTGTTAGAGGCACACCACCAGAATCTCCTTCACACCGCCAACAGCAGCAGCCAGATGATGAGCCAAGGCCGCAGTACGAATGCCTCGGGTGACAAGAAGATTGTCGAAGCTGCTTTGCGAACGGCAGTGCTGTCTTCTTCATTGTTTGCAGGCAGCAACAACCTTGAGCGTGTTGGCGACACCGCAATTTTGTTGCCCGAGGCGTGCCTGCCCCCCTCGGAGCTCGCGCAATGGCCGTGGTCTTTACTGAACGCTCCTTCTTCGCACGATGCCCATAGCTCCGAGAAAAAGAGCTGCAATAGCAGTGCTGTCAGGAACGCTGGAGACTCAGAACCGTCAGATGCTGGAACTGTGGCTGTGGCGGCGCTGTGGAAGTGCATCGCAGTTTCTCACAATGTTCGGTTGATCGCAAGAGCTGCGCGCATCGACGACGGCCCGAAACGTGCCAGCCGCGTGCGACTGCTATATGCTGCTCCGTTAATACTGTCTCCGCCACTACCATTGTCGTCTTCGTCATTGTCGTCGTCGAATGCGCACTCGGAGCCAAGCAAGAATGAAGACGGTGTTCAGGCACCACCTCTGCCTTCTTGGCATGGAGGAGTGGACCAAGAAGGCCGGTCCTTGTCTGCAGGCCCTTACAGCGCGGGGTGGTGCAGCGTACGCGAGCACGGCATTGCGTTCAGCTTCGACCTCACGCGCGTCATGTTTTGCAGCGGCAACGTCACCGAGCGGAAACGCATGGCGGCGCCACCGACCTCGCTTGCGCTTCATGCTAGAGTAGGAGGAGCTTTGGGGCCAGTGGTTACAACTGCCATCATTGCTGCCACTGCTGCTGTGGCTGCACCTGCCACTGGCCCTGCCACTGGCCCTAGCTCTGCTTCAACCACTGCTAGTGCTGTCGGTAGACCCAAGCAATTTGGACACTCCGGCCCTTGGGACGCACTTTTGCCGGTGCCGCCACAATCTGCTTCACAGGCATGCGACTCACAACAGGCCAATTGTGCAGCTGAAGAGGGCGAAGTCATTGTCGATTTGTACGCTGGAATCGGGTACTACACGCTGCCGTTCCTGGTGCACTTCGGCCATAAGGTGAGAAGTTTGGAACAACAAACGAACCATTCACTTGCGTGTACGGATGCGTATATTCTTTTTGTTTTCGTGCATGAGAGATGCCATCTTTGCTTCGTGTACTTCACGTCTTTCAATCTTCATCCTATTATTTTTTGCAGGTGAAGCACTTGCATGCTTGCGAATGGAACCCGGACTCGATCGTAGCGTTACGCTTCAACATTGCTGCCCACCACGTGACAGACAAATGCACCGTGTACCCAGGAGACAACCGCCTCACAGTACACTGTCGTGCTGCACCAACCACCACAACGCAAACGGCGCCTTCGGGTGAAAGGCATACTGCTACCAGCAGTAATGACGGTATTCGTTCTGACGGTACTAGGGAGTGTAACAACTGCAGCAGTGGCAGCAGCATTAGCAGTGGTAATTCCTTGGGCCTTCGCGGGTGCGCCGACCGCGTCAATTTGGGCTTGATTCCTTCCTCGTCACAAGGGTGGCCGCTGGCGTGCGCGGCGCTCAAGCCGCGCGGAGGCTGGCTGCACGTGCACGACAACGTCCACGAAGATGCGGTGGTGTCGTGGGCTTTGGAGCTGGCTGCGACCATGGTCCGGTTGGGGGCGTCCGAAGGCGAAGGCCGAGAGAAGTGGGCGGTGGCGGTAGCGCACGTGGAGAAAGTGAAAAGTTATGCCCCGCGAGTCATGCACGTGGTTGCTGATCTCTTCGTGTACCAGCGCGACGACAATAGCGACAAAGAAGGCAGCAGTGCATAGTGTAGGTCTCCTTTAATGAGCACGTTGACTCGCCTCTTTGATTATTTTGCAAATACAAGGAGTTGTATGGCGATTTGTAGATTACAGTAGCAACCAACACCACTACTAGGGCTAGGGCCAATCAGGGCCGAGCGAGAAGCCTGAAGCCTCCAAGACTCCATATTTTTCCCTTTCACTTATTTTTTTATATTTTAGAGCCTTACTGTCATCAGAATTGAAGACTTAGATGGCATTAAGCCGGCCTATTGGGTTCTGGAGTTCTAGTGCACAAGGGCATAAAGCGAAAGCCAGCCCATACCAGTTCCCACATTGCCGCAGAGAAGTGGACTAGGACTAGGCGATAGGAGCTGGCGGGTGGCGGATGGGCCAGACTGAATAAACAAAAAAAACAGTACACGGACGTGAAGTCACAGAGCAGCGCACGGGCGTGAAGAGTGAATGCACATAGGCTAAGGGCAGATGCCCAAGGGAAGCTGTAAGAAAAGATTTATGTCGCTACCAATGACTCATGCCGTGCGACGGGGGTACTCTGGGGTCGATCGAGCGAGGCGGCTCAGGAATGAGTCGACGATTACAAGTCGGGGGCGACGGCGGATATGGCTGGGGGTGCCCTTGCGGCTGCACGTGGTGGTGTTGCAGGTGCGGCGGGTACTGTTGCCGGGCGAGGTGGCTTGGGCTGGCTGGAACATGGTGGTCATGGTAATGTTGTGCAGGCAGATCGCGCCGCGCAACATGATGAGGACTGGGTGCAGCGTGGTGCGGTGGTTGCAGCACGCGAGGCGATGGGCTTCCTTGGCCGTGGTAGTACAGGTGTGGTGATGCAGCGGCCGCATCGGGTGGCATCGTAGGATTGGGAGCAGGAACGACGCCGCGCATGCCACTGGTGCGGTTGTACGGCACTGGTGGTGCACCACCTCTTGTTGGAGTGGAAGCCTGAGCAGGTCTAGCAGCAGCAGTGCGATGCACGTAATGTGGAGAGTAGTCGTAGTGTGGTTGTCGTGATTGTTGAGGCTCTCCCTGCGGCCCGCGGTAGTATGTTGGCTCTGGCGGCAGCACACCACCACCTCCTACTGCTGCTACAGCTGCTGCTGGATTACTGAACCCAGGAGGTGCATACTCCATTCCGCGCCTGGCAGCGTCTGGATGCATGAGATGCCCACTTGACGCTGGATGCAACGGCGGTGGGCGCGGTGGATAATGCATCCTCTGTGAACCTGGCTGCGGCGGTAGCTGCTGTGATGGCAACTGTTGACGATGTTGCGGCACCTGATGTTCCTGACTTCGAGACATTTGCTGCTGACGCTGCAAGTGCTCACGCTCTATATAATATGGATAATTCGCTGGTGGGAGCATTCTTTGTTGGGTTGCTGCTTCTGCATGATGATGACTTCTGGGAGAAGGAGCGTGGTGCATGCTTTGGCGAGGCGAAGGGGCCGAATTCCGATAGTGCTGAGGAGGAGAAGAAGGAGCGGCTCCCTGTGGGTACACGGGTTGTTGAGCATGTCTGGGAGAAGCGCCCCGCACGCTCACTGGTGAATTGCTTTTGGCGCCTCGAGGAGATTCGCTTTGCTCGCGCTTTTTGCGAAGTTTCTGGCGGCGACGCTCGCGTTCTAACCTGTTGTTTCAGGAATGCTTACATCAGCTGAGGAAGCAAACTTACATTATCTGTAAGAAATCGCCCTCAAGTAGTCCAAATGAAGAACAAGTGAAGACAATACTTCAATGCACACGTACCTCCGGTTTTCGTCGACTGCGCGTGCTTGTTCTTCGGCATTGGAGTTGTATTCCGTAGGCGGCGCCGGGGACGCCAGGTACTGCGACAAGCCTACTTCCGTGGCAACGCGAAGCGATCGCGAGGGAGTGGAATTTGCCGTGGTGGGGGCTGTGACCTCACTTTCACCTGTAGACGAGATCGACGCAGCATCCCAGGGATTTGGAGCGCGATCGTCGTAGTATTGAGATGGGTCGTCATGTTCTACAGTGCCCTCGTCGTACTGAGAACCACCAGCGCCGTAGTAATCAAAAGAGTTCGTTGGAAAATGTTCTGCGAGCGTTCCCCAATGTGATTCTTCGGTGACATGATTGTAAATGTATGCATACCTGTGCAAATTCAAAGAGAGTAGACTAGAAGGTCAAGCCTGCAGTAAAGATATAATACAGCCCCTTGACACGTAATCAACGTACCCATCATCCCAGTACTCAGTCCATGGATTTTCGTGTTGGTCATAATGGTCGGCCGTTGATAAGTTGGCCATGGAGCTCTGAAGCATATCGGCTGCATCCTTATCATAATCCTCATGCTTGTGATCGTCCATACCAGTCACTGTTCCGTTACCGTCATCCTTAGCAGCGGCAATGATACCATTTTTCAAGTCGATCGATTCAGAACTATTGTGTGGACTTATGTCATTTGGCATCGCAGTGGAAACGTTATCATTGACTCCCATCCTTTCCGAGGACTTGAGGGCTTTGGGAGAAAACAGGGCCACGCCATCTGGAGTGGATGCGATGTTGTGCAATTGTGGAGGGTCGCCGACCAAGGCTTCGTCATTGAGCTCGGCGCCTGGGCTTGAATCTCTGTATGCAACTGCAACCCCATTCGGCGAGGTGGACGAAGGGCGAATGAATGGACGTCCCGGATCGAGGAAGTCGTCGTCATGAAGATGGCCGCTAGGCAGTTCGTCAATGCCAGGACTAGAACCAAAGAGCATGGGAGGAGGAGGAGCCAAGATTGGTGACGCAGGCACATCGGTAATTGTGTTTTCATTAATGGCTGAGCGCGCAGCTGGAGAGAGTTGCGGTAATGCTCGAGAACGATGTCCTTGAGGTGTGCGCTCGCCCTTGCTCGTAACTTGGTTTGGTGGCGATTGAGACCTTGTTTGGGTAGTAGATTGAAGTTGTGGACTTTCGTGCGCCAGAACAGGAGATTCAGCTTTTACTTGGACTTCAATAGGGCTATTCTTTGGGGATGTGGATGTTCTGCCATTCGAACTCGTGTCTGATACCCGCGGGGACGATGTTCGCGGCGATGGCGTTGCGTCAGGTTCTGCTCCTGATTCATGCTCTAAGCTTCGCATCATCGCACCTTCCATGAAGGCTTCTAAGACAGCGCCTTGCCGAGCTTCGCTTGTGGCAGCAGAAACCTCTTCACGAGGGCGACCTGCCTCCGCCCCATACTCATGAAGCACTGCCACACATTCTGCAGCAGATTGCGCGTGAACGCCGTCGGACGATGTATTGTCGTTCGCCTGAAAAGAAGCAATGTCTAAAGGTGTCCTCCCTTTACGGTCAGGTAAGGAAGGGTCAGCAGCAGTCTGCAAGAGTGCACGCAAAGCACGCGGCATGCTTCTCCCTGAAGCCAAATGAACTGCAGTGGCCCCATAAACGTCTGTTGTGTCGAGCGCGTCGGAGCCGCCTAAAGCATCACATAGGAGCAGCACTGTCTTTTCAATGGCCGTTTCCTCGTCCTCTGATACTGCTGGTAATGCCGCGAGAGCTGATACATAGTCATAACTGGCAAAACCAAGCGTTCGCGGTGGCGGTGCTTTCGTAAGGAGAGAGTCTGGGAGTAGTGCGTAATGCAGCGGAGTCCGGTCTAGAGTGTCTAAAGCACAAACGTCATTACCCGCCGCAATCATTTTCTCAAGCTCCTCTAACTGGTTCCGAGCTTTGTCTGAACGAGCCATTTGGTGAAGCATGGTAGCATTGCAATCTTGCCATATGCGTAGCTCCCAGGGCAAGGTGAGCGGGTGATTACCATGAGGTACATTCTTACTTCCCGATGTTGTTCTAAGATCAACTGGAGGCGTGGGTGGAGGTGGCGGCGGAGCGGCGCCGTGCTCTGAAACAAAACTCGACAGGGCTTTCAGCCAACGGTCTCGCAAGCTTGGGGAAGGTGCCCGAAGAAGGAAAGACGCGCCGAGGTTCCATAAAAACACGCGCAAGTAGCAACCTGGCGCCGCACGCTCTGACATATTCTGACCAGTAGGAGGAGGCTGCCGGTCAAACGCTGCTATTTTCTGTACGACGGTGAAACGGAGCGCACATCCGGGCGGTGCCACGTCGTCTGGGTTGCTCGACCAGGTCAGCACCGGAATGCTTTGCTCGTCGTACACCACGCGAAACCACGCTGCTTGTTCTGGGGGTGGCAAGTGCGGCACCGTGCGAAACGTAACGCTTTCTTCGGCCTCAAAGTCGTCGGCGTCGCTCCACCACCGCCAGAGCCAGCCGCCTTGGCCCATCGCGCTGCGAGGCGTCAACGCGCTGCGCCTCGGGGACTGCACGGGTGATGTGAGCTGTGCGGTCACCACGGGCGGAGGCGGCGGTGGCGGGCCGGGCGGAGGCCGCGGGCGGTGCTTTTTCATAGACGGCGTTTCAGAGACATTGCCATCCACTGACTCGGCGGCTTCAGCAGCTTCAGCAGGCAAAGGAGCAATAGAAGGACTTGGTTCAGGTGCCTGCTCTTGGTTACCATTTTGCTTTGCTTGGTCAGCGCGGAGCTGTTCTTGTTCCCTTCGCAGCTCCTCCCTGCCTACCCGATTCAAAAATTGTTCCCACTTGGCCGCTTCCCCTGAGCTCTTCTTTTTCTTGGTGTTTCCCAAGGAGCTGCCACTGCTTTGGTAATCTCGACCAGGCTCGCCATCATTCGCAGAAGCATTGGAAGCGGCAGCTGCAGCCGCTGCGGCAGCGTTGTACCGTTTCTGAACGCCGTCGGGTACAGGTAAGTTGGAAGGCACTGTGGTTGCTTCAAGGCTAGACGATTGGGACGACGGCACATAGGGTACAAAGCGCCCTCCTCTGCTGGTGCTCGACGGGTCCCGATAATCAACCATAGGAGGTTGCAGGTGGCCATAAGGGTAAGGTCCGCCATCAGAATGTTGTGGCCCACATGTCCCACTGCCGCCATCAGTTCTGTGACCAGTGTGTGGTGCATTTGGTAACGACATATCTTGCCGTCGGTTCATCGGTTGCCATCCACCGGACAAAGTATTGTCATCGTCGTCGTCAATACCTCTCGTCAAATCAGCAGAAGGGCGCCCATGAGGCTGTCCTGACTGTTGCGGCTGGTGCTGGTGCTGGTGCTGGTGCTGGCACTGGCGGTGTGACGGGTGCTGACGGTGAGATGCGCGTAAGTCTAGCTTCAAGTGAGTGGCCCCGGCTACCGGTGCGGGCACGTTCGCCCACAAGTAAAGCTGCGGCACCGTGCTGGGCCCTTGGCTCAAGAGATGCTTCAACGAAGCGCGAGCCGACACCATGACCGGCTCAAAGAAGTCGCTACTTTCCTGAGAGTGGTCGTAAATGCCTCGCTTCTGGTACCGCGCTTCTTCTACGACGAGGAGCAGCACGAAGACGTAAAATTCGTGGAAAGTGTCTTCTTGTCGCGCGAGCCGCCAGTATGGGAGCTGAGCGTCGACGTCATCGAAGAGCTTACAGAGCTCTGCAAAAATCATAATTCAGAAAAATGAATACTCGAGTACTCTGCAGTGATTTTAAAGTCGTTTTTCAAAAATGATTTCAATTTGACGATTGCGACATTTTGTGTTTGAGTTTGGGAAGCTACAAATTTTTTAATTTACCGTATGTGATTTGAATCCCGATGCGCGCCAGAGGAAGGTACTCATCAGGCGACCTCCGCTGCGCCTAATGCGAAAGAAGAATTCAAATTCATCATAAATTTTGGCAATTCGTGTTTTACTGTCATAAGTCTATCGTGCCACACGGCGCGTAGGTTGGAATAGTCTTGAGATAAAACGTGTACATCTGCGCAAGCAATTGCACACACACCTGATTGGCTATATGCACGAAGGTGCTAGGAAACGTCTCCAGAGCAAACACGAGCTGTTCTAGTGCCAAGCATCCGCCACCGCGCAAGTCAGCGCGCGGATCTAGGTGCTGAAAGCCGAGCTTTGCCCAATGCAGGCTGGAAGGTGCGTAAGGCACCTCGGGAGGTATAGCAGCAGCCCATAGCCTCTTTAGCAATTGTTTCGAGGTCTTTGAGCTGTTGTCTTCGAGAAGGGCACGGACTCGATGTAATGTAGCAACTTCAAACTCAGTCGCAGATCGTGTCGGGGCAGCATTCCCCATTTGAAAGTGCTCGTTGGTTGTAGAGACCCTACTTATCGTTTCCGTGATTTCAAAGCTTTCAAGCTTTCGTTTTTTTCACGTACAACTTATCCGGCGCCGCAGGCGCCGGTACCGTAAGGTTTAGGCGTCGTAGGCGCCGATATAGTCCCCCTGTACGCGAGGACGAATAGTTTCGGAAATGGGGCCCCGTGGAATAGGCGGTTTTCTCGTCCTTG
>Ga0307931_1002606_pt1 | contig 11437 bp, 9 predicted proteins | sample OrgLakmetageno47_FD_201816 | JGI IMG/M metagenome (GOLD analysis project Ga0307931, IMG submission 201816) | Saline water microbial communities from Organic Lake, Antarctica - #47 | ecosystem: Environmental > Aquatic > Non-marine Saline and Alkaline > Saline | place: Antarctica: Organic Lake... | reverse complement strand
CGCCTTCAGAAAAGGAACCAGAGCCACCATGGTGCTTCCCCGGTGACCGGGGGGGGGGCGGTAAACAGTCCGCCTCACCACTACGCCTGCTGCCACTGTGCTTGTGGTTGCCACCACGAGTGCGGCTCCGGCTCCGGCTGCGGCCGCTGCTCCGGCCGTGGCGGCTACCGTGGCGGCTGCCGTGGCGGCTGCCGTGGCGATAGTGGTTGTTGTGGCCATGCGTCGAAGAGCTGTTGGCATTTGCCGCGCTAGCCGCTGACACCGCCGCAGCCCCGCCCATCACCGCTGCGCGAGCGGCACGGCGTAAGGCCGCTTCGTCTGGCGGTAAGCATTGGTCGGCCCCCGGCGGCTGTTCCAGAGTTCGGCTCAGGTGCAAGGATACGGCTTTGGCCAGCCGCTCGTACATTTCCGGGCATGCAGCCATCCGCTCGCGAAACACCTGATTGTTTGTATGTATATTTGTATGTTAGTTTAATTGATTGTTGGCTTATTCGTTTGTTTGTTCAATCGTTGGTTCATTTATTCGATTGATTGATTGATTGATTGATTGGGTGAATTTTGTTCAGGTAAAGTCTGTCAGATGCGCACGTATCAGGCATAAGAAGCAGATAGTGATTTCTCAACGAGGTGCATTTACCGTATCACCGCCAAATTCCGTTTCGAGGAGTTTCTTGACTTGGGTGTACACGACCGGCGACATGACTTTCAAAATGAACTGAATCACAAACCTGGCACAGGAAATGTTCAATGGCACAGTTAGGATATACTTGCGATAAGAAATGTGAGCCTTACGAGAGCACGATTAGAACCACACAAAAATGCAGGAGAGCGAGGATATGACAGGAGACTAAAGCAGCCTTGTGATGGTGAAACGTCTTTTTACATGTAAGAAGCATTCACTCAACCCCAAAATATCCCTGGTGTGTGTTTGCTAGTTGACTTCCTTACTTACCCGGGAATTGCCGCAGTGCCAAAATCCATGTCCGCGTAAACCACAAACTGAGTGCGTGGGGTTCCGTCGGGTTTTGGGGCCAAAGGCACGATTTGAGTCAAGTTAAACACCGACCCGAGCCGAGGGCACTGGGCCGCGGTGGTTGGCAGTTTGGACTCGTCGTTGTAGTCGCTGGACAAGAGGCGCACCTAAAGTACAAGAAAGCAAGGCTCAAGCATGGAAGTATTGGCCGCGTCTCGATTGGATTTGAAAGAGAAAGGGTTGAAAAAAATAAAAAAGCGCAATAATTCATAGACTAGTCAAGCACAATAACAACACCAGAGTTTAAGCCAAGGTACTACTCTGTACTTGAACACTAGCCGCTGCCACCTCTTTTCCTTTACAGGGCACTGCACCCTTTCGACGCGAGTGTATTTTCGAAACGTTGGAGTTTCCTCTTACCAAGATCGCCCCTGACGCTTTGAGCACGTCCACCACTTCGCACTTCACCACCATAGCCCGGTTGCTGAGGGGCCACGGGAACCACAACTCGACGTAGCCCCATATCCCGCCGAAAGACGCACGCCCTCTTGGAACCAGAGTTTCCACCACTTGCGACCGGGACACAAACTTGTTCCTGAGAGCAGACAATCAGCAGAGAAATATGAAGTGGGATTCATAACTGACAAATGCGTGCAAACGCCAACGATGAATATCACTTAGAAAGCGTGTTTCAAAGAGTGAAGCCATAAAAAAATACACGAGTACTAAGCTAAGTACTCAGTGGTACCATCGGGAAGGCCGAAAAATAAGGAATTTCTTGTTTGCGCTGCTCTAAACCCTAACTGTGTTGATTACCAAGTGGGCATGAGGTCCAGCTCACGGGCAATCGCCACCACGGGCGCGGGGTCAGCCTCAATCAACACTTCGTACTTGAAGCGGTGCACGCTGCCAGCGACAGAAGAGATGCACACGAACACATGTAAAAGAAAAGGCTAGCTGAAGCAAAAAGTGAAACATCTATGGGCGCAACTGCGATATATCATGTTTCCGATCTTTTTCAAGCACAGATTTAGTAGAGAGCGAAATCCTCACCTTCCGCCAGCAGGGGGAGGTTGGTGGAAGCAAGTAATAGTGTTGTCGGAAAAGGCTGCTTCCACCCCGTGCCATGCGCGCTCTTGTTGGGCAAGCGTTGCCGCACCGGCCGTGGGGCCGAACTCGCCTTCCACTTCATCTGGCACCTGATTGGCCGCTGCTGTTGCAGCTTTCGCCGCCGGCGATTCACCTACCGCTCCGGGCCCTGACCCAGCTCCGCCTGCTCGAGCACCGGTACTTGAAGGTGCAGCAGGTGACGCAGACATGGACGGCTGCCTTGGCGAGCCAGGCAGCGGAGACGCTCCTATGCCTGGCGCAGGCGAGGTCCTGCCTTCGCGTGCGGCCGACCCACGCGGCGTTCGCGGCGACTTTCCTACCGGGGTTTTCATGCTCCCGTTTCGCTTCAAATTGCGCCAAAAGGCTGACACGTGCTGAGCTCGGAAGTCACGCGGGCGACGCACGTCCCGCAAGCCTGACGCGGTGTAGGCGCTCTTCATGCCTCGTAAGATGTCGTCTAAACTGGTTACCAACTGGTTAGCCACATCAGGGGACTGCTTCAGGGCCTGGCGCGTGCGCCACAGCTGGAATTGGTGGGCGAGAACAATGAACACGACTAGAACGATACCGCCGAGCTCAGAATTTAGGCCCTGCACGAAGCCCTGCAATATCTGGATATCTTCCATGGTATGTAACGATTGGTACTGCAGTCTATAAAATCGCTTCGTCCCTCGTATAACAAGACTAATTATGTAATCACCGCCAGATGTTCCAACTCTCAAAGGCACTCGGAAGAAATACTTGAAAAGGCTGTTAACAGGTATGCAGTTTGAGATCCTAATCTACTTCACTCGCCGCTCGCCATCACCTCTTGAACTCCTCTATCTTGAGCATCCTGAATCCTAAAACACCAAACATCAAGATGACATGAACTGTAAACAGTAAACAGATCTTTTCCGACATCCAACGGCACGCACTTCGACGACGACTGATGATGACCTGATCTGGCGAAAAAATGGCCAACACTACTTCCGAACACTTTGACATGTGTTGTGCTCGCAGTTTACACTAACTGCTGCTATTGCTTAAGCTTCCGAACTACCCTTGTGTTGTGCTAGCTAGCTTGTAGTAGCGTGTTAGGTTGTCGCTTCTATTGTTAGACTTGAGCCAAGGTATCAATTCTTGCTGGCACATTTCTGGCATGATATCGACGTTGTGGCTTAGTACTACAGACTGTAGTAGCTGGCTAGATGATAGCTCTGAGCATTGACCTTTAGGACGCGTTTACTTCAAGCTCTGAATGAAGAATGGATGAATTGACTATTGCTATCTACTGAGCTTGCCTTAGTTTGAAGCTAGTAGGAGAGATCAAGTTTAATGCGAACTTTTTATCTACGGTGTGCTCTCACAGTAGCTGCTGCATTTACCCTCTATACGCTGACCCATTCCGGCACTGGTCAATACTATACTGAGGAAGCTATAGGTAGCACTCAACTAGTCGACAAGTTGGACGCTGGGTCATCTATCTATGATGCCGAGCATGTAAAGACCAAGATTGATCATGTGAATAGGGACCAATTTGAGAAAGATGGCAGCAATAGCAGAATCCATGAAAGCAGCAGCAGCTATGGTGGACTCCCGCAGCCCCTCGGTGCAGCACATTGGATGAGATGGGTTACCGATAATTTGACGAATCAAGTGGTTGGCAGTATTGTCAACACAAGTTCCAGCAAGATAAGAAGCAGCAATGGAACACTCACAGTTCAGTCCCTAGAGAATCGCGACTCTGGGAAGGATGCCATAGAAGAAGGCAGATTAAGGGCTCATATACCTACGAGTGTATTTACAAGAATAGCGAAAGACGCGAATGATCAGCCTAGCGATTCTCACCCTTCAGCACATCAAGGAACTGTAGACAAGATGCCCGCTCGAACATCACCGTCGCAATATACAGGAGCATGGTACCCAGAAGCAGGATATGGGGATGTCAAACACAGTGGAGGCCCTCCGTTTCTCACTGCGAGTACTGGAATTGATAATCGGTCCACTTTGCCATTTCTGCGCTGTTTCGGTCAGGCTGCTGCGTATGCAGGTAGTTGGGTAGCACGGCGATCAACATTTTTACGGACGCCGTTTCCAAACCACACAGCGATGGAATATCATGACTTCAACCTTTTTACAGCTGGCGGTGGCACGGTGCGTTATGTTCCTTTCGTCCAATACTATTATCATATAGCTTATCTTCCCATAACGTGCACTGAATTTAAATAATTCCCTTTCGTGCTCTCAGGGGCATCGCATTGTGCTTAAGCCCCTACGTCTTGGTGACTTTTTCGTCGAACATTTGTCTGGCTTTGAGCACAACCTCGAGAAAAATGCGCCAGAAGATGACAAAGAGCAGCAAGCCAAGCAGGTCATGCAAGTGCAGTCAGTAGCAAGCGATATTGTAGCCCAAAAGTGTGCTCCCTGGTTACAACTCAGCAAAAAAAAGAAAATAGGCGCTTCACTGGATTCCACTGCTAGAGGTAGCACCGACGAAGAGAGGATGCGGCGACAACAGCAGCCGCGTGCAACATGGGAACCATTGATATCATCGTTAGCGTTGATTCCATTCTATGGCGGGCCTCCAGAAACCTTCGGCAATGCTCACTCCACCAGTTCACGGAAGACGAAATTGCTGCTTGTACCGCTGCTGCATTATTTCGACGGGTGAAAGTAGGTGTATGCACTGACGGACCCGGCGCAGCTGCTGATGCTCAAGGCATTGAGTCATTTGGGTTTGACTTCGTCGAAGTAGTTCCGCTAAAGTGTGGGCACGGGGCTCGGCTTCCGTTTGTCTTTTTGCGCGAAGCACAAGTTCGCATGGTGCGTGCTCGGGAGGCTCAAAGCAGGGCTTCTTCTTCTTCTTCTATTTTTTTCACCTCCACCACTACTTCATCCTCGGAGCGTGAAGCAGCAAATATGCTTTCATCGTGGGGCGCTGATGTGGTGTTTTTCACAGAAGCCGACCAGGTATTTGCGGGTGAAAAGCGGCCAAGACAGGGTTTGAACAATTCAAGCAAAGTTGGCAGTATATTTTTCTCTTTTGACTTTTTCCTGAACCCTTTTGACTATAATCACATGCGTCTCTTTTTTTCGTTCTTGCATTTAGGTAGTATATGCACGTGACTTAGCTGCAGTCATGAGCGCTCTCGGTGATTCAACATACGTGCAGCCAAACCGCCTAAACCAAGAAGTATGCGGCACAGCTAAACGGGTGAGCAACACGAATGATAAGATGATACGCAGCAAAAGTTTGACCCGGTTACAAGAGGCTGGTATGAGCAAAAGTAGCATCGACAAGAGTGCAGGCTGTGGAGGTGCACCAAATGATGCGGCAATAGTGGCCAACCGTGCATTGCGTATTCGTGGCCGATTCTTGAAGCTGGCACCGTTCAATTCTTGCCAAGGCGGTGAAGTCTTTCTGGTGCAGAACGATCCAATTTCGTGCGGAGGCAGTGGTGATGTAAGCGAAGATAGCAATGCTCGCAACCACGGTGACAGGAACTTAACTGATATGAATCAAATGCTACGCTCGTACATTACAGATGTGTCGCCCGATGCAAACAACCTTGCTGCTGAGTCTGCGGCACCTGTGTTGCGTTCTCGTGCACCTCACCTGGCTCCTGCTTCCGCTGGCCTCTCTACGGCATGGCAACAACATCAACTCGTGAAGCAATGGGCACCTGAGGCAGTGCTTACTGCAGCAGGAGCTTACCAAGGAAGGAGAAGAAGAAAAAATAGCAAAAGTAGCAGCAATGGTACTAGCAGCAGTAGTTTCACCTACTTGGATAGTGCGAACAGTAGTATTGACGCTCAACAAGTGTTTGTGCGATGCCAAACTTTTAGTGGCATGCGAAGCGGCAGCTGGCTCGCTCATCGCTCAGCAGTTTTGAAAGCAAAATGGCCTGACGCACGCGCTACACGCACAAAGTCATACTTCAACGTTGAAGCCTGGTTTGGTAAGTGCGTTGAAAAGGAAGTGAAGCTCCAATTTACTCGATTTAAAACACGCATTACCATTTAAACAATGTCATGCTCTGGACGGCTGTTGATTTATTCTTGAATCGACATTGTATCGAAGTATTCGCGCGCGATCTCTTCCCTATGCTCATTATTATGTGTCTTTGCGTGTAAATCTGTTGTAATTTGTGGTGGTCCAGGCGCCCTTGCCGAGCAGTCACTCTTTGATGGCGCAAAACCAAAGCGCTGGCCGCTTCGCCCTCTTTTGCCGCCGGTGCTCCCTTTCCGACGACCACTACACACTGCGCCTAACACTGGCAACAACAACCGTGCTCGTAAAGAGAAAATTCCTGCACTTCCTGGTGACGGCGCTGCTGACTATGCCAGGAGCAGAGAAGCTTCTTTTGATGCATCAAAATATTTCACGACTTTTGACTTCTGTGCGCACCCGCGCCGATTCCTGGGCCACAAGCGAAGATACAGCAGCAGTGGTGAAAGTGTCGGTTGGGAGGCTACGTGGGACGGCTGTGCAGGCATTGCAAAGGCGCGCCAGCAACTTCTCCAATGCCAGGCACGTCGCCCTTTAGATGAAAACGATGAAGAAGCCCAGAGGAGGAGGAGCAGTACCACCGGCACCAGCAGCAGTGGTGACGATCATGACAGCGGCAGCCTGTCCACAGCAGGCAGGGCTACTGTCGCGGCGATGCCATTTTACAGCGATCCAACCAGAAGTTTGCTTCTCGTGCCATCTTTAGCGCCTAGCTATTCTGCTCAGCCAGACACAAAATATCCCACTTTCTTCCCTGCCTCACCTCCAAGAGAATCGTTCAAAGAAGAACCAATAGCACAGCAAGTTTCGGCCACAAACATCAGCACTCACGTCAGTCACCACCAAATTTCAAATAAAGCAACCCGTGCAGCAGCAAGTGAAGCAGCAGCCGTACCGCTACCCGTGTTTACCATGGACCGAGAAGAGTGGTTAGCGGGTACTGCAGCGACTTTGTGTCACTTGCGCTGGCACGTAACGACGGTTGTCGTTGGTGTAAGTAATGAAGAGGACGCGGCTGCCGTTGAAGATATGGTACTCGCAGCTCCGGACGCACCAAGCAAAGTTGAGGTTCTCAGGGTAAATAGTCACGAAGTGGAGAATACTGGAAGCGATTTGATTACAACAACAATTTCCTCAACAGAGGCTAGAACGAGATCGAAGGCGTCTGGTAAGCCTCGCTCAGAAGCTGGTGATGACGCAGATTTGGTCCTGAAGTTAATGGGAGATTTGAAAGCAGGGCTACAACCGCAGCAGAATCATGCTGAAAGTGTCAGCATTGCTGGTACACCATCATGGGCAAGTGCTGAGCTTGTTTACTTCGCGCTTCCTACCCGGGTTCCTCTCTTTGACCACGGAGCTTTCGTTGATGCGTCAGCTCTTGTTGCACCTTTTGCTTATGTCTCGCCTCAACCCCTTGTGCTGGTAGAAGCAAGTGGCAACCAAGAAGAAGACATAGGTAATCGCAGAGGTGGTGCTTACCCAGAAAGTGCTTGGCGGTTGCCAGATGGAGCAGTTGCTGTCAAAGATAGCAGTAGCACCAGCGGCAACAGCGGTGGCGAGGTAAATGAAAGCGCTCAGAAGGCTACGATAGTGACAGAGTCTTCTTGCGCAGCGGAAGCACGAGAAGTTGTGACTTGGGCTGACGGCGGTGACCAGTCCAAAACTGGTGGTAGCGCTCAATGGACACGAGGACGGCGATGGCCGTTAGCCCTCCTTTCGCCAGTGTGTGTAGCAAGAGACGAGACCATAGGTGCAACCATGAGGCTTAGGCATACTGGCGGAGGCGGGGGGCACAAGCGCTAAGTATACATCTATGAATTATTCTATCTAATAAGGTACCTTAAATGTACTCGCAGTTCGTTTAATTCTTGGCTTTTCGATCTCTAAAGCTAGGGCCTAGCTCTTTGCTCGTGCTATTCTTCGTGTATTTGTGTTTCCTTTTGGTGTCCGCAATGCAATAATACAGAGCATCTCGCATCTCGCATCTCGGACATTTGCTAGAGATATGGGCCAGTTCAAATGGAAGCCGGTATTTAATATACCATCGAAATCGCAGAAGCCGATTAAGACGTTAAGGCATTCATTTATTTTCTGTTGTTGTGTTCGATCATTATTCCTTATTCATATTTCATGATATTATATTAGAGCGATCCCGCGCCAACATGATGCTGCAGAGTGCGTGGCGTATGTTTTAATCCGACAATCCGAAGAAGAAAGATACTGATGTTAATGCTAGAACTCCTTTGGCTACACCTACCTCTACTCTGTTTGTAAGGTCTGTGCGTTACCATCTAACTGCTAGCGAGCTACAGGAAGCTGAGCTTCTAGTCGTGAGCATCTATCGTTGTTGCTTGCCTGTCGACCAGTTGTCTACAAGAGCGCTACCGCAGGATAACATCGTGGAGATTGCACTGAGTGTATTTCCTTTAGTAACCTGTCAGTGGATTCAGTGAAAACATGTTTTTTCTAAAAAGCCAACGATAGTTGAATAGCATGACAGATCTGTGGGGCGCCAGTGATGACGAAGAAGAGTGGGAAGACGGGTTTGTCCAGGAGGAAGAAGTCGCAGAGGACGAGGAAGAAGATGAACAGATGGATGTTATGGCACCGATCGCCGACATAGAACTCGATCTCGCAGGTGACGACTGTAATGGCAGCGAAGGTTCTGAGGAAGCAGATTCATCGTCAACGGCACAGGCGCAAGAGCAAGGGCAGTTAAAGAATTCCAAAAAGAGGCGCTACGCAAGCGGTGCGGTGAGCGAGGCTGATCGCGAAGAAGCTCTGACTTGGCACCGCGTGCACCTCTTGTGCCTGGTAGCGCGAGCCCAGCTCGTACACCGCTGGACAACCGGGACTCCTGCTAATGACTCGCAATCTACTTTGAACGGCAGCACGTATGATTATCACAACGATGCAGATGCAGGCGCTGCAGCAGAAGCTCGCGCCTTGGTCTTGTCATGTATGCCGCCAGGACTTATGGCTGAGGTCAGTACAGCACTTGAGAATGCTGCACAAAGGTCTGCTCCTGGAGCTCTACCGCACTCTACTCTTGCAGCGATTAGCACGTGGTTTGCTTCGATGTTTCCCTCGCGCGGCAACAGCCACCGTACGAGTAGTAGCAGCGCAAGCTACGCTACAGACGTAGACCCCGGACTGCTCCAGCACGATGCGCTGTCAAGCCCCAAGGAAAAGCTGCCCCCAGCAGCCTTTGCGTGCTTGTCGTGTGCGAGCTGTGGCGTTTCGCGGCGCGAAGTGGCTGCAAATTTGGGCGCCTGCAAGACCTGCCGCCGGGCTTACTACTGCAGTAAAGCGTGCCAGGCTGCCCATTGGCGAACAGGAGGCCACCGCGACCTGTGCCGCCGCCCTCGCACTTCGAGTAGGAATAGTTGTCGAGGACGTTCGTCTTCAACATTGTTGCAGTCAGAATTACCAGGTAGTGGCAATAGTTCTCGGAGGAAGCGACCAGTAGTGGACAATGGTGGTACTGCGGGTTCCCACCCTGGTGTTTTGTTGAATCGACTGAAGGCAAAAATGACAACTTCAAGCTCTACAACGGATGGCTGGTGCACGCGGCATGAGTTAGCTCAGGTGCTCTCAATAAGATCCTGCAAGCAAATGAAAAGATATGTACTTTCACTCTTTTTCATCGTATCGCATGCAACTCCGTTACTATGCATCGGACTATGCCATTGCACCTGAGCTTTTTCCTTTTTGTTTGGGTCTCTCCTCTTACAGCTGTTTTGCGGTGCCCTCTTGGCACTGGGCGTCAGAGCACGGTAAGATTCAAGCAATCCATGTGCATGTGCTTATGGACTGCTACCAGTCCCACGCACTTGCCTAACCTGGGACTTGCAAGCAGCGTGTTTCTAAAGACCTAACAAGCTCTCTATACAGTATTTTTCTTCCTTGTGGCCCCCAATTTCTTTTCACTTCAAGTTTTACTTTCTTCTATTCTATCTCTAGCTATGTAGTGGCGCTGCATCCCGTAAGCTTAGCGCACGGAGCTCGACTCGTGGCTCATGCTCGTCGTCGGATAGCTGCCAAACAACAGCGCCGGCGCTTGAATGCTGCGGCCGCTTCCGATGTGGCAACAGCGTCGTCTTCTTCATCATCATCATCCTCATCTTCCTCGTCCTCGTCGTCGTCGTCGTCGTCCTTTTCGTCGTCCTCGTCGTCGAATGCTTCCCTTGGACCACCTCCACCTCCACCTCTGTCTCCAGGGTTCCGGGTCTGGGTCGAAGTGCTGTGCACCGACAACGAGGCTCCAGCTACTTTGAAAACTTTTCCTTTAAGTGCTTCTGTGCCAGATTCAGTTGCTACTACGGCTGTTGCAACTAGTACATCACATGCGCCATTATCAGCGCCATTGCCCTCCTTGTCCGCAGCATTGAGCCCAGGAAGTGGTGTACGCCGAGCCAAGAAACCGAAAGGCCCTCCTCGGCCTTCTCCTGCCACAGGAGTAGTTCAAACGGCACACGATGCAGCGATGTCGGCTGCTTCTGCTCCACCTGCGGTTGCGCCTGCGGCTGATTTTTCTCAACCTGCAAAGTCAGCGACAGAGCCTCAGCCCAGCACTTCTCAAACTGCGGCGAAGCTTCGGTGGGTCTCTGTAGATCCAGCTTCGGGTACTGTAGACTGCCCCTGGGCTGCTAGCCTCGTTGAGCCTCTGCCTAGCCCGCCCCCATCTACCGCTGCCTCTTCGGATGAGCCTTTGAACGCAAGAAGCAATATCAGCCTATCAAATGACACCAAGCGTCGAAATGGAAAAGGCGCCAAGGGCAAGGCTAGCAGTAGTGGTAAAGGCCGTAAAGGTGGACGGCAAGGCAAACGGCACGTGTTTGCTTACGTCATCGCCCTAGAAAACAGCAACAGTACAGTGAGTGTTGGCAGCAGCACTGCCATTTCCAATACTGGCAGCGGCAGCGCCCGTTCTTCGGGTGTATTGCTCACTGACGTGACGGGCAGGTACACGCGAGGCTGCGCAGACGAAGTCACTTTGGCCCGAGGGCGAAACGAGGGCGAGCGGTGGTGGTGGCCTTTCGCTTTCCGCGAGTGCGCCTTTGCTGCTGCTGGCGCACGTGACAAGAGCTCCTCGGCCTCAGCAGCTGCAGACGTTGTCATCTCACTGGAGCCCACCGCCAGTGGCAACACCGCCTCGGAAGCAATTGCAGTAGACGAACCCGAAACAATAGTCATCGAAAGCGTTGAGATGAGTGGCTTAGAAAAAGATGAAGTCTTTGAAGATGCAGCCGCACTAGCCGAGGAATCCGAGCTGAAGGAGTTGGCAGCTGTGACGGCGCCGCTGCCCAATAAGCTCGCAGCTTATAAGAAGCACCCAACTTATGCGCTCGAGGCACAACTTG
>Ga0307931_1002595_pt1 | contig 11471 bp, 9 predicted proteins | sample OrgLakmetageno47_FD_201816 | JGI IMG/M metagenome (GOLD analysis project Ga0307931, IMG submission 201816) | Saline water microbial communities from Organic Lake, Antarctica - #47 | ecosystem: Environmental > Aquatic > Non-marine Saline and Alkaline > Saline | place: Antarctica: Organic Lake... | reverse complement strand
CTCGAGCGGAACGTGACACAGAAACCTACAGCGAAGCCATCACTGAAAAGTTGCGCCAAGTAGATCAACTCACCCAAAGAAAAATTTCTTTAACCTCACAACTAGACGCGCTCGCCCAGCAAGCGGCAGATCTTAATGAGCGAATCGGTGTGGTACAGATCAATGTCAACGTCGATCGTTCATACACGCTCAATCCTGACAAAGTTGCTCGAGAATGGGAACAAGCTTGGGAGCTGTTAACTGACACCTGGACCAACTTTGGGATTTGGCTAACCGTGTATCTCGGAATCTTTCTACTGTTTGTGGCACAGTGGAGTCTGTATGTGATTATCCTGCTGGTACTAGCACGATTCGGCTACAAACTCGCGCGACGGATTTGGAAGCTGTAGCTCTGCAAACAATAAAGAAAACCGGCGGCCTACAGGCTGCCGGTTTTCTTTATTGTGCCTCGCTGCAACATATCTGTCGCAAGCTTGATATGTATACCACTATGCATGAGCACGTCACCCCTACGGACACTCAAATATGTTGCAGCAAGACACGATAGAGTCTTCCGTTGACATACTTAAAAATGAGCGTATGGTTCAATTATGTTTACTGGGTTCCTGCGGGTGATATCTGTGCAAATATTTACTGCACTGTTTGCTGCAGCTTTGCTGATTCCTTTTTCTACTCATGCTGATACCTATACCAACCAAAATTTTCTTTTTACTTATCACTATAAACCTGCAACGTTTTCACTACTAGCAAATGGCGGGTTTGCTGGCAGACTCGAAAACGGTTCAACCTTCAAACAAGTTCCGGTCTTGAGCGAACCATCAGTACGCCTGCATAAATTTGTCGTTGATGATGCGTATTTTTATATCTCTGACCAAGGGACATTTCAGGCATCAAGTAACCTAGTAGCACTGTCGATCTATTCGTACCTAACTACTACCTAATTATATGTTAACCAGCATCTAAAGAATTTCAATTATCAAATGGAGTTGTGCTGGTTTGGTAGTGGTCAGCATATTACCGATTCTTGCGCACAGCCTATTTTTCTTTCCAATTCTGCGTGGCTATTTTGAACTAGCTATCGTTGTCGGTCTAGCCTACTTCGGCTACAAAAAAGCCAAACAAATTTGGGAGTGGTAGCAACATTGACCAAAGGCAGCGAGATATTTGTCTAGGACCACAACCCTTCGCGGTTTTTTTACTATTTGCTACAAATTAAACATGGAACAGATTCGACCAAGGCATATTGCAGAAACGCAAAATGAAGAACTACTTGAAATGCAAACCGAAGAAACAGAGGCTAGTCCTTTTCGAGAAGCAGTTGAACAAATCTCAGTATATGACCTAGCAACCGAGACGGAACCTGACCAAATCCGCGTCCGTGAATATTTACAATCATTTAACGAAGAGATGTTGTTCGATATTTTTCATGAATACTTTCGAAGATCAGGTAGTGAAAACCGCAGTATAAACTGGATCAGGTTTGATAAAGTCCGTATCCTGCATAAAACTGCCGAGGAAGAAAACATATCTGCTTCACCTTATGGTACCTCGTCAGCGAATGAAGGAATTGAACTATACAGTCATCTACTTAAGGATAGAAGTGATGTTTTATGGACACTCATCCATGAAGAATGTCATAGCATCAGTCAACAAAACTGGGAGCATTTCAGATTGCTGGATGATCAAAATACTGTAGTTGGACGCACTTCAGAAGGCACAACTGGCTTAACTCACACAAAAATCGGTAGTGGTAAGCTGAAGCAACCTGTGAAGAAAACAAATATGCAGATAAATGAAGGTGTGACAGAACTACTTACAGAGAGAATATTCCGTGAGTACCTACAACGATCTGGAGAGAATATATTCGGTGATCGACCAGAGAATGCTCCTAAGAAGTGGAAAGAGTTACAGATTGAAGAAGCAGTAGCGGATCAAAAGTTTACCGCCTATGAACGTTACTGGAAAAATACTAAATTTTATATTGACCTAGTATCTCAAATAGCTGAAATTCCAAAAGAGACTATAGAGGAGAGCGTAATTAGAGCTTACACACGGAACGGCACACTCATTTTAGATGATGCTATTTTGGATTCATTAGGAGAAAAGCATCCAAATCTACCCAGTATACTTCTAACGATAATCAATTCAGAAAAAGGTGAAGGTTCAATTGCTCAGTTGATCGAGTGGATGACTGAAGACAGAAATGTACCGGCAGAGTTACAGGCACAAATTTCACAGGCGATACAACAAGTAAAAGCTGAATGGGGTGACGCGTACACCAAAAGTAGTAATTCTGTCTGATTACTAGAATGGTTATCAATGTATTCGTGCACTCCGCTAGGCTGCGACACTAAAATTGTCACCTTAACCGTCTGATGCAAATATCTACGTTCTTTTACTTATTGTGTGCCCAATAAAGCATGAACACTTCTAATACCTGCTCCGTTTTGTAACAAACTATCCGCAAACGTATGGCGGAGTATGTGCGGAGTGACCGTACTGGTTACTCCAGCAGAAGCCGCGTGGACTTTAAACATTCGCTGCACCGCGCGCGGGTGAATACGGAGATCACCACCATCATTGGCCTTACGTCCGTAGCGAATAAAGAGTGCCCGGTCACTATCCTTTCGAGCTTGCAAATAAATAGCAATTGCGCGGCGAGCGGTATCGCTCAAAAAAACCATTCGGTGAACACCACGTGCATTAGGGACAGAAAACTCATTAGCAGACGGATCAATGTCATCTCGAGATAACGCGCATAGTTCAGAGATTCGTAGACCAGCCGAGGCTAGTAACTCAATGATTGCATGATCCCGCTTACCCTCAATGGTCTTTTGGTCTGGTGCCGCCCGCAGGCGGTCAAGTTCTGCTGACGTGATAAGTTCGAGCGACCGCTTGGGCAGTTTGGCTAATTTAATCTGCCGCGGTGGTATCGTTTCAAATCCTTCGCCATTGAGATATTTCAAAAACATCCGCAAGGCTATCAAATAATAATTCTGGGTCTGTTGTTTCATCGAGGCTACCTTGCCACCGGTGTTTGCTCCTGGTTGTTTCGTTAGATATAAGCGAAACGATGCGACCCGTTCCGCAGTGATGTCGCTAGGTTTCTTTACCTTAGCAAAAGAAATAAACCGCTCTAAATAACGGTCGTAGTTCTCGATCATCTTGGCACTCCCACCCCACTCTGTTTCCAGGTAGGTGAGATAGCGTTGTTTCAACACGCGCAGTTCTGACATAACTTTTTAATTATAACAGGCCAATAATTGTGCGACCTTATTTACTGGTATCTACTGGCAGCACGAAACGAGTTGCGCATCATATTAAAGCGATGTATTGCAAAGCCAGACCGACTACACTAGGCGCTACGCGCTCACATTGACTTTATGTAAAAATATGCTAAGATGGCAGCAACCTTGAATAGGTTATTGACCGCACCAGCGCGGTGCCCACGCATTAGATGGGACCAACACTGCCGGCTGCGTAACTAATGTAACAACACTATGTTATCGAAGCGAATCAAAGAAAACGCTTTGGCAAAAGGACAGCGTCATGAAGGTGACACTGGTTCAGCCGAAGCTCAAGTATCACTACTGACGCGAAAGATTGAAGAACTTTCTCAGCATCTACGGAAGCACAAGAAAGATTTTCACTCGCGTCGCGGCCTGCTACAAATGGTAGCTGACCGACGAAAGCACCTTAAGTACCTCCAACGAAAAGACTTCGCTGGGTACGAGGCGCTCATCAAGACACTTGGTCTGAAACGGTAAGTTTTACCACTAGAGTAGATTTACTCGCTAGACTAAACGACAATTCCTTCGCCAGGCGAAGGTTTTTGTTTTTCCAAAAATACGCTATAGTTAAATTTGGAACAACATTTTTTTATACAAAAGAAGCTATTAATTTAATACAAACATATGGGAGTAATTAGACACCCCGAACAACGAGTTGCAGTAATTATCGATACACAAAATCTGTATCACTCTGCAAAAAATTTATACAAATCAAAAGTAAACTTCGCCAACGTTGTCGCGACAGCCGTGCAAGGACGGAAACTCATCCGAGCGATGTCATACGTCGTCAATACCGAAAGCGGGGAAGAGGGCGCGTTTTTCGAAGCCCTAGAAAAAGTTGGGATTGAAATAAAAACTAAAGACCTACAAATTTTCTACGGTGGAGCCAAGAAAGCAGACTGGGATGTGGGGATGGTGGTTGACGCCATCAAACTTGCAAACAAAGTAGACGCCATCATTTTCGCAACCGGGGATGGTGACTTTATCCCCGGGGTAGAGTACATCCAACACATGGGTTGCCAGGTGGAAGCAGTCACGTTTGGCCGCAGTGCATCGTCCGCCCTGAAGGCTGCAGTAGATGACTTTATTGATCTCGATGAGGATCCGAAAAACTATCTGATTGGGTACCGTGGAGGTGGCCGAAAAAATGGTCGTAACACCAGAGCTGGCTCAAAGCGGTCCACCGCTAAAGCATCCAAAGATCATATGAAAGAACAGGTAAGTAAGGTGTTTGGTACCGATACAGATTTCTTGGATTAACTAATAAACTATTCAAGCCACCAAGGTCACGTATGACCTTGGTGGCTTGTTTGTTATTATAGTCAACATGCAATCAAAAAAGTTCTCACTCGATATTGCCGGCAAGACTCTCACGGCTGAATTTACCGACCTAGCTACAAACGCGAACGGATCAGTACTACTTTCTATGGGAGACACGACTATCTTTGTGACTGCTGTCAAAAGTGAGCGAACGGAGAACCTACATTACTTCCCACTTTCGGTCGAGTTTGAAGAAAAGTTTTATGCAGCGGGGCAAATTCTTGGTAGTCGCTTTATGCGGCGGGAAGGAAAACCAAGTGATGAGGCAATCCTTTCGGCTAGGATTATCGACCGAACTATTCGTCCTTTGTTTGAACAATCAAACCGACAAGACATTCAAGTAGTAGTATCGGTCTTAGCGCTTGGCGATGAAGACCCCGACGTGCTTGGTGTGATTGGTGCTTCACTTGCTTTAGCAACATCTGATATTCCGTGGCGCGGGCCAGTTGGTGCGGTCAGGATTGGGCGACGCGCAAGTGATGGGGAAATTTTGATCAACCCTGGATACCAAGATCGAGTAGCGCAGGAGCTTGATTTTGAAGTACTAGCTTGCGGAAAAGATGGCACTATTAATATGATAGAAACCAACGCTCACGAAGTAACCGAGCCAGACCTTATCGCCGTACTTGGTGCTTCTTGTGCACTACATGCACAACTAGAACAGTGGCAACACGACATTATTTCTCAGATCGGAAAAACAAAAATAGAAACGGTGCGCACTGTCATTCCAAGTGACCTGGTTGATCTATACAGCAACAGTTTTAAACAAAAATTATTTGCAACCATGTTTTCCAACCGGACTGGTAAAGCGCATATTTACGAGTGTAAAAAAGAATTCGTAGCTAGCGCAAAAGAAAGTGGTATTGATATAGGTATTGCAAGTGATTGGTTTGAAACACAAATAGATGAAACCCTGCACGAAGGAGCCTTCAATCATCTAATCAGACCTGACGGTCGTGACTTTACTACCGTACGAGAACTCTATGCCAAAGCAGGAGGCATGTCACCAGTACTACATGGTTCGGGAATTTTCTATCGGGGTGGAACACATATATTTACTGCTCTGACTCTTGGCGGACCAGAAGCAGCATTGCAGTTGGACACCATCGAGGACCGGGACGTCAAAAAACGGTTCATGCACCATTACAACTTTCCACCCTACTCGGTTGGTGAGACAGGACGAGTCGGAGGATTCAATCGTCGCATGACCGGACACGGAGCGCTAGCCGAAAAAGCGCTGGCGCCGGTGATTCCCAAGCAAGCTGATTTTCCATACACCATCCGACTGGTATCAGAAACGTTGTCGAGCAACGGCTCAAGTTCAATGGGGTCAGTGTGCGCATCAACCTTGGCACTAATGGATGGAGGAGTACCATTACTACGACCTGTCGCTGGAATTGCAATCGGGGTACTGATTAATGGCGATGATTATACAGTCATGACCGACATCCAAGGTCCAGAAGATGAGTTTGGTGATATGGATTTAAAAGTTGCAGGCACAGCTAAAGGAATTACCGCTGTGCAGATGGACGTGAAAATTGCTGGTATACCGATTAATATACTAACTGAAGCGCTTGAAAAAGCCCGTTTAGCACGTCTGCGTATTTTAGAAACTATGGCATTAGAACTATCAGAACCAAGAGCGAATCTATCACCCCGAGCACCACACATTATCTCGCTACAGATTCTCCCTGAACAAATTAGATTAGTTATTGGTAGCGGCGGAAAGACAATACATAAAATCAAATATGACACTGGTGTCGAGGAAATCACCGTTGAGGATGACGGCTCAGTATTTATTACCGGCACAAAAGAAAGTAGTGAAGAGGCTGCTGCATTAATACAGTCACTCACTAAAGTATACGAGGTTGGTGAGGAACTAGAGGTAACGATTGTCAAAATCACCAGCTTCGGCGCGTTTGCAAAAATAGATGAACAACATGAAGGGTTAATTCATGTTTCAGAAATTGCACCGTTTAGAATTGAAAAACCTTCAGATGTGTTAACAACCGGCGAGGTCGTAAAAGTGGCTGTGTCTCGGATAGAAAACCAAAAAATAGGTTTGTCTATCAAGGCTATCGACCCCGAGTTTGCTGTTCGTAAGGGTTTACAACCTCCACAGTAGTTGAAGAACTGGTGCAAATTTTTCGCTAACCTGTGCGATACTATTAGATATGAACGATGCACCTGACACTAAAAAAGGCATCCGTACTTTTGCGGCTGATTATGCGCGACTAAAAAAAACCAGTTCGACGAAAAATAACAAAGGCGATGCACAAAAAAACGATACTGATTCGAAAGACAAACATACAGACACAATCATTCCAAAAGAACCAGTGGTTGCAGACTCCCACACCGAAGATATTAAACAAATAGTTGCGGAAAAAGCAAAACCAGAACAAACAATCGCCACAAAAGAATCCCTGGAACCGAAAAAAATTCCCTCTTTTCACGAACTGCAAAAAACGGTTGATCATATTGATGCATCTAGCGACAACGACACAACCAAAGAGCAACCAAAAAGGAAAAAAGGTATTACCGCCAAACGAAAAGTTGGGGGTGGAACGGTTATTACCGACACCAAAAAAGTAGGTCGCCCCAAACACCTTAGTTTGCTGGCGGGGGTTACGCAATGGTTCAAATCACTCACGAAGAAAAAGAAACGCTCACCCAAAATGGCCATTCCAGAAACAAATCGTCGGAAAGGGGTCATCCAAGAAGCTACTACAAAAACTGGGACTATTTTCACTGCTGATAGTGAAACCCTCAAAGACCGCATCAAGGCGCGTGCTCGACGACAGGCGTCAATGACAGAGGATCCGGAGACAAACTGGTCACCGTACACTGAAACTGGATACCCATTACTAGAGGCTGGTGATGAAATTCCCCAAACCCCAGTAAATGTAAATGTTACATTTAAGCAACACACTAACCCGGAACCAAAAGTAGCTGCTGCACCAGTTATCGCACCTAATGCAGCTGAAGAGGTAAACCCGCTTTCTCAACCAACCAAAGAACCGACTGTTGCGAAGGAGTCGATAGTAGAAAAAGCAGATTCACCTGACGTTCCAAATGACGCCGATGTAGGTGAAGACAATCGTTGGGAGAAAACCACTATAGATGATAGTACGACGACTCCTGAACCGGTTGTTTTACAGTCGCCACAAGTAGCTGCACCAGAACCAGAACCAGAACCAGAACCAGAACCAGAACCAGAACCAGAACCAGAACCAGAACCAGAACCAGAACCAGAACCAGAAAAGATTGTATCTGAAGTACAAACGAGCACAAGTAAACCAGCACTCGGCAATCCGACCAATCGGTTGGCTGTGATAATCACCGCTGCAATTGTCACCTTAGTTGTCATCACGTTTGTTGGTGTGCAGGTATATTCATATTTCCAAACCCCGCAAACAACCACAGAAATCACAACTAGCGTATTAGTTGGTGATCGAGCAATTAATCTTACTATCGACCAATCATTCACCGCACAATCTCTCTTGAATAGTGCGCGTAGTGGTGAATCGGGAGCTATTGAATACACGTTATTCAATGCAGAGGCTGAAGCTCTTCCAACTGCCTTGGCGCTAGAGTTAGTTGCTGACGGCTTCCCAATAACCATTCAACAGTTTGGCACCAAAGTGAGCTTTATCAGTATTGACCAGAGCCGGCCACAATTACTCTTACGAGTTACTGATCAGGTTTCTGTAACCGGTGCACTGCTTGCACACGAAACTGCGTTAGCTGATTCAGTCACTCCATTATTTGGTGCAACTACAGCTGGTACATTTATGGACACAACTATTGATACTAGTGATGTTCGCGTACTGACAACCACAGCTGGAGAACGTAGTCTGACTTACGGATTTATCAACGACACAACACTGCTGATTGCCGGCTCCGTGGAAGAATTCGAGGCGGTACTTAGCCGGACAAAATAATGAGCCATGTCAGTTGCGCAAGTCATTACTATACAACCACAAGTTCTCGGGGGGACTATTGTCACAATTGAAATTGATATTGCCCAGGGATTGCACGCGTTCGCAGTTGTAGGACTCGCTGGTAAAGCTGTCGATGAAGCAAAAGATAGGGTGGGGAGCGCAATCAAGCACTCGGGCTACACCTCACCTAAAACTAAGAATCAAAAAGTAATTGTCTCGCTTTCACCAGCTGACTTGAAGAAAGAAGGGCCATTATTTGATGTACCAATCGCAATTGGTTATCTGATTGCAGCCAAAGAAATAGAAGTTGATGATACTAAGCGCGCCTACGTGGGTGAACTAGGCCTTGATGGATCGATACGACCAATCAAAGGGGTTCTTAATTGTGTGCTGGCAGCCAAAGCAGCTGGTATCAAAGAAATTTTCGTGCCGGCTGGTAATGCAAAAGAAGCAGCCCTGATTGACGACATCACTGTTTACGGAGCAGCGACATTAACTGATATTATTGGGCACGTTTCAATCGATCATAACAACTCACTTTCAATACAAGCACCCACTGAGATTACCGAGGTCTGGGCTGAAGGACAAACCAGACTCGAAGATATCAAAGGCCAAGAGAGTGCTAAACGTGGATTAATTATTGCAGCCGCCGGGCGACATAATGTCATGCTAGTTGGGCCACCAGGAACCGGCAAGACTATGTTGGCTCGGGCGCTGCGTGGACTGCTGCCACCACTATCGCGTGAAGCAGCCTTGAACGTCACTGCTATTCATTCTATCTCAGGCAGTGACCACACCATCAGCACCCAAGCACCCTTTCGAGCACCGCACCATACCGCCAGTCACACCAGTTTAGTCGGTGGGGGAGCTAACCCAAAACCTGGCGAAGTGACCCTTGCGCACCACGGCGTTTTATTTATGGATGAGTTTCCAGAATTCGATCGCCGCTCAATTGACGCCCTGCGCCAACCACTTGAAGATCGGATAGTGACTATTTCCCGAGTCCAAAGCACCGCCGAATTTCCGGCTGACTTCATCCTCGTTGCTGCTCTCAATCCCTACCGCGGAAGTGAGGACGGCACCAAAGATCTGGCTGGTGCCATGCGCGACACGTACAACGACAAAGTATCTGGACCGATTCTTGATCGGATTGATCTTTGGATCGAAGTCCCACACGTCCCGTATGACACGCTCACTTCGCTACCAAGTAAAATCAAAGAAACAGATCTTGCTAGAGCAGCCATTCAATCTGCTCGAACCAAACAGCAAGAGCGTTATCAAAAGCACAGCGAATTCACCAACACCAATCTATCAGCCCGGGAGATTGAAGAACATATTACACTCAGTGATGAGGTGAAAGATTTATTAAAATTATCTAGTGAACGACTCAACCTCTCGCCGCGAGCATACCACCGGCTAATCAAAGTAGCTCGCACTATTGCTGACTTAGATGATGCAACAGACATCGAAACCTCCCACGTACTTGAAGCGTTGCAATATCGAGTGAGTGTGTAAAGATATTTAGATGGAATTTCCAGAATCAAAAGCTCTAGTGACAGGCAAATTAACAGCTGAAAATTTTAATATTACTATTGGTGAATCTAACCTCAACCTAACGCTGGAGATTGGAGCTCGTATTGAAGAAATATGGAAAGATAAACAGGTAGAATCAAAGGAGCGGGGAGCAGATATTTATAATGGTGTCTCATATCGCGTAAATAATTGGTCATACGATCAGAAGACACTGGGTCTTGAACTATCACTCTATGACTACAAACATCGGTTGGGCTTAATCACAATGATCAAAAATGGTGAAATCAGCTCATATGACTACCCCCACAATGGTTGTTTTGTTGGAGCAACGGTCCATACTTCTGATAATTTATATATCATGGTCAAACTTTCGGGTACCTCCATGAATTTAAACACCCTTGAGATGTTGGGTGGAATGGTGGAAACAGAAACTCAGTTTTCTGATCAGAACTTTTTGTTTGATGTCTTGTATCAAGAGCTTGAAGAAGAGGCGGGAATTACAAATAGTGATATTACACAGTGTTACCTAGAATCGATGTTTACCGGCGGGACTTCACATTTTGGCTTTTACTTTAACGTCGTACTAGATAAATCAAGCTCAGAACTGCAAAAAAGATTTGTTTACAATCAAGACACAGATATTGAATCTCTGGTCTTCTTAAGTAGGGAAGAGTACTTAATCACGCTAAAAGATATGAGTAATAATAAGCGCTTGATTGCTTCGATAATAGAAAGTCACCCTGATAGCCAGGGATTCATTTTAGAGTGAGATACGAGGCGAGCAAGAAAAAAGACCTGACCGGGGCAAGTGCCCAGGGAAGGTCTTTTTTCGTAGGTCAACAAAGTAGGTCGCCTAAAATGGATTTCTGGCGCCGCGGACTTCGAAGTGGAGGTGCGTGCCGGTAGACCGCCCCGTATTACCCATCGCACCGACTGCTTCACCTTGAGCGACATAGGCTCCAACTCCAACATAGTTTTGTGAGAGGTGAGCGTACAGAGTCTGTGATCCATTATTGTGGCGGATTACAACGTACTGTCCGTACCCTCCATTCCAACCAGAACTTTTAGAAACAATCACTTCACCAGCTGCGGCCGCTCGAATGGTAGTACCGTGTCCAGCAGCAAAGTCGACCCCGTTATTGCCGTGGATACCTTGGGTTCGAACTCCGCCCGGAACTGGGTGTACAAATCCAGCACTTGAAGCAGCCGTTGAACCAGAAATCTTCACTGGTTTGGCGCTCGCTGCACGTGCTTGGACTGACCGTACGGTTCCCCCAGGAATGATCAACGTGTCGCCAACATTGAGTTCACTTGCGTCGTCCATTTGGTTATAAGAAAGGATTTCGTCAGTATTGCCATCATACTTTTTAGCGATACTTGATAGTGT
>Ga0307931_1002594_pt1 | contig 11472 bp, 7 predicted proteins | sample OrgLakmetageno47_FD_201816 | JGI IMG/M metagenome (GOLD analysis project Ga0307931, IMG submission 201816) | Saline water microbial communities from Organic Lake, Antarctica - #47 | ecosystem: Environmental > Aquatic > Non-marine Saline and Alkaline > Saline | place: Antarctica: Organic Lake... | reverse complement strand
TTCCAGCAAAGTAGCCCCGGGAGTAGATGAGATGTTACCATATTTTGATAGCCTATATGGAGTCCTAAAGTGCACTGATTACTTTTGACACAGGCCCCGAAAGGCCGAAATCAGAGGGTTAGCGCGCCATGCACTAACAGGCAAATAAACAAAGCAATGTGGCGCATGCTAGAAAAGAGGATATTCAGGTACAGCGCACTTTTCTTATGATAGGGCACCACAAACATCGTACGCTGTATCGCTTCCTGGCATTCGCAAACCAACGCAAACCCCGGTGCAGAAACAAAAAACAAGTAAGCCAGTAGTATCTGCGGGAAAAAACTCTTCTTTTGATAAGCACACTCAAAGAACGGGTGAGTGTGCCACTCTGGACCACTCCTATCACTTCCATGCATCACTTCCATGGCCACTCGGGCATGTGTGCCTGATTATCATTTTAGTTCAATCTGCTTTGTTGCTTTCTATCTCCTCTTGTTAGCCTTCTACTTCCGGCCCCTCGGGGCCTGCTCCCAAAAGAAAAAGCAGCAGGTCACTTGGGTTCTTGTTGAAGCATTAGGTGCTTGATGTGTTTGATATACCCGATACCCTTCTCTAGTCTTGATCAGCCGCACAGGGTTTTCTCCCACTCCGGGGTCTCCCCTGTACTTCCGAATTCTTTTGTTGGCCTCTAAGACGACTGGCGATACGAATGAGATCTCAATACACATCGATTTACTACCGAAAAATCGCCAGCTCCTTCTATAGAATTTTCCACAGATCGCTGCTCGCTCTATTTACAACTCCGTTTGTCACCTTCTTTTGTGCCCCCGCTCTTCGCGGCTTCGCACATTCTACTCTCCAATTCCACTCGATCACCGCGTGACTTCCCGCACGGCTCATGAAGTCTAGTCTAGTCTACTTAATACTCCCCAAAAATACAAAGAAACACCACTGCGGCATATAGCAACAAAAAAATGTAACCCTCAGAACAAGTCTGACTGGGCTTAGTGTTCATTTGCGTAATGCAATTGTAATCATTTACTCTCGAGGTGTCCTTCAGCCTTCAGCCACCAGGCTCCTGAAACTTAAAAAAAAAAAAAGAAGAGTTGAGAAAGCGCATTTTTGTCCGAGCTGTAGCCATGAAGGATAATTATGGTTTTAGAAACCATATTTATGTCGGAGAACCTGACTGTAAATATTTGCAAAGCCAGAGTGGACTACTTAAAAAGCACCAATCCCCAAGAGAAGGCGAAATCGCTCCATGGCAGGAAAGACCAGGACAATCACGGGCAATAACCTCGCAGTAGACACGCCCCAGCCTCGCCACAAGCCTAGAGGACCCTCTGCGCGCACTATGGCCACGATCATGGACAGCAAGTTCGTGTTCTTGCCATTGTTGTCGTCAGGCTTCGCAGCCATACATCTGCTCTTGAGGAGATCTACCGGTGCTGAGGCTGCCGTGTACGCCACCGCGGCTACGACTGAAGAGCCTACTAAGCTCACTACAGTAGCTAAGAATGGCAGCACTACACCCGCAACTGCGGCGCTACTCAACAACGTCGTCGCCGCAGCAGACTCCTCGGCGTGAGCTTCAGTGGCAGCAGCCGCAGCGGCTACTAGCGCAGCAATACCTGCTTTGGAAGCATCATAAGCAGTGAGCTGCGCGCCGCTGGCCACAGAAGCTCTCAGCATGTTCACTCCACTCGCGCGCCAGAGGCCTCGCCACCCCCCTTCGGTGCGCGCTACGGTAACCATTGCGTCTAAGCTGTTGGCGTAGCTTGACTTAGTGGCGGCTGCTGTCATTCGCACCTAAAATGTATTATTCAACACAGCAATCAACTCAAAAAGATTCGAATGCATTTGCGAGAAAGCAAAACATCGTAGACGCCAGCGAATCATACATACTTTGACTAGATCAAGAGGCGAAGTAAGGAAGGCGCCGAGGCAGCCGGTAGCACAGCCAGCAAACACACGCGCCAGGAGGCTGTTGGCATCGTGCTGAGAACCAAGTGTTGAAAAGAGCAAAGCTTTAAGCGGTGGAAACAAGCCTAAGCGTAAGCCCTGGTAACAGAGCCCACGCATGCAACCTGCCACCACCCCAGCTGACCAGAGAGCTCTGGCACCTTCGTCGCGCCACAATTGCTGCGCGGTAGCCAAGAGGCCGCGCTGGGCCGCCGTTGGAGTGGTTTGTAGCCTAACCTTAACAACTTCAATGGGAAAGAGAAGCGCTTCGAAGAGTGCTGGTGGTACCCCTCCTGCAAGCAAATTCCGCAACAATATGCACGGTGGACCTGGCTGATCGCGCGTCGCAACAAGGGCTGACGCAAGCATGAACACAAGTGCTCCTAAGGCTCCAAGGCACTGTAATTCCGAATAGGACCGTAATCGCTTCAGCCATGCCGGTGTTCGATCGTTGAAGGAGTCCACGCTATCATCGTCTTGGCTTGCAGGTACAGCAGAGGCCAATTTTGGCGGACGTACAGCAGCTCTATATCTCGCTGAGGAACCATGCTGTAGCTTTATAGAATCGGTAAGTTCGGGCATTAGGCGGCGGGCTAGCTTTAGGTTGAAGGTTGCAACAGGTGATGTGACGAAGGCTGTGGTGCTTCGCGCAGCACTTATAAATATGAAAGTAGCAACCAAAGCAGTGAAGCTCAACTTGAGCATGCGATTGTGGAGACAGCTAGTTCTCCAATCAAAGTCTTAGCCAGCTACAAAGCTTTATTATTGAGTGCCCTGTTGCCCTGGTTGTAATACTTCAGCAGCAGCAGCCTTCCTTCAGTTTGATCTTTTGCACAACAATGATGTTGCGTGGTGTTGCGTGCTTTACGGAGTGTACGTACGTATTGTACGTATATCTCTGAGATGCCTTTTGGTTTGAAGCCAACAAGCCACGGTGGACGGTGGACGCGGTGGTCCATACAGTCACTGCACCTTCCGCCTAGCTCGTAGACTAAATAAAGGAGTACAGGCAATTTGGATATTGCTATGAACGTTTCGCATGCAGCTGAGCGGCTTCTGTCGAGTTCCTTGGAGGAATCTCTTCAGGTATCGCAGCAGGCCTCTGGTATCTGTAGGAAAACCCCACACAACCCTCAAAATAACCGCACTTGCATGTAAAACAGGTTGCATTGGAGCTTCGAGAGCGTATCGAGATCGTGCACTCTCCTGAGTATGGCAACTTTCTTGCAGTTCTATTCCCGGCCTTCAAGGTGGGATTTGCATTTCAGCTCTAAATTTGGGCTACCCTGCATCATAGTTAACCGTGCCTAAACTCTAATCCGAGTACCTAGCTTCTAGCCTGCCTCATCACCAATTTCGTCCTCAGACTACTCCTATTTGCCACGTCCTCGTTTAAATAATGGCCGTCTAATGTCTTTACTGTATGCTCTTGCTCATTCTTCCTGCATTGAAACTGTGCCCTAATGTGGTACCTGAAAGACGGTGCTCCTGGAGGGCGCACCGGCGTCGTTCAGCGACTGCACCGCCCACAAGCTCAGACGCGTTATCCTCGACATTCTGAACCGCATGCCCAACAACGAAACCCTTCGGCCTTACACGGCTGAACTCATGAATGTCGCCCACACCGTGCTCGGCGCCGACAACGAAGAAAACGCCCTCACAGCCCTGCGCATCATTTTCGACTTGCACAAGAACTTCCGCACCGTGGCCTGTTCAGGTCCATGCGGGGGCGCGTCGAAGGCCGATGCAGTGGTCAAGCAGACAGGCCAATGCATCCTGTGCTGGTCGTGTGCGAAAGCTCGGGCGTCAGGCAGCGGAACCGAGATGAATGGCATGGTTCAAGTGTGCTTGCGGGACTCCGTTCAACCTTTCCTTGACACTGTCCGCGACTTGTACCGCCGCTTGCCTCAGATTGTGGCCAATTTCCAGGCCACAGTATCTGTGGCGGAGGAAGGCGCCAAAGAGGTTGCAGAAGGCGGGGCCGCGCTAGCAGCAGGTTCTTCAGAAAGCACACCCAGCGGTTCCTTTATCCGTGGAGTTGACTCGTTTAAAGTGCTCACGGAGTGTCCTCTTATCGTGATGCTACTTTTCCAGCTCTACCCTGAGTTCATTTCGTCAGTGCCTGCTCAAAGCAATGGGGGAGCTTCTGGGAACATTCCTCAACTCATTCCGCTCATGATGCAGGCCCTGCAAGTAACCCCACCAATTGCTGACGCCACCATGGACCTTTCCATCCATGGTCAAATTGCTGAAAAGTCGTCATCAACGGTACCGCCAAAGAGCTACAAGGAGTTAGTTGGTTGCCAGGTGAAAACCTTGAGCTTCTTGACGTACCTGTTGAGGGGTTTTGCAGAGCTCATGCGTCCTTTCGAGGATGCCATTGCTGCTGCAGTCGTCAGCCTCATGCGAGCATGCCCTGGCGACGCCACTGCCATTCGCAAAGAGCTCCTGGTAGCGACCCGGCACATTTTGGCGACCGAGTTCCGGCGAGGCTTCTTCAGCCACGTGGACTCTTTTTTGAACGAGGAGTTGCTGGTGGGGGCGTTACCCAGTGGCAGCGGTGGTTACAGCGCCCCATACGAGGCTCTGAGGCCCCTGGCGTATTCCACGCTTGCAGACTTGGTTCACCACGTGCGGGCAAACCTTGACTTGAAACGACTCGCCAAAGTGGTGCACATGTACGGCAAAAACATCCACTCGGACACTTTACCTGCCACCATTCAGACTACCTCGGTACGTGATCTCAATTGTTGCTTCATAAAAGAAAATGTCGCGAGTCAGCTGCTGTTGACGTTGCTTTAGCAGTTTTGAAACCATCATAGATTCAAAGCTCTCATTCTATTTTTTTCTTTTTGCGCGTTTTTTTGTGATTGTCATGCGTAGGTGCGTCTGTTGCTGAATCTGACGGACTACATTTTCCACAATTCCGAGGTCGAACCAGGTGCGGGCAAAGTGCTCTTGTTGCGGATCCTCAAGACGTTGGTCGGGAAGTTCGACACCTTGCGGGGGTATTTGGCCAAAGTCCACGAAGCTGAAAATGCCACGCAGGCCGAGCAACAGCAACTCTTGACCGCTACCTCGAAGCAACTCGAAGAAGTTGTCAAAGTGCGGCGCGCCATCATGGTGGAAGCGCAGAGTTGCGCTCAAGTGGTTACCTGTGATCCTGAATCAGAGCTTGACAAGAGTTTGTACGGTTTGGTGGCAATGGAAGCGCTCTGCGAAGGTACCGAACCATTGTTTGGGACTGGCGAGTGGGCGACAGGGCTGAAACAGCCGCTCACTCCTTTGCCTCCTTTGACGGGCACGGTGACGGACAGCAGCCTCGTGAGCTTTGTTCGCAATGTTCTTCGGCAGAACTTCGGGGATACAGCTGTTGCCAGTTCGGGCAACCCAGTCATTCAAAGCCTTGCGTTGGGATCTCAACTCTATCTAGGTGCAGGTCTCATTACTCTGACCCTAAATGCAGCAAGTGAGAGTGGCTTCCCTCGTCAGCTTTGGTGAGAATGAATGTCTTCTATGGAATAAAATCGTAATAATGAATCATAATAGAATTGATGTTGGATTTCATCTGTTTTTGCTCGTTGAAGTCTCTCTTTTCTCAAGATAGACAAAAAAAGTTCATCATTATAATCATCGATTCCATACTTACTGGTGCTTGTTCTATCAACCACAGCTTGCGTCATGTCGACTTGGTATCGAGTCAGTGGCATGAATCTACCAAAGTCACTCTCCGCGTCAAGATGACCCAAGGATCGGCCGCATCCAATGCGTCAACCGAGGCCACTAAAGGGCAGGAATGGACAGAATTGAAATTGAAAAGTTCTGGCTTCGAAGGGTGCACCTTTCGCCTTACCTTGGCGGAGGACGTGGTGTGCTCAGCTTTGCAAGTGTGCATTGACACGCGGGACGTTGGCACTGCAGCACCAAAAGCAACGGTGGCACTGCACGAGGTGCGCCTCATCGCAGGAAACTCAAGTGGTGCGGTTCAGGCAGCAGGCGACTCTGCCTCTACAGCTGTCTTTGACCCTGTATTAGTAAACCAAAAAGCTCTGGCCCAGGTGTTGCGCCGAGCAGGTCCCATTGCTGCTGCTTCTGGAGGTAATTCTGCAGCTGCGGGCAGCAAGAACGGCATGCCAGCGTGGAGCAAAGCGTCGCTGGCGTCTGTGGATTCGGCCAAAGATCTACAAGGGTTGATGAAAATCACCATGATGGGCCTGAAGACCATCATGTGGTGTGTCTGCAATTACGATTCCAACTTCAAGCGTCGCCAGGCTGGTGGAGAAGCCTCTATTGAGGCTGGTCAAGAGTCATCTGGTACCGTTGCATACATCTTGTCGGAAGAAGAGCGACTGATTGTGTCCAATTACTTTCGGTGGGGTTTAACATGCATGAGCATCTACGTGCGGGGCCTCGAATTGTCTCCACCGAGCGCCACGGAGGCGGTGGTTGAGGCCAGCACTTGTGACGACAAAGTCAAGACAGCCGCCGAGTCAAAGGACATGCTCGAGTGCTTTGCATCGTCTTTCACCGTCATTGAAGCCCACAATTTTCGTTCAACCGTAGGGCGCCAAGTCTCCTTGCTTTCGTCTCAGTGCCAGGCGCAGCCTTCGCTTTTCGCCATTGCGCAAGTGTTCCTTTCCAACCCCAATGTGTCGCCGCATTTCGCTGATGTTACCTTAGCCCATGTCCTCACTGGATTGCCGGAATTGGTAGACTGTGCATGCCCTGACTTGAGTACTGAGAAGCCATCGTCCACCCGGGCCAGTGTGCTTTTGCATCTAGTCAAGCTGTCGATTGGGTTCGTGAGTCTGTTTCCAGACCAAGAAGCAATGCTCGCCCGCCATGTGCCGAATCTGGTCTTGACAGCTTTACGGCTCGTAGCACACGCCAAGCAGCCTGAAACTTTGCTTGTTTTGTTGAGGCAACTCTTTCGCAGTTTATCGGGAGTCTATGGCGGGCAATTTGAAGCAGCGTACGATGATTTGAAACCTCTGTTGCCACATGTTATCAATGGTTTGCTACGGCTTCGGGCAAATTTGTCAGCGCCAAAACCAAGGGCGCTCCTCACGGAGCTCTCCCTCACCGTGCCAAGCCGTGTTGAGCACTTGCTGCCATTCCTGCCGCTGCTCGTGCCCGTGGTCGCGTCAGCTCTGCGTGCCAATGGCGAATTGGCGAAGCTTGGTCTACGCGCGCTTGAGCACTGGGTCGACCAGGTCTCGCCACCGGAGTTGCAGAACATGTGTGCTTCAGAAGCCAATTGTGCCGAACTCATGGTCGCGGTCTGTGCTCACCTCCGGCCGAGCCCGTACCCGTACGGCACCTTGGCGATTCGCATCCTCGGCAAACTTGGAGGCCGCAACCGCACGTTCCTCAAAGATGTCATGCCGCTGCCTGGCCAGGTAGCACCTGCCCCCTTTGATGACAGTTCCGAAGCTCAGGCAGCTGATGGCGGCTCCAAACATGGGCAGAGTGCACTATCGCTTGCGTTGGAGTGGGAGGGTGGCGGTTGTGTTGAATCTCCATCATTTGAGTTACCATTGGAGCAAGTAGCCCTGGCAGCGGTGCAGCAACTGGAGCGCCTCACTCATCATGCCCCACCATCTTTGAGCGGGATTGCGTTGCAAGAAGAGCACGATGCACGGCCAATGTTGGCAGCGACTGTGTTGACTACCAAGACGCACTGCTTGCACCTATGCACTACACTCCTCTCTTCTCTCCTCGAGCTAGGAGCAGATGTGACCGCACCTCTTTCTGCTCCCATTTCGTCCTCAGCCTTGAGCTCTGAGAAGTCTCAACTAAATTCTGACGAAGAATTGATGACTATGCTCAACTCCAGTGATACCAATGCCTCTGAGTCGCTTACCCACGCAACAAAGAGCACTAACCAGCTACTGCAGCTCCTTTTCAAGGGCCTTGTGCTTGCGGCCGCTGACGTTGATCTTGCTGCCACTGCTGAGCCCTTGCTTGATGGTGCTGTCGTGCACATGTGCACCGTGGCGGTGAACCACTCTGCAATTTCGATTGACGGTTCTGCTGGTGCAGCAGAGACGGCATCTGCACAAGAGCCCAAGAGCAAAAATTTGAGCCCACTAGCGTTGAACCAGGTCCTCGTCGAATTTCTTTGCTGCGAAGTCGGAAAGCGCCCAGATGTGGCTTTGGCATCCATGCTGCATACGGTTAGAGCAGCACATGCCCTGCAGGACGGTGTAGAAGATTGGGGTCGCGTGATAGTCGGAGACCTTATGAAATGCGTGTGCAGGCTCTTTGAGAAACGTGACGCACGGTACAAACGAGGTGCTTGCCGCGCAGTGAAAGCCTTGTGTGGACTCGGGTCCATGTTCAAAAGTTGGGCCTTGCAATTTCAAGCACCGCTCTTGGATGCACTTCTGTTCAGTCTCAAGGACAGTCCTCGTGAAGGCTCGTTGCTCTTGGTTGATCAAGTTTACGACACGATGCACGCCGTCTTTGTGGCCATTTACTCTTCAGATGGCACTGCAAATGACGCAGCTATTTCTTCCAATCAGGACGCGCTCTTGGAGGCGACTCAATTGTTGTGCCGTGACCTCACTTGGCCTAACCCAGCCGTGCGCATTGGAGTGAAGCGAGCACTCGTCGACTTAGCCCTGCTGGTTTATCACGTCAATGCAGAGGCCATGGAGGATGACACATCTTCTAGTCGTGTTGGTGGCCTTGCATGCGTGGCGCGCTTGTTGGCGCCGTGCAAAGAATCACTGCAGCGAAGTGTATTGGGCAAAGATACGGGTGTACAGTTTGAGAGCTTGCGAGCACCACAACAGGTGGGTCTGTTGGATGCTTTGACTTTTGTCCTCTCGTTACCACCTGTGGACAGTACAGATGCGCCCTTGTCGCCGAAGAAAGCAAAGATTGACAGCAGCAGCAGCAGCAGTGCAAAGGGTGAGCCTCAAGTTTCTAAAGAGGAAGCTTTGCTGCCCATCAATGCAGAAGTGCTGGCGCTTCTTGAAGAAAGCATGGCATACAGTGACTCCTTGCCAGCAGGCAGTGAAGTGACTCCTGGCAGTGCACAACACCCCACACTGGCGCTACTTGATTCGTTCAGCTTGCGTGGCTTGATGTCGCGTGGGTCCTCATCTTTAGGCACTGGTTCATGCGCTGCGCTATTGCCACTCTTGGCCAATGATCTGTGCACGCTTCACGCCGGGTGCCCTACCGACCTACCAGTGCGGGCCGTGCAACTGCCCATGGCCCTGTGCCGATCGCTACATGTAGCGCTGGTGGCAGGCGGCGGGGCGTTTGCAACGGGAGGTGCCTATGCGTCGAAAAGGCATTCGATTGTAGGGACATTTTTCAAACTCTTGACCAGCCCATCGTCCGTAGAACCGGTGGTGGAAGCCGCTCAGCAGGCATTGACTTTCGTGATTACAAGCCCTACTCACAACAAGGACAAGCCGCTGCCCAAGGAACTCTTGCAAGAATGCCTGAAACCCGTGTTGTCGCAGATCAAGTCGCACACTACGCTTACTAAGTCTCTGCTCAAAGGTCTCGCGAGGCTGCTCTATCTCATCAGCAATTTGTTCAACAAATCTTTGGGCGAAACCTTGCTGAACCACCTCGGCAAATGGACCGAGCCAGCCAAGATCATGAGCTTGCAGTTGTGGCGCCCGGGTGATGACGTGGAGGTAGCGGCGGCCATTGTCGGCATTTTTCACTTGCTGCCCATGTCTCCGAGCTTCTTGGTGCCTCTGGTCAGCACTGTGGTGAAGCTCGAAGCCACTCATCATTTGTTTGCCCCCTGCGCGGCGGCTGGCGACGGTGGCGGGTTCAGTGGGGGGCCCGAGGCGGCGTCGCCCTACCGCGAGCCGCTGCTGAAGTTCCTTAACCGGCACAAGGAAGAGTCGGTGTTTTACTTCCTGCGGCGGCTCCGGGAGCCTCAGCTGGCCCACCTGTTCATGCATTTGTTGAAGCACCCCAAGGGGGGGCCTTTGCGCGAACAGCTGGCCTCCAAGCAAGGAACCAACCTCCTAGTGGCGAATGCGTTTCCGCATGCTCTCACAGCCCTCAAGTCGCTGTTGCCCACTAAAGTAGATCAGCTAGGTGGTGCTACTACTACTGCTGACGGTGGCACTATCGCTCAAGGAGAATCGTCGTCTCTTGCTTTGTCTACAGGAGCTCCAGGAGCCACAAGTGGTGGTGGCACAGTCCCTGAGATTCCCACGCTCGGGCGTGAAATGAGTCAGGTCGACCCAATGGACCTGGCATCAACTCCTAGGGACGGTGGAGGAGCTAGTAGTGGTGGTGGGAGCACGCCGTCTTCATCATCATCTTCAACGCCGACGGTGCCAGCCCCGCTCACTGGGCCTACAGGGGAGGCAGCAGCCAGCGCTTCAGCTTCTTCCTCGTCCACTGCTGTACCAGGAGCGGACACCGAAGAGCATGCCATCGACCTCGAAGCTCCTCTGAGCAGTGACTGTGATCTTAGCGCCCCTGCCCTAGCCAAGGCTTGCGAGCAGCACCTTGGCGCGCAAGTGCCTTTCAGCGAAGGCGACGTGGAGAAGATCGTCTATGGGTTGGATTTGCTGCGCACTTTGAGCGATTACGACCCGACCTTTGTGGCGCGACGGCCTCCTTTGGGGGTGCTTCTGAGGCTGCTGTGGCGCTCGCCCAGCCGGTGGCAACGACTGGCGCACGAGGACACCCTGCCGCCGCACTTGCAGGTGGTGGAATAGAAATGTGTGTTTGATGGAATGGGTTTAAAAGGGCTGTTCTGGGTTCAGTGTGTGAAAATTCATGAATACCTGCTCTTTCAATATTTCTATCTACTGCTCACCATTTAGCTTTTCCTCCCACCTCATTCCAATTGTCCAAATCATCACCACAGGAGGAAACGCGGCTCTTAGTGTGCCTGTTGGTGTCGCACTGCCGCGAAAAGCCCGAGGCCTCTGTGGACATCCTCTTTGAGCTCTTGACCGTGTTCCTAGCTCCCAGCTCCATTGACTACAGTTTCCTCAAGGTAAAGCAATGACGAAATATCAAACCTTTTCGTGAATATGTTTACTCACACTTTTGGCCTCTCTTTTCCTGATTATTTTTTTCAAATAGGACTTTCTTCGAGACGAAGTGGCCTTCAAGTTTCCTCCACTCGTGAAGCGGGCCATCGGTTTACGGTTCCTGTCCATGCTCAAAAGCGATGACGTCAGCATCGACCCGGCCCTCAAGGTGCTCAGCTTGCAGTTGATCGTGATTCCGCTCTTTGCTGCCACCTTTGAGTCGAGCCGGCGTGAGCTCATCAGCGTGGTCGTCGACGATGTGGTCGTGAAGCAACTGATGGCCAGCGCCTTAGACACCTCCGCCCTGTACCATTACCCAGAAGCCCTCCGGGTGGAGCTCCTGCGGCTTGCGACGCTGTTGATCGAACATTTGGGCCGAGAACTAGTGGACCACCGCAAGGAGCTCATCAAGTTTGCGTGGAACCACTTGAAGTCGGAGCACTCCACCTCCAAAATGTGGGCCTATGTGAACGTGTCAAGGTTTATTTCGGTGTACGAAACGCCA
>Ga0307931_1002592_pt1 | contig 11473 bp, 16 predicted proteins | sample OrgLakmetageno47_FD_201816 | JGI IMG/M metagenome (GOLD analysis project Ga0307931, IMG submission 201816) | Saline water microbial communities from Organic Lake, Antarctica - #47 | ecosystem: Environmental > Aquatic > Non-marine Saline and Alkaline > Saline | place: Antarctica: Organic Lake... | reverse complement strand
ATCATTTATTCTCGCTCATTTCTAATTTCGCACCTCTCTTTCCTATCTCTCTTTCTCTAGTTTTGGTCGCCGCCGTCTCCTGTACACCGGCATCATCCTCCAGAGCGCGGCCCTCACTGTGATGACTGCGTACTTTGCGTTGAATCTGAACCAGGACTGGCTCCTGATCTGCGCCATGTTCCTTTACGTGGGAGGGTACCAGGTAAAAGAGTGTGTGTGTGTCCAATGTCTCTCGTGCGTAATATTTTCCTTGAATCGACTCTTCTGTCCTGTTCCCATTCTTTAATCGTTTTAATTTAATTTTGTTTCAAAAAGGTGGCGCCTTCTTCTTCTTTCCTTGTCTCTGATCTTTCCATCAATAGCTATTCTCGTTTCGGAGAAACTGCCAACCATTTTTCAATTTCTTGCCTTCCTTCCTTCCTTCCTTCATACTTCAACAGGTGGGGTTTGGCCCCATCGCATGGCTGCTCATATCCGAAGTATTTCCGCTGTCGGTGCGCGGCGAAGGAATGGCCTTAGCAGTGCAGTGCAACTTCTTCTGGTGAGTGAATGCACGGGGGGGAGCTGATAAGAAAGAAAGTAATCGTTCAAAAATGAACGTGCTAGGAGAAGAATGGCAAAAAGGAGGGCTAAGACGAGAACAAACTCTGAGTAGCGTCTTTTTTTGCTCACTAAATCTCAATCCGAAGATCCCACTTTCGTTTCTGTTCTATGTCCTCAGACTTTCTTTTCCTGTGGCGGCTTTTCTCTATGTGTTTGTGCCTGTCAAACCTTCGTCCATCGTCATCGTTCCTCAGGAACTTGCTGGTGTCCCTCACTTTTTCCATCGAGCTGGCCGTGATTGGGAGCGCGTGGACTTTCGGCATTTTCCTGCTGCTCTGTGTCTTTTCGCTGTTCTTCGTGAAGGTGCGAAACACAAGAATGAAAATATAAACACTTTTTAGGGCTAAATGTGGAAGACGGATGATTTCTCCTTCTTCCCCCTGTTCTCCTTTTCTATTGTCTTTTTTATTTCACATCAATGGACAGATTTAAAAATAAATAGCATTATCACTTCGTGCCGCTTTTCACTCAAATTTTACTGTCTTTCCTCGACCCTTTCGCACGGCAGTTCTTCATTCCGGAGACCAAGGGCCGCACTTTAGAAGAAATCGAACACATGCTCGACACCAAGACCTTTTCCCCCGCTCAGGTGGGTAGCTTTTGATTGTACTTCTGAATAAGTGGTGTAAAATTCACAATGAATAGATATTTCAAAGTTCTTTTGAGAAATTTTGCAGAGTTTTCAAGATAAGTTGTTCCTATCTGTGTCGAGATTCGATTTCTTCAATTCCATCTCATTTCCGCGTGCCTTCCTATTTATTACGTTTGTTTTTGTTTTGGATCTTCATACCACCGCCTACACATGAAACGGTGTCTTCTCGTTAGCGTTACGCGAAGCGCAACTTGAACCTTTACGAGTCGGTGGCGCTGCTGGACGAGGATGGGCCGAAACTCGACGCCATTTAGGTGCACGGGTGGAGGTCAGGTGTAGACGACAAGACATGAAAGGGAGGCTCTGGAGCGTCCAGGCCGCTCAAGACGCCCTTGGGATTTATAAGAGACCCGTGTTGTCTTATTGGCCATTGGGCGTTCATCTAACCCCCACCTAATTCAGGAGTTTCTTATAATAATGCGCATTTAATAAAAGGACACGCCGAGTAATGAGTTATGGCAATCCCGGTTTCGAGCTCAAATCGAAAGTGTGGAGTGCCATAATTACTCTGATCCTACTTTATAGTATCGTATACGTGGATTAAGTTTGTTGAGTTGGTCTTGGTGTTGCTATTAGCTCTTCAAAAAGCAAGGAGGCGTAGTGGCATTAAAAGGAGATGTACATCCGTTCCCAGTCAATGCCCATTCAAACAAACCCAGTGTTATAGCTCCCATTCATAACCTTCCTCCTTTATTGCTCTGTAATAGTGGCGACCGTTCGTCGCCGCTGTAACCGAGCGCCTCTCCTTCCTGTTGGCCAGCGATATAACCTGCTACCAGCGCTACAGCCCCACACGCACTACTCACAGCTACAAGCATAGACGTAGACACGCCGCGACCGTTGGTTGTTGTGTCGGCTACTGTCGAAAGGTCAGTGAGATCGCTGGTCGAAGAAGAAGTTGAAGAATCGCTTCTATAGTCCGTAAAGCTCCCTGTGCAGCCGCTTTCTAAATATGCCTGCATAGACAGTGAAGTAAAAGCAAGAGAAGAGCGCTGAATCATTCGAAAAATATTCATGGGAGCATCGTCGTCGAAAACGACTTCATGATAGAAAACAAAGCAAGCCCTCAACGAAAAAGACAGAAGTGCATGAAAGGATAGCTTAGGTCATTCAGACATGAGGAGGGCGTGTGAAGAGAGCGAAGCATAATACCCTACTACTGTAGTAACAAGACTGTCCTATGATGACTCTGAATGCAACGAGCGTGCCTCTTTTCTACTCCCTCTCTCTTTCGCATACACACGTAAGCAAAAGACAACTTTCCGTGCTTCCTTAATATTTGATTACGCATTGATCATACCTCAGCTGATTCTTTTTTGTGTCGTGAGCTGCACAAGTACGATGCGCAGTGTGCTTTTGTCGTAGAGTGAACTACTGTTGTCTCGCTGAACACTTCTTGCGCCTCGCCATTGGTGTATGGGTCGCTGGCGCAAGGACACAAAATGAGGCAGTGGGTTGCGATTGTGATAGCAACATAAGACATTAGATTCATAGGCGGGTGCGTGCGAGAGAGGGTAGAAAGAACGTGAACATCGCTCGGCCACGATAAGAATACAAAAACCGGGATAATAATAAAGCGAACATGATATTAGCAATATAATAGTCGACAAATTCAAATTGTGTTGGAGTTGCTGCTGAGAGTATGTTAAGATGATCTTTGAGGTGCTCTCATCTTTCTCGGTGTGCTATGAGCATGAATACGTACGTTTTTGTGACTTCTGAGACAACCGGTTCATCGGTTTGGGAGCCGAAGTCATAAGATGCCGGGTTATAAGCGCTATCTGCACAAACTACTGTAATAACGCTATAAAAAAGGGGTAAAAAAGAGGTTGGAGGTCGTGGCGCAGAAGAAGAAGAAAAACGGGGCGGCGCGGGGAAGGATTTTGAAGGAAGCAATGCGCTGGTTTTGGACCTTCGACCCAAGATTCCCTTCTCTGAACCTTAAAAACTTGTACAATTATGCATAAATCCTAGAGGCAGTTTTTATTGGCACTAGCTACGAAGATTAGAGGCGCGTACCTGGCTATTAATGTCAGCGGCCGCATTTTCCCCCACATTCTTTGCCAGCTCTTCGCTTCCACCAACAACTTCCACTCTCTCTGCTATGCTCTTGCTCCGGATGCACACCCAGATAAAAAGAAGGATTCACGGCAATTTACGGGCTTTCTTTATTTTCTTGCTTGATGATTGGCGCAAGCCGTTTTGCCGTGTAGAGCGGTGTAGCCGTGTAGCGTGCTGAACATGAAGATATGAAGATGTATCTTAGCGTCTTTTTGTCTTTTTGCCAGTGCAGCTTCCTCTCACCTTTGGGTCTTCTTACCCGTTCCAAAGAAACATCCTGATCTATCTTGCTACTTTTAACCTGATCGAAAGCCTCCGCATTCCTCTCGTAGCTTGTAAAGGCATGCGTATCCCGCTCCTTCTCGTCATAACACTATCGGTGTCATATGGCACTCGCGTCGACAATCCTGCGAATAAATCGTTCCGGACTAATCCACAGCCCACAAGAATTGAATCAGTGACCACTCTAGAGGGTTCTATGCTGGCGAAGTCTTCGACTGCATCCTTTTCAATTGCTATCGATGCTCATCCCAAGTCCCCGACTCCAGCACCTGATACTTCTGTGGTGCCAGCGCAGCGAGAACTGTGCGAGCTCCTCTGGAGGCGCCAGAGTGGAGTCACTGACACGAATTACAACGGCAACACTGGCCCATCTAGTGCGGCAAACGGCAGTTTTTACATTTACAGTGAGTGTGACCACCTAAATGATGAAACAGTCACCTACCAATTGGATTTGGTTTCGCAGCTCGACGTCGCGAGCGTCAGTTTCAAGTATTTCCTCTACGGCAAGGAAATTACAGGGGTTCAGTTTTTGTACTCTATTAACGGCTCGGGTTGGACGTCACTGTGGCAGAAGACATCTCAAGTTCAGACAAGCTAGAGTGACCCATGGGACATTACCACCCTAGACGTTAGTGGGGCGTATCCGCGATATTTTCGCTTTTCGAATGACGGAACAGGGGGGCATCGATATCGCGAAGTTGCATTTGATTCTTTTGCCTTGCAGCTCCAGTACAGCCCGTCATTCGCACCAACGATATCACCTCAACCAACACTGCCACCTTCGCCTAAGCCTACGTCGACTCCTACGCCACAACCATCTTTACCGACAAATGCGCCCTCTCTTTCGCCTCTGCCTACCCTAAACCCATCTTTGATGCCCTTCTCAAGCCCAACGCAGACGAGCTGGGACTGCGGCTGGGAAACCGACGAATGCGGGTGGAACACCACCGACTTAGACACTAGCGTCTGGAGGCGCCAGAGTGGAGTCACTGACACGAATTACAACGGCAACACTGGCCCATCTAGTGCGGCAAACGGCAGTTTTTACATTTACAGTGAGTGTGACCACCTAAATGATGAAACAGTCACCTACCAATTGGATTTGGTTTCGCAGCTCGACGTCGCGAGCGTCAGTTTCAAGTATTTCCTCTACGGCAAGGAAATTACAGGGGTTCAGTTTTTGTACTCTATTAACGGCTCGGGTTGGACGTCACTGTGGCAGAAGACATCTCAAGTTCAGACAAGCTAGAGTGACCCATGGGACATTACCACCCTAGACGTTAGTGGGGCGTATCCGCGATATTTTCGCTTTTCGAATGACGGAACAGGGGGGCATCGATATCGCGAAGTTGCATTTGATTCTTTTGCCTTGCAGCTCCAGTACAGCCCGTCATTCGCACCAACTGTGTCTCCAACTCTGAATCCATCACCTCAACCCACGCTAGAACCATCTTACGAGCCCTCCACTGGCCCGACCCCCACGCCGACGCCGCAACCCACTCCAGCGCCCTCTTCAGAACCGACTCAAGCACCCTCACCCAATCCAACATCGACGCCGACTTTGATTCCGACTTATGGCCCCTCTAAGAAGCCTTTCCCACTGCCCACGCCGCAACCCACTTTGGTGCCCACTGCAAGCCCAACACCGGTGCCCTCGCCCAGTCCCACACCGGTGCCAACTGCAGACCCTGCCAATGTCCCCTCCGCTGAACCGACCCAGGTGCCCTCACCACAGCTGGCCCCTGTTCCTTCTTCAAAGCCAGTTATCGAGCCCTCTGCAGAGCCCACGCAACCTCCCACGGTGGTACCCACGCAGTTGCCTAACCCATCGCCAACGAGCGCGCCAACCTTGACGCCGCAGCCGACTCTTATACCGTCTCCAAGTCCCACTCGCTTGCGCTGTCTCCCGGGCACATTTACTGAAGAGCTAAACTTTGACTGTAATTTCGGTAACGGTTTAGGTGGCTTTGTGAACAACGGTAGCAGTGACTGGATTCAAGGCTCTAGTCATGACTCAAGCAGCGATAGCACTACTATAAATGGGCCGTCTGCCGACCGTACCACGGGTTCTGGCGCATATGTCTACGCGCCTGCTGTTTCCTACTCTGCAGCAGATCAAGTATTTGTGCTCGAAGCTTCTCTCGGCAGCAGCACAGGGTCTCTGTCTTTCTATTATCATCTTATTGGCTGCGTCGACTCCACATTGACGCTTTCAACTCAAGGGATATCAGGAGTCTGGACGCAGAAGTGGTCAATAGCTGGTTCGAGCAGCGGCACAGTCAAAGACGCTTGGCAGATAGTGGAATTAGAGCTGGAATCCACCGAGCTTAGTCTAAAGTTTGTCGCATTTACTCCGGCGGGTGCATCGCAGAGCTGCTCGATGGCGCTTGACGATGTGTACGTGGCAAAGCTCTGCACCTTATGCCCCAAGGGCCAATACCAAGACAACATCGGAGCGACCGCGTGTTTGCCGTGCGTGAACGGCTCGTATTGCGAGACCGAAGGCCTCACTGCAGCAACGGGCACCTGCGCTGCAGGAAAATACTCTAGGTGCGAACGTACCATTCATTCGTCGTGAACATAATTTGCTTGAGATTAAGCGTACAAGGAACATAATTAGCCCAATTTCATTTTGCGTTCCCTCTCTTCTCCAGCTATGGCCAGATATTATGCACATTATGCGCAGTGGGGAAATATCAGCCGAGCACCGGGCGCGACGCTTGCATAGAATGTGCAGCGGGCACATACGCTGCGTCAGAAGGAAATTCAGTAGGGTGCACTTCGTGTTTTCCAGGTTTTTCCCTAGATTATTCCGTGATTTTGATTTTGTGTGAGTGCTAATTTTGTCTGTATGCGCTTCTTTTACTTTGCACCTGTCTTTAAATACATTCGCGTAAACTTATTGGGCAAAATTCTTTTTACAGGAAAATCTTCGAATGAGACGGGCTCAATCGAATGTGACATATGCCTTCCTGGACGCTATCAGCCTTTGGGTGGACGAATTGACTGGTGAATATAACTTTCACAGCAAAATCTTACCTTATGCACTTCTTTTCAGATGTGCACGAGATATCGAACACTTTCCATTCACATTTCAATTTTTTCATGCACGCAAATTCGAATCGCCATTATTAATCACTTGTCTGTGCGTGTATATGTGCTTTGCCCTAATATCAATGGCACCTCTTCTCGCAGCATCGACTGCGTCGAGGGGAAGTTCAGTACCACTCAGCGGCTCGACTGTGTGCAGTGCAACTCAGGTGATATATAGCCTACTAGTAGACCGTTCATCCAAACATTTCGACTATGCATCGAGACGCTCAAAGTTTGTCTACTAAATCACTGTGCTTCATCTTCTTTGCAATGTACATCAGGGACTTACGTCAAAGATGATAAAGTTTGCACCCTATGTCCTTCGGGTACGTATGCGCCTACAGCAGCGACATCGGCTGGTTGCTCCGAATGCTCAAAAGGTTTCAGTACTTCTGGTATGTTCTCGTTGCATTCTGCCTGAAATACGTTGAAATGTTGACTTGTAACACATATGATTGTTATTTTGAGAAGTTGTGCTTTACTAATAATTTGTACGTGATATGTATCGCCAGGTGTTGTGATGGGTGCAGTTACTTGCGCTCCATGTGATGCTGGCTACTATAGCGAGGGCTACGCAGTCAATTGCACAGCTTGTGATCCCGGTTTCTACAGCGGCAATGCCGCCAGTGTCTGTATTGAGTGCCCAGCGGGTACATACAATGACCTAAGAGGCCAAGGCGTGTGCTTTTCATGTTCGGGCGAATCGTATTCTCGCGCGAAATCGACGTCCTGCGAACTCTGCGTGAAAGGGTCAGTTGCAAATGTTCCTACAATTGTTTTCTTTTTACGATGTATCATCGAAATGCACAAATAACGTGTTGAAAAATGTGGCACTCTTTACAGGTACTACTATTCTGAGGCTGGAAGTTGCTTAGCATGTCCTCGCGGAACTGTGTGTGAAACGGATGGCGGTTCAACTCAAGAGAGTTTAGTGGTTGACGAAGGTTTCTGGCGCATTCATTCAACGAGCACTGAAATTTATCGATGCCCATTACCCAAAGCATGTAGCGGCGGCGAGAATTTTACGTCAAGTGCTAATTACATCTTCAATGGAGCTGGGTATTGCAATGATGGTTACTACGGGCCCCTTTGTGGCGTTTGTGCGAACGACGCCGCAGGGCCCAACATCGATTACTATTTCAACCCAGACACTCAAACATGCGATGTTTGTTCCGAGCTGGAAGACCCCGCGAAGATTTTCTCGCAATCTCCAACTCTCATCACCTTCACAGCAATTTTGACTGTTTCATTTATTTTCATATTGAAAACTGTATTTTGCAACGACGCTGCTGCACTGGATTCGAAGGTAGAGCTAACATACATTTGGCTATTTTCAATAAATCAACTTTGTTTTGTTTATTGAAATCACTGGGATTTTTTTTTGAATTACTAATCAGGTGACTACCGCTCGTAGAGTGGAAGGTATCACTGAGCGAGGCTTCAATGTGAAAACTCGGCTTAAATGCCTTACGAGTTTCGGTCAAGTGACTGCAAACATCGGATTTACATGTTCCGTGACTTTTCCGCCGATCTTTGAGAGAATGCTGAGCGTTTTCTCCGTATTCAATTTGGACCTTTTGCCAGCACTTGGCCTCGGTTGCCGTAAGTAAACGTTTGATGGCTGCAAGATTGTTGTTCATTTAACGATTTTATCGTTGTGCTACTATTATTACATGCTTTAGTGCACATCTTGAAACAATGTCCGTACATTTTCTTTACCTTCTTTTTTTTTCTTTACCATGATTATGGCTCTTTGTTATCTGCCAGGCTTCTCGGGTTTCGATTACATGAATAAATTATTGGTCGTCACAATCTTTCCTCTGATCCTACTCACAGCACTTGGCATTATTTACACTGTCGTTGCCATTCGCTCCATAATTTCCGGCAAACCTGACAAACGAGGCCCAACTGTCATTTACATCTTCTTGTTTTTCACGTTCCTGATTCTCGTGCAGTGCAGTTCTACGGTGTTTGACTTCTTTCAATGCAAGTCGTTTCCAGAGGCGCTGAATGAGTTTGGAGTAACTCAAGAGCAGAGATATTTGAACAGGGACTATTCTGTGGACTGCAACAGTTCACGCTACAATTCATTCGTGCCTTACGGACTCATCATGATCGCGGTATGGCCTTTGCTACGTGTAATAGTTCACAATATGGTCTATACAAATAAGTGAGCCCTCTTTTGTTACGGTAAGATATAATCAATTACCCCACTTTCTCTGTCCATGCTTCGTAGATCTATCCGATTGGTATCCCATTGCTCTACTTCACTCTTGTGAAGAAGCATGCCCACATCCTTTCTGATCAAGCTGCCCTTGAAATGGAGGCTGCATTCAATTACCCGCGCGTAGGGCATGTGCTGTTTCTTGTGGAGGTAAGCCCTCTTACCCATTCTTCGCTTACTGGAGTAGTCAAATTGAGAACTAGCAAGATAAAGCACATTTAATTGCTAGACTGATTACCTCCCGTGCGTGCGAATATTACTGGTATATTACTGGTTTGAAGTTATGGAATGTGCTCGTCGCCTGCTGCTAGCATCCGTAATTGGCCTTGTCAATCCGGGAACAGCGGCGAGCGCTACTTTGGGAATATTGGTATGCTTCGGTTTCTGTCACGTTTTCGAAAAACGGCCCTTCAAGTATGACGATGATAACGACCTTGGTGTGGTGCTTGCTTGGAGCCTGACCCTATTTTTTTAAAGCGCGATTTCAATTAAAGCTGACTTGACGCAGGACAGTGGAGACGAGCAAGAACTGTTCGGAATCGCCTTGACAGTTATCTTAATTTCGGGGCCAGTTCTCATCATTGCACAGACGGCGAGTACTATTTTCAAGTACCTTACGTTCAAGCCTCCTAGCGACGACTCGGAAGGAAGCGATGACCGTGAAACGATAAATACCCTCAAGAACCGGCGTCGACAAGTTCCAATTGCTTCCAAGAAAGATTCGAAGAAGGCTCGAGGCAGTGTTTCTTATAGTGGGGACCTAGAAAGTGGGAACACACGACTCCCGCCCAAGGGTCTTGTTATTGGCGAAGATCACATTAGTCCTGGCAGGCAACCAAAAAACGGTGCTACAGCTATTGACCAAAAAGAAGACGTTGCTCCATTAGGCATGTCCCTTGATTCGGGATATACTACTAGTACTCCCATGTCGAGACGAAGGCCTTCCTTTGAAATAGATTCAGAAGCGATGATGTTTGCCGAGTCAGGAAGTACTTCACTTCGGCAACGACTTGCGGTGCGAAAAGCGATGTACCCGTTAGATGATAGTGAATCGGAGTATTCTGCGAGTAGGTCTAGGACACGCTTGGCGTTACGCAAAATGGCATTGCCAACACAATCAGAGACGGCTTCTCTTTCTTCGCCGCAGCTTTCTTCTCAGCCTAAGTTTCAAGACACTGAGACCGAAGATAATGGAGGAGCGCCTGCAACACCGCAAAACGATGAAGATCTAGACAAGCTCAACAAACTCATTTTCAACTCTGAAGATCATAAATTCATAGATTGCCCCTCATCAACAGCTCAGCGTGAGGCAGTTTTGCACGAAGAAGAAGACATCAAAGCCAAATGTGTATCGACGTTAGAGTCATTTCAGGTGGATACATTGGACCGCAGCCTTTTCAAGGGGCTTATCAAGACATTCCTCTTGGACGCTAAAATAACAAACGAATTTCCATCGGAAGAAGATCTGGACCGTGTGTTTTTTGCTGTAGATGACAAGGGTAGCGGATTGATAGATAAAGGCGAGCTTTTGGTGCTTTGCAACAGGTTCGCCGGCACGTTAAACAAATTTATTGAAAAACTCCAGCATAATTGATTGAAATTATTTACTTCGAGGACTCTCACAGTGATCGATTCGTCGACTATCGATTTGTTTTGAACGCTTGGTTGTAAATTTGAAATATTTCTAGTGGGTCATGTTGATTATAAGCTGGATAGAAAATTGATTGGAGTGCGTTTTATGGCGATTTATACACAGCGATATATTTTACTTCCGAAGGGCAGAGAAACGCCAATTGACACTTGACACCACCGATTTTGTTTTGAACGCCCGGTTGTAAATTTGAAATAGTTCCAGTGGGGCTTGTTGATTTTAGGTGGGATAGAAAATAGAAATTGATTGGAGTGTGTTTTTGTTGATGTATGTGGGAGTGGGAGGTGTTGTGTTATTGAGGAATTTCCCCTTTGCGGGGGAGGTTCGACTTACCGTATTAAGGGCTCGGTGGACGTGCCGAGCCAGCGTTTGGAGTGTAGTGAAGGAGCAGTTGTCGGCTCAGTGGGCTCGGTGGACGTGGTGGATGCGCCGAGCCAGCGCGCGGAGTGTCGTGAAGGGGCAGTTGTCGGCTCAGTGGGCTCGGTGGACGTGGTGGATGCGCCGAGCCAGCGCGCGGAGTGTCGTGAAGGAGCACTTGTCGGCTCAGTGGGCTCGGTGGACGTGATTGACGTGCCGAGCCAACGCGCGGATTGTGGTGAACGAGCACTTGTCGGCTCAGTGGGCTCTGTCAGTTTTATAGCGATTTATTATACTGACGAGGGGTAGAGAAACGCCAGTAGACATGACGAAGCTATAAAATCTCCTGACGACTCCCCCCTCAAGACAAGTTTCGCTGGCTATCTTCGCTAAGTGCCATATTCCACATCCCAATTATAATCTATTGCCCAGAAAAATTAGGACCCTAGGAAATACAGGGCTTCCATTCCCGTTTCCGCGGAATTCCCGCGCGATGGCTAAATTATACTAATTCCGGCCCTTCGTTGCCTGTCTCAAAAATTTCACTTCA
>Ga0307931_1002588_pt1 | contig 11480 bp, 9 predicted proteins | sample OrgLakmetageno47_FD_201816 | JGI IMG/M metagenome (GOLD analysis project Ga0307931, IMG submission 201816) | Saline water microbial communities from Organic Lake, Antarctica - #47 | ecosystem: Environmental > Aquatic > Non-marine Saline and Alkaline > Saline | place: Antarctica: Organic Lake... | reverse complement strand
CTAAAATCCCTGATTTTTAGACATATTCGTTTGACCTCTTAGTCCTAATCCTTTTGGCATCTAGGAAGATTAAAGAACTCAAAAGGCATTTAAATTTTTAAAGTGGAGTTTCCACTTTCACTTCGCTTATCAAAGAAAGAGCTGAATTATATAGCTTATCTCGAAAAGAGGTCATTGTAGACGTCGTCTTCGTCCAAAAACGAAAGCAACGAGCGGTGCATGTTCATGAATCGCGTATGCTCAGCTCGCGATGCGCGGTGATGGCTGCCTGTCAACTTCGCCATAGCCGGCTCCATTAGCACTGGTAGAAGCGCGAGTAATCGTAATAGGTGTTCAGCACCGTAAGTAGCTCTTAAATCCGTGGATCGGCTCATGCCTTCAAACTGCGGTCGCTCCAATGGATAAAGAAGAAGTGTCCCGAGTGTGCCTTCGAACAACACCGCCACCTGTTTAAACGCGCGAAAGTTAAGATCTTCAATCTCATGCACATATTGTTTGCAAGTATCACACGGCCTTTTTGAATCATCCGCCCACGCAACATGGTGTCAACATGACCTCATCAAAGCGAATGTATGATTCACCTGTTCCACGAGCTCTGGCGGCGCGTCTCCACTCGATGCCATGCGGTCACTGAATCGTGCCAATATCACCGCCAGCGAAGTGGGTCGAGGCAGTGCGAGGGGAGCTGTAATATTCGCTGACTCAAGCAGAACACTTTGGAGTCGTTGAGGAATCAACTCTGAAATGCTTCCTGCATGGTCGAGTTGCTCAACCTCGGTTCCTCCGCTTCGCCATTTCGGCCGTTTCGGAGACAATGTCTCTTCTCGAGGGCGTTTGTGCGGTCGACCATCATTCACTGAACCTTCAGAGCCATCGATTCCAATACTCTCAGACAAGGGTAACTTTTTGCTTCCCTTGTGCCATTTTAGGATGGACGTACGCAACTCTTCATTCGAGACACGAGCTGGCTCGCCAATAGCCACTACCATGTTTTGAAGCTTCTCACGGCGAAGGCCACCGAGCACTTTTGGCTCAAAATCAGCGAGGAGTGCTTCGGCTGTGGGGCTCGCAGAGCGACTTGCTTGCTGTGCTTCTCCACTTTCATTTTCACTTCTGCTTTGTGCATTGTACCAGTTGGTCAATTCCCGGCGAAGCTCTTGGTTTGGTCCTTTCGCCGGTAAGCCAATTTTCACCACCAAGTGCTGCATCTTCACGCGCGGCATATCTCGCAGTGCTGAAGTGTGAAAGCTTTCGAGATCCACACCAGCTGCTTCTTGCGACTCGCCCTCATAATCAGAGCCTTCCTCTTCTAGGTCGTCGTTTTCTAGGAGTTCGCTGGAAGAGCTCTTCTTCATCTCACGCTCGGTCACACTCTTACCTCCTGCTTGCATAGCCGTCACAAAAAAACTTAATGGCGGAATGCTGCTATACTTTTTGCAATCAGTACTGAATCGAATTTCGTATTTGCCCTCCTCAACAAACGTTACAGCAGAAACCCAGAAGTACTTCTTCTGCCACGTTTTAGAAGTGCCCGAAGAGTGAATTGGGTCACTCGTGCTCGTGTCATTTGAATCGAATATTTCGTATCGTAGTTTGAGGTCTTTGTCCACCTAATAGGAAGAATTGTAAAGGAAGTATAGGTGAAGTGTGGATTTCAAACTAATGCTTTTGCGCTCGGACAGACGTGCCGTCGTACACTTACGGCGCAATGGTGTCCATCCTCGTCCTCTGCCACAACCACAAAGAACTTCTTGTCTGTCCATTGGAAGCTTGGTTGGCCTTTTCTATGCCCCCGCGGCACTTTCACAGCAGAAGGCACCGTAGATACGCTTGTCGGTTCATCGTTGAGGTCAGCCAACGCCAAGCGGATTGGTGGCTTTTGAAACGGCCCGCGCTTGATCTTTGAAGGCTGTTCAAAAGCAAAAAGAAATGTAGGAAAATCAGCTGCAGATGTGACATTAATAGAAAAGCTAACTTGAACGGGAATCTAGGACGAGCACTTTAGCTAGATCGCCAACAGCACGGGAAAGTCGCAACGACTAACCATTTTTCGCCCAAATCCCAAAACCTAAACAACGTTGCGAACTCCACGAATATAGTATGTAGAAAGAATTATCGTTTCGAATTTAGGAAGTAGAAAATGGCACGACCTCGATCAAGCCCTGGAATCCTTAAATGGCTCTCAGATCTTAGCAATCTTGCGCGCCAAGAAGTTATTGCATGTAAGCAGAACAAGGGATTGGAATCATCAAAGTTTTGCGAGGAAGAGGCAGCTTCGATAAGGCTTTTGGAGCTCGAATGGGCTCGCGAGCTTGCACAGGAGAAGCGACGCATGTCCCGCCAACTCCGTGGCCTGCGTGAAGCATCGCAGCACGTTCAACGCGTTATTGCCCGCATAACCTCTGACGGGAGTGCCGATGATGCGCCAACTACCGCTTTGGCGGCCGAATTGCAAAAGCGAATGGAGGCATTGCAACGGGATCTCGGAGCCTTCAAGTCGTCGATGCGTACGGATTACGAGAAAACGGTCTTCGAAGAACGATCACTGAGTCGAGAAGTTGAAGCTATGGCAGAGCGTTTCAATGGCTGGGCTGCTAGTGACGCGGCTGAGGATGAAGAGGCGGCGCGGCGTTCTCGTATCGAAGCCAAGCGCCGTCAAAGCACAGTGCGACACCAACAAAGAGCACCGAGGACAGCGGCGAGTTCCCGGCAAAAAGAAGAAGTGCCCCGGCCTGAGGAGCGGCGAGAAAACCTACGGAAGCGAATTCGAGCAATTGATGATATGGTACGCTCAGTGTTTGCTTCGCTGAATTGTGTGGTGAAGGGGGCGTCCTATCCTTTGCATTTCAACAGGGCGATGGAAGGTAGAGAGAGAGAGAGAGAGAGACGTGGGAAAAAAATAGTGACTTGTACCTATTTCTTAATGATGGCGCTCTTTTGGTAAATTTCCTCGAAACAAAACAGGTAGCGCGCTCAGGCGGTTCATCTGGCGGTTGGCACCCTACGGAGCACTCTTTCTTCCTTGCCGCGTGGACTCAGGCTCTGGGCGTTGGAAACGACCTACCAGCCTCGTCCTCGCATGCGTGGCGGCGGCTGCTTCAAGCGGTGAAAGAGCGGTGCTTGACCGCAGTGCCGAATCGAAGCAGCGATGAAGTGGAAGCACATGGAATCTGGTGGGCGGAGCACTTGAGGCGGCTGGAGGAGAAAAGACTTCTCGTGGAAGAGTGGCGGGCCGAAAAACGACAAGAGGTAATACTTGTTTGACTCTCAGCTCTTCTCTCGATTTATGTGTATCGTGCTCGCACGCAGTAGTTGAGCCAAATACCTAAGATTTATGCATCTGCCTCCCTTTCAACACTGCATCCTCCCGCTTGATAGGGTGCTTCTAGTGCAACGAAAACTGAGCAGCACCAGCAGCAACAGCAGCCTGAAGTTTCGACTGTTAGCCATAGCGACCGAACCCCTGAAGAAGACGCGGCAACGAAAGAAGCCAAGCGAGTGGCCCTCGAGGAATGGCGCCAGCGCAAACGATCAGAAGCTGAGAGAGCAGCTGCTGAAGAAGAGCGAAGTCGACAAGAATGTGTGGAAGCGCAACTGCGGCTCAAGCAAGAGCAACGCGCGAAGAAAGAAGCTGTGGCACTGTTTAAGCTAGAGAAAGAGCAGCGGCAGCAACACGAAGCACAGATGAAACAAATGCTAGAGGGTCAAGCGAAAGTCAAGTGCGTGAAACCTGTGAACTGGCTAAAGTTGCAACAAATAATTAAAAGTGCCCTATTTTTTCTCTTGTCCATCTGACTTTCACGTTCTTTTACTTTTTGCTTGTTTGTTATACGATGATGGCCTATAGGTACAATGCATCAGAGCAGCGCGAGCGGCGCGCCGCGGGCTTTGAAGCCGCGAAAGCGAAGCACGAGCGCGCGGCTCAAGCTTCGCGTGCCAGGACTCGCCCCGAGCCCTTGCCGCCGCCACCCCCTAATGTGGCAAGAGACCCTTCGCGGGTCTATCGGGGCACTGACGCCAGCGCCAAGAAAGCGCTTAGTGCGGCCGAGCTCGATATGCTTGAAGAAAAGCGCTCTGGTCGAGGTGCCCACCAAGGCCCTGTAGCACTCGGCGCGTATGACCTTCAGCGAGGCACGGGAACACGAGCGAGGACAATCTTTAGCAGCTAACAGCCAACAGCTAACGATGCTCCTTCATCGTCCATGTACATGCGGAATGTTATGGCTACACCTCAGCAGCACCTCTGCTGTGTAATACTTTTTTGGAATGTGTATTCGGGCGCTAAATGAAGTGAGCTCCCAGCCGCATAATATGAACACAGCAATCAAGATCCGCTGTTATTAAAAAACTACCTGCTCGGATAATGCTCGTGTATGTATTTCAGAGTAGTTCTAGTCCTAACACAGCAGGGAACAGTACGGACCAGTTTGGACCTACTGGCAGTAGAAGAGGAGCTAACCACGGTTTAAACGTTTAACCGCGTACTTGAAAGCTATGCCTTCTTCCGAGAGTTGGCCCTACAGGGTTCATGAGAGTAAAGATGAACATTGCATTACGCAAAAGGACACTCAGCCTAGTCAGACTTGTCCTGGAGGACTCATCAAAACGCATCTTTGTGCTATTTGTTGTTGTTTCTTTGCAATTGGGGAGTATAATCTAATCCAATCTAATCTGATCTGATCTAACCAAACATGGTTGCGTTTCTCGTGCGCGCGTGCGGAGGTTGTAAATTTACTTCGCGCGTGATTTAAGCGCAATGCACGCGAGATTCATGCGCTAATTTTACGCCTAGGACGATTTTCATTGTGGACATTGGTAACTTTGGTGTCGTTGAAAATTCATTTTCCGCGTGATTTCCGCGGAATTCCGAACCTGGTAACCAAACCAGGCAAACAGGCAAACGTTCTTAAGCGTGTCCCGAGTGGACACTACATGGATATGGTGGTTCGGTGGTGGTGTGGTGGTTGAGTAATTATAACGGTCCGGAATAATGCGTTCTGGGTGCTGAGATTTTAGGAGTGGCACAGAATGGAGAGGAGAGTGAGAGTGGCTTGTGGCTTGCCTTTCGCTTTCGGCTTTCGTGTTTTCAGTTCACAGTTCCTACAGAACCTCCTACCCTGTATTTAGCCCCCATCAAGCCCGCAACCCACAACCAGGCAAGCTGCTGTATAGATCATAGATCAACGTAGAGTTGATGTTTTACCGACCACGTCCAAAAAGTGCCTACCAAAGAAAAATGTCTGTCTGTGTGTCACATCACATTCTTATCTGGGTACATATGTTCTGACACTTTACGTATGTTCTGACACGTTGTCACGTCACTGACATCAACCATGTTCTAACACCTTGTCACGTCACTGAAATCAACTACGTTGATCGTGGCGCGGCGGCGCGCGCGCCGCTGCAGTTTTGCGAGTTTGCGAGGATACTGAAACTAGAGGTGCTCTCGGGTGTGGCTTAGTTGATTAGAGATGGCGGACTCTCCGGTGGTGACATCGACGTTAGACTTCGATATAGACCCTGGTACAAGACTCGGCCGCCTTGGACCTAATCTCGAAACACCCTGCCTCTTATTACCAACGTCCAGTGGTTCCCTGCCCTTTCTCTCCGCGGACCTTGCTTCTACTCTTCCTCCATTTGCTAGCCTCTTGGACCTGGCAGAGGTTCTAGATTTCATGAAATTAGATCACCCTTCTAAGTACACGGCGCTTCCTCCTAGCACATTGACTATCCTGAGTGCGACATCTATGGTGAATCAGCAACTCGAGGTAGCGTCAAACAATGGGATGCTGATTGAGACTGCGAATGGCCGGAAAGAAGTGACTCCTTCTTTCCTGCTGGGTGTGGCTAAAGCATTAGAAGCCAGAATGGTCGTAGCTATGTCGGATGAGCCTGCATTCGGCAGTACCCGTAAAAGGATTGCCAAGGCAGTCGACCGAACAACTACTTGGCTAAAGCAATCCTCGCTTGAGGCCACCTCCGATGTTTGCCTGCTGGGTGTTGTCCCCAGCAGTGCTGACTCAGAAGCCACGAAGCGGGCTGCAGACATTGTTGCTGGTCATAAGCTCAGAGGAGTTGTAGTTGGTGTGCCTACGAGAAGCGACGAATCAAATGCAAAGGAGCGTGCTGCTGGAGTGGCCGAAACATTGGCTGCATTCCCAGCATCCACGATTAGGCTCGCTCCTAGTGGGTTTTCATCACCTTCGGAAGTACTGACAGCGGTTGAGATGGGCGTCGATGTGATTGGCACATCTTACGCTAACTCCCTCACTGAGAACGGTCTCGCACTAGCGTTGCCAATTTTAGAGGGCGCCAAGATTTCGACGGCCGGAGCTGAAGGAAATAAGCGACAAAAGGTAAAAGGATAGATACGGTTTTTTATTTTTTTTATTTAAGCTGAATCTGTATGAGTTTTTCTGTTTCAAATATGACTCAACGCTCGGTGTGTTTTGTTGCAGACGGATCCCCAGCAAGTGCTCAATCTCCGAGACAACGGCATGCGGCGGGATCAGCGGCCATTGGTTGATGGTTGCACTTGCCACTGCTGCACCAACCACCACCGTGCTTACCTTCACCATCTTCTCATTGCCCGCGAAATGACGGGCGAAGTGCTCCTTCAGCTGCACAACACGCACCACATGCTTGACTTCATGGAAGCGGTGCGAAAAAGCCGCCGTGACGGCACTTTCCAAGACCTCAAAAAGGTTATCAACGGGCCGTGAATCCCTTGGCGTGAATGCAACGCAAGAAGTTTACGATGGGGATAGAGCAGAGGTAAAGAATAGCCATCTCGGGCAAACAGACACAGGGTCTGAAGTCCGTTGCCATGTAGTCCTTATTCGTTTTGGGCTATAGGGATCTACTGTACGATGAAAGCACGAATCGGCGCATTATACAATCATTACAGACTTGGCTGGGAATGACTTTTTTTTTTTTCGTGATATCGTATTTGGCGTGCAGAGCAGTTCAGAGTAGAGCGATATATGAATGGCAAATCGCCACTTCCTTCCATCCCATAACTCCATCTGCTACGCCCAGGTCCTTGCGGACTCCCGGAGGGCGTAGGGCGTAGGATGTAGCTTGGCTGAGAATTACGCCCGTATTTCGTAAACGATACGAGATTTCGTTTCGATTTCGTCAAAAGTGACGATATATCGAAATAACGGCAACTAAAATATCGCTAAACAGTGAAGCGGCAAGTACAGTAGTAGTATAGCAGCTGAACTGCCTCAGGAAGCTCTCTGGGGTCTCGAGCTCTAGAAGGCATACAAATTCGAATGAGAACAAATTTTCAAGGCCTTCAAGGCTCTGTGCGCTGAGAGCTTATAGAAAAAGGGAATGGCCAGAAATAAATTTGAATATACTTACTCTAATCCGAGGCAGCCCTGGTGGCAAATCCCGAATATCTAGCAAAAGTTGAAACAAAAGAGAGAGAAGTGCACAAGTGGCGAGAACAGAAGCAGGTGGCATGAACGAAGGATCAATTCATGCACTACAAAAGCAGGTAAATGGATGAAATTAAGCACACCAAACAACTTACCGTGGCAAATTCCAAAACTCTGGCATCTCGTTTCCGCGCGCGAGTAGTGTGGGGCTCAAAAAAGTAAGTACCGTTCATAGCTTTACGGTCTGGCATCCTATACGACGACGGCACGAGCTTGGAGAGTTCGATTACGCGCTCAAGGCGCGGCGAATCGACCAAGCTAGTGGGCAGAGCATCTCCAAATATTAAGTCGGCAGTGGCCACGGAGAGATTGGTTGTACTATTCGCAGAGGTGAATGCACTCTCGATGCTACCGGTTGCAGAATGGGAGCTCACATCCCCAGAAGGCGATGAGCGCACAGCTCATCTCTCGACACCCATCGCAGTCTCGATCCCTGAATCTGCCGTACGTTCGTTCGCTATAAGCCTATCTAATCCTCGCTGATTTTTTTGTGGAGAATTTGCTGCGCAATCGAGCGAGATGAAGCTTGGTTTCCTGGCTGAATTTCCCAGAGCAGTTCGCCACGCCTTCACCATCAATTCTCGCACAGTTCGCGAGCGCTCGCGTCCCGTTCCAGGCGCCCTCCATTTTCACTCGGCAATTCAAGCCCAAACATTGGACGAAACGCTTTCCGTCATCTTCGCCTCGCTCGCACAGCGCTAATGTCCCAAATCGATGCCGTGATGCACCTTCCTTGCTTGGGTCTTGGGTCACTGGCGAAATTATTACGGCCAAAAAAACGCCGCGTCCACGTTTTACGTTATTTCGATAAATACGGCAAATTTTGTCGATACGATATATCGTAATTCCCAGCCAAGGATGTAGATGTAGGACGTCAGCAGGACGTAGGGCGGGGACCGTATGTTTGATTGTTTCGGACCGCACCTACCGCATGCGGGTTTTCGGGCCGTGAATGCTGCAGGTATGGAGATTCATGGTTCGTGGAGAAACACGGGGCTCGCAAGACCGAGATCCTTCTCATTGCCGTTCTTGTGTCTAATAGCCAACAAGGCTACAGAGGGCTCTAGCTCTAGTAGCTAGATGTGATTGGGAATTGGACAAGAATTTAACGACGCTTCAGCAATTAAGATAAAGGCGCGTTTGCATAAAACATAGCAATGATAAACCCGTATTACTTTTTCTTGGTCTGGGGCGAGAATTTGTGGAATTGCGATGGATCGAGCTTGGTTAGCCTCGCAGAGCCAATGAGGCATTCCGGTAGCTCATGGTCAGCAATACCTTCCAGAACGAACCCCACGTCCAAATCCGTCTTATGAGAGCCCGACAAGAGGTATCCGAAGCCTTGTTTGGCTAGGTATGGCCACGCTCGTATGTTAACGTTCATTTCCAGAGTCTTATTGGTCCCTAACCGCATGTGGCCCGAGCCCCCTTTGTTCACCAGCCGGTTTCGGATCAGCACGGGTTTCCCGTTGAAGGACTTGAACATCGAGGGCATGCCCGCGGCCTCGTAGTTTCGCACGCTGCCGATGCACTTGAAGCGTGCAAACATGTCGGGAGCTTCGAGCGCGCTCGCGCACCATGCCGCTAGAAGCTTGATGGCGGGAGCTGCACCGGAGAGGTCCCTGAGAGCATCGCAAGTCGATTGCTTGATGGCGAAGTAAAACACGGCGTTGATCGTGGGGCCGTCGGAAGTGGAGGACAGCATGGAGGGCGCCTCAAGCGGCAAGGTTCCGTTGACCACCATGAGGGATGGCACCGCTGCATGGTTCGTGTCTCGGTCGATGTGAGGAAAGCGGAGGTAAGCTTCCAGCCCGTCGAGCGCGGAGTCACTCTTGATCATGTCCACGCCCACCAGCTCATAGAGAGAAGGCCCCGAGGGCTGCTTGCGGCCGTTCTTCTTGTAGTTGGGGCCCGTGCGCACCTTGAAGATGCCGTCTTCGCCCTTGCGCCACACGTTCTCCCCCTCTGAGCGGGTGTCCAAGGCCCCCCGGTGGGAGAATGAGAAGCCGGCAATAGGCCGCTTGTCGTCACTGGCGACTTTGCTTTCCTTGGGCACTGGCGAGGCTTCCACTGCTGCTGCTACTACTGCTGACGGTGCTAAAGTAGGTGCAGGTGCTTCAGCCGCTGCAGATAACGAGGGTGCTGCTGCTGTTGCGGCTGCAGCGCTGGTAGAAGCTAGTTCAGCAGGAGCCGAAGTCGAAGGTGAAGCAACTCCAGCCACGTCTCTGAGAAGGGCACACGCGCGGGCGAGGCCTTGCTCTTCCACTGGGCGTGCCATAGAGGAGGCCGCGGCACGGGCAGCCGTGCGAATGGGCGAGTCGCTTGGGAGAACAGCGCGCAGGGATGCCTCAAGGAGTGGTCCTAAGGTGTCCTTCAATTTCACGGGCACAGAAGCGGGCCCTAGCCCACTTGCTGCCACTCGTGCACCCCAAAACGCTTCTGGTGTGTCGTCGCGACCGAAGTCAAGGGTGCATAACGCCGCACCCGCCATAATTGCCGCATGCACTGTCAAACTGTCGCCTGAGCAAAGCACTGCACCACTTTTGCGCCAAATAGCCCGCTCAACCGCCATCGGTGGCCGCTCCGCGAGCACTAGGCAATGGCGCAGAGCATCCGCAGAGACCCCACAGGAAGGTGGGCACACCACAACCGCAGCCGCGCCTGCCTTCTGAATAGCCCCCGCACACGCTACTAGGATGCCTTTCCGGCTTTCACGCGATTGGTAAGTATTAAATTGCTCTCCAAAAGTCACGTAAACCACCGGCATTGAGCCTTCAAGCAGCTTCGTCACAGGAGCTGGGATAGGAGTGCCTGATGGCGCCTCTTCCTCTAGCAACGGCCCGACTATGCGCACGCCAGGGCTCCAATCTAGAGGTCTCGCCAATAGTACGTCACTGTAAGCAAGCAGCACTGGCACCAGCCCTCGCTCATCCGAAATCGCTTCCCAGGGCCCGTGTGCGCGTTCATCTAATGGCAGCTTATGGGACGCTCGAGCACGGTTCACTCCATCGCGATACAAGTGCACCCACATGCTCTTGGCATGGGCGTCCCACCGTTGGCTGTTCACCCAGCGAAAACCTGCCTGACTGCTCCCGTACCCCCGAGGAGGGCCGAATTCGGAGGTCTTGACGCATGGCGAGCAGTCCAGAACCACAAACTTACGGTGTAGAAATTCGCACACAGATGGGTAGATGAATCCAGCACTAGTAGTGGCCAACACCATCATATCCAAGTCAGCGGCCGCTGCCTTGCCTCGAGTGAACCACTCTCCCGTGAGCATCAGCATAAATGCAGTGAGCGCCGAGCTCCCTGCACCTGGCGAGTCCAACGCCCGGCCCTCTGGGGTCTGCGAGCGTGCGACGAACGGGCAAGGACCACCGTCGAGAAACTGCACACCCTCAGAGGCCAATAGTTTAGCATACTGCCCATGGGTGATCAACGTAACGTGGGCCCCGCTCTGAGCGAGACCTCGAGCTAAGAAGATTAGCGGCTTTAAGTCGTCCGATGAGTTTACTCCAAGTGCAATGATGCCAACGCGCCAGGCGCCCGAGGAAAGTGCACTCATTTTTCAAGTGGCTAAGATATGAAGATTAAAGCACGTTTAAACTCACAATGGAGCCATTTTGCGTGTCTCATGCACGGTGCAAAGGAAACCAACGAGTAGACGGGGAAGATAAGATAGGGGTGCCCGGAGTCCGGTGTCTGAAGATGACGGACTGACGGACGATGCCACGATACCTTCTTCCGCTTTTTGCCCACACCTTTTTTTCTTCTCGGTTTCTTACGGGGAGGATTTTTCATTCGAGTCCAAGAAAATGAAAATTTGGATCTGCTTTTTCAAAAGTTCCCCCCTTTTTTTCCGATCGCACCTGATCTCCCGCCAAAACAAAAATTATAGGGAGGTGGTGCGTAGGGAAGAAGTTGAAACACGGAAAATAGGAAGAAACGAAACATGGACTTTTCAGGGATTGTTTCCCAGGTGCACCGAAGTGGACGAGAAACCGGGGAAAAAGCACGACATAATTGTTTCGTTTC
>Ga0307931_1002587_pt1 | contig 11495 bp, 13 predicted proteins | sample OrgLakmetageno47_FD_201816 | JGI IMG/M metagenome (GOLD analysis project Ga0307931, IMG submission 201816) | Saline water microbial communities from Organic Lake, Antarctica - #47 | ecosystem: Environmental > Aquatic > Non-marine Saline and Alkaline > Saline | place: Antarctica: Organic Lake... | reverse complement strand
TAGGCCATTTGGTACATAAATATGATGAAATTATATGCTCCATTCATCAGGGAGGCCACCCTGCGAGTCACCATGACCCTCCGGTCGGAGGGCCATGGTGGGGATCCTTCGCCAAAACTACAGGGGAAGGGCAGGTGCATTGTGCTGTTTGTTTTTAGCCTTCGGACAAGGGTGTCTACAATAGTACAATAGATACCCTTACTTCGGATCTCGTGTGCGTTTGTGACCATGACCACATAACACATACAGTATATTCAGTACTTCGTGACGAAGAAATACATCTCAATTTTTTTCTTCTCCTTCTTGTTCTTTCTTCTCTCTTGTCTCTTGTTCTGTCCTTCGTTGTGACTCAACACTGCTGGTGTGCTGGTGGCTGGTGGCACAATTTTTTTACTTTGCAGTAGCACATTCATTCGTGCCCTTGATAGGGTTGTGATGAGCTCCACAACCTGCCCCGTGTTTCGGCCAACGCTCGAGGAATTCAGCTGTGAGTTCTTATGGCATTACTTGACTGCGACCTTTGTGTAGTGATTCACTGAGTATATTACTTCCTGGTTGCATGCATACACATGGCACAACATGAAGTCGCTATATTCCCTGACAACTCTTCCTCCTACAGTGGGCATTGAAAAGTACGTGGAGTCGATTGAGGCTCAAGTGCTGCCGCATGGTATTTGCAAAATCATACCACCCGCTGGGTGGTGGTCAGCGCCGAATTACCTCGAGCTCATCCGAGATTCGTGAGTTCATGTGTAATCTGCCTATCTTTTTACCGCAGCGGTGTATCATGTCTACCAAATCCAGGATAGATGCCGAGTAATATCAGTCTTTCCAATCATGCGATGCATCATTAAACTTTTGAAGTTTCGAGGCCCAATCATGCGTATGTTTGAGTAGGATTCCATGAATTCCTTGCTGTTTACATTGAGGGCTCGTAGGGCTATCATCTCATTGCCTACTCTCACCCTCCAAACCCAGACAAAAAGGCGCGATTCCATGCCCTGTGAGGCAGTGCATAAACGGAGCCCGCGGCAGCTACAGCCTTACTCTTCTCGAAAGAAAGCCAGAATCCCTAGGCTCTTTTCGAAAGAAAGTACGTGCGTGTGTGTGCCTCTGCGTGTTCCTCATTCCGTAGTTGGATCTGATTATCATTTAGCACCTGCAAATTAATCTTCTCGAGGTTTAACATGTTTTTAAGAGGGTGAGGCCATCACAAGCACATTTGTTTAAGAGAAGAGGTACTTAGATGTGTAATCTAAGAGCGGTAATTCAAGGGACCGGCGAAACTTGTTTTACGATCGCCTCGATCTTTTGTCTCTTGATGAATGAAGGCGGACGCTGAGGCCGCACAAAAGCTGTCACCCGACATCCTCCACTACTTCCCTCCCACGCCCCTTGGCGGTGGAAAGGCCGACGCTGCTAGACCCCTGTCGTGCACGTCGAAGTTGCCGAGCACACCGAAGAAACCTCGCGCTCGCTCTGCTGCTGCTGCTGCTGCTGCTGCTGCTGCTGCTGTGGTTGCCTCCTCCGCAGAACCGGCAGCTGACACCGCAGTGAAATTTGCTGGCGACGGTGACTGTAACACTGGCAGCAGCCTCGACCAAAACAATAGGAAGAGAGAAGATGGCCAGAGTGACAACAACAAGAGTTGTAATACTTCAGAGCATGCGCAGGAAGAGCCCAGACGGGTGCCTAGTATCGCTCTTAGTGCTGACACTATAGCGATGGCTGACGTGAGTAGTGCTGAAGCCGCTGCTGAGGCAACGATGAGCGTTATTTCTTCTGCTGCTGAGACTACGGCTCCTGATAGTGCTCCATCTGCTATCATTTCTTCCGGTGATTCCACAACGGCAGTGGAGGTGGCAACAGCATGCCTCGTCAAAGAAGCGGCAGAGACGACTGGGTCGACGAAAACATTGGTTCAATCGTCAGTAGACACAACAGCGAGTTTAGCTGATTCAGCGATGAATTCAGCGATGGGCGCGGTAAAAGATTCGGCGCCAGATTCAAAAGAGGCGAAGTTGCCACCCCTTTCACCATCGTCGTCGTCGTCGGCAGCAGATGCAGCCAATCCCGCGTTTCATGAAGTCGAAGAGTCGGACGAGACCGTAGCTTTGCGCGTGAGGAGGTGAATTTAGAGGGCGAAGAGATTTCCCTCTCTACTTTTTTTATTCAATCGACACTCCTGAAGCACTCTTGGTTGCACTTTTTGTGGATGCTGCACTTTATTGTTGTTGTTCTTGTTGTTATTCTTGTTTCGCGTTATTTCGCTTTTCTTTTCCTCGTTGCATCTCAATGTCAATGTTGTTGCAATTGCTACCTTTTTAAACCAATTCGCCCTCTCACGCCCTCACAATGTACTATACTAGGTTTTGGCGCACGCTCTCGGCGCACATGGACCCACCAACCTATGGGGCCGACGCGCTCGGGTCGCTGTTTGCAGGTGCTCACGCGTGCGGATGGAACCCCGATGCATTGGACACGCCGCTCCTGCGCCACGCGCCGCCCATTCAGGTGCTTAGCAGGGTTTGTAGGAATGAGGACCACCAGGCGTAATGATAAAGCAGTGTTATTTGAAGAGAGGGAAAGGAAGAGATAGAGCGTTAATCTATCACTCTGTCTGAATTGCTACGCCACATAATTGTAAATGATAACGACAAATAATGATATTTGCTGCTCTTGTTGCGCGACTTCTGGTACAGGGGGTCACTTCTGCGATGCTGTACGCGGGCCAATGGGCAGCCATGTTTGCGTACCACGTCGAGGACATGAACTTGTACAGCGTGAATTACTTGCACTGTGGCGCCCCCAAATCGTGGTGGTGCGTTTTTGACTCAATTTTTTGTTGTTAAGGATTCATACGTTGTTCTTGTTCTAATTTGTGACGCTACTTTTGTCATTTTCTTTTGCGTTTTACAATGTACGAATACACCTGTGCTTACTTTCTTCGTCCTTGCGACGTCAAGGTCGGTGCCCCCTAACGCCTCGAAGCGATTTGAGGCGCTGGCTGCGAGTTTGCACCCGCAGGACGCCAACAAGTGCGCCGACTTCCTGAGGCACAAGCGCTACTTGTTCTCGCCCAGTGTCCTCAAAGACGCTGGCATCGAAACGGACACGGTACGCAAAAAAAAAAACGGAAGATTAAATAGTTTGCCGACGAGAATATGTGAAAAAGGGTCAATCTGATTTGTCCAAAAGTTTGACAGTCTTATTGGAAGTTAATGATGAGATGCTCAGAGAATAATTCTTTTTTTCTTTCTGTTCTCGGCTCTTCCCCACAACTGCTCCTTCCATTGAAGGTGCTTCATCGGCCCGGGGAGTTCATCATAACCTTCCCGCACTCGTACCACGCGGGTTTCAACCACGGGTTCAACTTAGCTGAGTCCTCCAACTTTTGCCTCAAGAGCTGGGCCGAAGGACCAGGCCTGGTAGCCGGCATTTGCCACTGCAGCCCGGACTCGGTGAGTGGCTGGTCGTGGTTGTTGTGGTTGTTTGGGGGCTTCAAGGGCGCGTAGTTCCTTGAAGATTACGAAGAGGATGATTCGTGGGTATGCAGCAAGTGTAAAGGTGGAGACTAGGCATGGAAAAATGAGTTGGTTTGTAATCGTTTGGAGTCCTCTTTATGTCTACACTAACACCACTGGCACACGAGCTGCTGCCGTTTTTCGTTCACACAAGTCTCCGATGAGACTCATACATGTGATGTGTGCGTGCTCTTCCCTTACTATGCACTGTTGCTCCTTTTTCTTCCTATCAAAGGTGTGCATCGACATGTGGGACTTCATCGACAACATGCGCCTCAACCGGCCCCACTGCTCGCCGGAAGACGGTGACTTCAGCAGCGACGAGCCCTACGGCGACGAGAGCGACGACAACGCCGTGTGGGACAAGGACAAGGACGATGAGAAGAGCGCAGTAGGGTCTGAGAATAGCCTTATTCCATCTGCTGATGGGAAAGATTTGGACGCAGTGGCAGCTTCAACTGCGGCTGTAAACGCTTCTTCTTCTTCTTCTTCTAAATTGGCTCGTTCTGGAACGAGCAAAAAGGGAAGCAAGGGCAGTAGTAACATGAGCAGGAGCATGAGTGGCAAAATGAAGGCTAGCAAGAAGAGCAAGACTTCAAGTGGTGTACAACGTAGCTTAAGAGCAAAGGGAAAGAAGACGCAAGGATACGACGTCTCTCCTGCGTCACCAGATGAGGGTCAAGCCAATCCGCAGGACTGTGCCGCAGCGAAAGCGCTGATTGGTCGAGCGGTCCGCACCCCGCATGGGCTCGGCACGGTCGAAGCGGTAGGTGGGCATGTGCATGAGTGTGGATGTGCATGAGTGCATGTGCAAGACAAGAACGATTACTTCTATCCTGTTAGTATGGCATATTTACTCATGAAGTCATCCTTGCACCTCTTCTTTTCCTTCTTGGATGTGGTCGTGCAGATGAGTGGGAAAGGGTGGGTCACTGTGCGGAACGCTCGTGGGGCCAAGTTTCGAGTTCGCACCAACGAGTGCGTTGACCTTCGCACTGCCAGCAGCAGCAGTGAGAGTAGGAGTAGCATTGGAGATATGAGTAGCGCTAATAGCACCACCAATGGCAGCAGTGGAATCAATGAAGAGATGATAACGCCGTCTATAAGCATATCAAAGGGTCAACAAGATTTCTTGAAATGCTTCGACGGCGAAAGAGAGGTAGCTGCAGCAGCCAAGCCTTCTTCTTCTTCCATGAGCCCTCGTGGAGCAGCAGCCGTAGAAATAGTGGGTCTAGACGGCACCGTAGAGCAACTGTGCCCAAGTCAAGTAGACGCAGCGAAATATCTGGAGGTGCGTGGTATTGTATCAATGAGGGTGAATAGGGGCTGAGAAAGAGAGAGAATGCTTGAAGAAACTGTTGCATGCGAATGTAGTAGTCCACCTGAGCGAACATAACAGGAAGATGCATGTTTTGGCGGTGTCTCTGTACTTTTCATTCCCCATTCATTAACTTTCTCTCGCCTTCTTCCTTTCTATTTCAAAGGTTCCTAAGTCATCCTTGTCGCGGCGACTCCAGGACGGCGGCGGGGCCACTTTGGTGAATGACAAGATCGTACGGCTTGTGTCCAAAATGGCCGCAGACAAGGCGTCAACGGGCGATGACGAAAGCGTCAGCAAGACCAGCGTAAACAGTAGTAGCAGTAGTAGTACAGGCATGACTAAGGGCAGCGGTAGCAACGTGAAGAGTAGTAGCAGCAGTAGGAGCAGTGGCAGCGGTAATGCTAGTAATAGTAGCAGTGTAAAGAAAGCACGCCTTGCCAGCAGCGTTGACGATCGAAAGCACTCTCTTGCCACTAGTGCTTCGCTCCCCAAGCAGCTGTCCCGGGTGCTAGCGCCTTCGAAGCCACGCGTGCCTCGGGCAGCCCGCCGCCCCATGCGCTTCTTGGCTACCGGTGACCTCGTCAGCGTCTGCGTCTGCTTAGCGCCGCGAGGTTCAAGAGGAGGAGCAACGGGTGGAGCCTCGACGGCTCACAGTGCCTCGAAGGATCGAACGAGCTCCTCGTCATCCTCATCATCATCATCCTCCTCGGGAGCAGGCACCAAAGTGGCCCGGCGTTGGTTGCCCGGTGTCGTGCGTGCTGTAGAAGGTCGAGGCCGCTGTGCGGTAGTGCTGGACTCGCTGGACCACCACCGTGCCGCGCTTGCTGCAGCCGCAGACCCCAACTTCCCGTCTACCCTTGCACTGGCGGCTGCTTCAGAGAAGCCTCATGACCACAGCCTTGACAGCCACCAAGGAATCAACGAACTGACGTCCAAAGAACCTGCTGCTGCTGCTGCTGCTTCATCTGCTGCTTCATCTAGTGCTTCGACTGACGTCCAGGGCAAGACCGAAGGCTCAGGCACAATCGGCGCATCGCACCTCGAATCCAGTATAAACATCCAGGAAGTTGATAGCAACACAGCTGAGACGGATGCTGCCCCTGCTGCGACGGCTCCTTCCGCTGCCGTGGAGTCAGAGGATGCGAGCTCAGTGAACAACTCTGATGAAGCGCCTATGTGCAAAGAAGCCCCCAGCGGCGTTAAATATAGCATTGACACTGAGGGTAGCAACGAGAGCAAAGTTGCTCCCAGTGATAGCTGCAGCGACAACAACAACAACAGCAGCACCAGCACCAGTGTCAACAGCAGTAATGTGCACGTCACAGTCACAGAACAGTGGCTCTGGGCTGCTGCTGAGTTCGTGCGGCCCCGTCGCACTGCTTCATCATCGACCACTACTCCAGCCACTAAAATTGATGGTCAAGATGGTTGTATAAGCCAAGGTGGCATGAAGCGGCCTGCTTCTTCGTCGTCTTCTTCTTCTTCGTCTTTTGGGACACCGAGTTCCAAGCGCGCAGCGCATGGTAGCAAACAGGGAACAGCTGCAGAGAGGGAAGACCTCGAGCTCGCAATGGCGCTTTCCCTTTCGCTCACGCCGGAAGCGAGCGGGCGTAGTGCGGATGAAAGCAGCACCATCGCTGAAGGCTCGAATCTCAATACTTCGGCTGTCGATGGCGAAGCATAGGCAGTTTGGATGGAAAAAGAGCACTATACTTGGTGCTGCTATTATATCTGTTATTCGCTTTGTTCCTAGGTAATGTCCAGCTAATTTATGTCCTGTGTCTTAAATCTCCCAAACCCAAATGCGAGTGAAGTCGACTTGCTTTGCTGTCTGCTTTAAAACTCGTTTTTGTGGGCTTCCCCCGAGAAATATTTGGTTTAGATCTTCTGACATCAAGACGTAGTACAAACCGCTCAAGTTTCGACGGTTCAAATGGGGCTACACCACCAAACGAAAACGAGGACTAAGTAGAACCGGGGTGTGTAGATAGGCATCCGGGATTCAGCATATTCAGAATGGCATCAGAATTGAGACAAAAAGCCTGCATAACATGATCATCGTTGGTGGTTTATTTTTGCCCTTCTTTCTTTCCCCGATCAGGCACGTCATCAGTCGTTCATCTTATCTGTCAGTCACCGCCTTGATGAAAACAATGGCAGTCCTTACCCTACGATCAACCATTAGCACTTTCATGCTATTAGCATTAACGCCTGCAGCAACATCTCTACGACCAACACCATCCAGTAATTTATCGCCTTCTATTACTAGTACTTCTCCACTTTCAACGCTGGCTCTCAGCCGCCGTGGATGGGCGACTGCCTCTGCACTTGGGCTTACGGCCGCAGTCGGCTTGCCGAGGTCAGCGGCAGCGTTTACAAAGGAAGCTGAGAAAGGCGCACTGACATCTCTTGAGCGACAAGTCGAGCTCAAGAGAAGGCCATTACCTCTCCTCACGCGTAAAAAGTTGGAACAGGTGAGCTAATCCACCGTCTTGCGCTATGTTCAAGTAGTTCCATCTCCCCGGGTCTAACTGTGCTTTCGTCTTCAATCTAGTTCATGCCTCTTCTCTAAACTTAGTAGCTTATTCAAGCTTGGAAGAATATTGCCGTTTCATTCATACTTGAATGGCTTATTTGCTTTCTGTCAGGATTTTGCCGTGCTCCTGATGCGAACTTCATATGCCGTAGCAGACGAACTTGACTTCGTCGCGATGGATAAGTTCCAGAAAGACTTCTTTTTATTTCGCCAAGCAGAATATCTAGACTACTTGAATCAGCTTCAGGGTTCGCCTATGGCTCAAGGTGAGCACATCCACAGAACTTTTGTTGTCGTTGCTATCAGCTCGTAGTCAACTGTTTTTCGAAGCTATGCTGTGCTCAAGATTTAGAGGCATATCGAGTGTTACACCATTACGTCAACACCAACTGTTCTCATCGTATGTTCGTTTTATATTAAGAAAAATCATTAAATCAAATTAAATGCGCAAATTAGGTGACCTACGGGACCCTAAGTACCTCGATTTCATATCCTTTGCGCAGCACGACACGATAAGCACTTGCATGAAAAACGCACCATATGTTTTCGACGAGGCGGTAAGAAAAGAAGAAGCAGATTTGTCTTGGTAATGAAAAGTATGAGGTATGGTGCATGTGCAAAGGCTGTGCAGTGGTCGCAATATTAGCCGCAGTAAGAATGACATTTCTGGTTCAACTCGAACATCACAATTAGGTCGATGTTGTCCACGCAGACCTTTGACCTGATGAAATCAATACCGCAGGTAATGGTGGCCCCAGCCGCCAATGCAGCTGCTGCAGACTCTGATGACAGTGAACCTCCTTCGTGGACGACGCAAGTGGTGCGGCGGGACCAAAAGACGATGCCTAATTCCATGCTGCCAACGGCCTTCGAGACGCGCGTGGGGGACGCTTTGCTCGACTGGTTGCTGAACCGCTACAACAATGCAGGTACCCCAGAAGCAACACAAAGCGCTACTTTATTTGTTAGAGCAACTGGAGCTAGTTAAGTAGAAGTTGTAATTCAAGTACTCCTGCCAAACAATCATTCCAACAAGCGCAGCGGATCGATCAAGCTTCACGCGTGTTGAGACTAGTGCTTTCAGAGATGGTTTTGCCTGCACAAGTTGATTCAGCGTGCGTGCGTTACTTTTTCAGGCAGTAGTGAAGGCGGAGGACTCGACTTGACAGTTTCGCTTGCTTTGCACCCCACCCTGGCTCAAGCGACAGCGAGCGTCGAACAGCTTTTGGCTTGGCTTCAGGTTCTGAGCTAAGCTAAGCAATAGTTCCAATATCGTTTTGGTTCAACAATTCCACTATTTTCATTCATGGCTCGATGGTAGAATTGAGCATTGAGGGTCTTGTATTTCTGATTTTACTTCGCGCGGATAAATCATTGAGCAGTGCATGATACGCGCTTAGCCAAACGCTCATGAGTGCTCGAAAGGTAGTTTCCTCCCATCAACGGGAATATTTGGACTTGATAGGTTGTGCGTATGTGTGCGTGTGCGGGCTTATGGCACTTGTGCAGGTCAATTTGTACATCTCCGGCTTTGAAGTGACGCGCAAGGGAGGAGCTTCGAATGACCTTGCGGTGCGAGTAGCCGCACCAGCTACACGATGGTCGCAAGAAGTGCTCGTGCAGCGTGGGTCCCTCGTTGACAATGCTTACGAGGTGAAGAAGCAATTGAATATGCAGCACTCCTTCTTCCTGCCGCTTCTTTCTCCTTCTTGCCAACTTCATCTCCTAAGATACGCTTGACCATCGCTACATTCAGACTATAGTTTAAATTATTTGTCCACAACAACGACCTTGATAACCATTTATAAAAGAATGTGCCTTGTTGAAGAAAATACAAAATGATCGACGATACTTGAACTTCAAGGAAGGACTTATTCTTACGACTCTCGCTTTCTCAAAATACTTCTACGCCTACCTCCCAATACTTGGGCATGTGAAAATGCAGGTTAAGATTATTTTAGCTTACTTGCGGCGCCTTGGCATAGAAGCAGTTTCAGTTGGCAAGCCGAAATTTGATGGTCCCGATATTGTACACACCATACGTTTGCGCAGCGGGCTCGCGGCAGAGGTTTCATGATAGCATGCATGCTCGTACATGTTTTGCTAAACTCTCCCGAAGAGGGGAATTATAATTAGCCCCTCTGAGACCAAAGGGGCAGTCAACTGCAAGCTTCATGTCAACCTCAGTAATTGCTGTGCGCTATATTTAATTTCTTGGATAGGAATAAACCGTTCACGAGATTCGAGTAGTGAGGTAATGCATTGCGCAGAGCAAGCCACTCGCTGCATGTGCCGAACTTCAAGCATATGGATAGATCCCATTGAATAATAGGCGGCCGACTCGGATTGACTTATGTATGTGGATTATTATTGAAGTTGCTTGTTCTTGTATCTCGGTTCCTGCGATTGGGCTTCAGCCGAAGTTCTGGCTGCTCGCTGTGTGCGAATTACATACGTGCCCACCAATTTTTGATACAGGCCCCGAGGGGCCGGAATTAGATGGCTAACAGGTAGAAATAAAAAGCAAAGGAGAAAAACTAAGTTTCTAATCAGGCTCAGGCTCAGGCACACATGCCTGAGTGGCCATGGAAGTGATAATAGCAGTCCGAAGTGGCATGCTCCTCCGTGCTCTGAGAGTGCTGCTCAAAAGAGGAGTGTCCGCGCCCACAGAGGAGGGGACTATAACGATGTCTCTCAGGCAATCCAGAAGAAGAGTCGCCCATCCCCGAGCAATCGCGTGACCCCATTTGCGTGCAAGCTTCTACCTGAACATGGCTTTGGCTTCCGAAAAGCCAATGTTGTGGGATGCTGTGTGTTTGCGAGCCATTTCCCGAGCGACGAGGTCCAGGATGAGACTGAGGTCAGAGGAAGCATTCCCGTAGCGACCAATGACTGGGCGAAGAACACGATCGCTGTGGTCGTACTCATTACTTAAGTTCGCTCTTTAAGGGGCCTTTTTGGTTTTGCTGCGTGCCATGCAGCTCGAAGTCAAGCTTCTTTGTGCGATCGTGGTACTCCTTGTTTAGAGCTTTTTGCCTTTAATCCAGAGTGGCCCCGGGAGTACTGTAGTTTAGGAAGTGCGTGCAATTGAGGAAGTAAGATTAGTTAAAGTACTGGCAGGAGCAGTTTTATGTTGCTTTTTTGGACTTCTCTGCGTGGTCGTTATGCATCCTCGTCGTTTGTCGTTTGGAAGAGTCAATATGTCTCGTGTTTCTCATGAGCTCGTAAGGCCCTCTATATATGACTAACTGGGCTATAAGATCCCATGATGGTTTTGCGCTAGCCAGTATCGAGTAGTATACCTCAAGGACCGGGAGTTAAAAATGCAACAAATACACCCCAACAAAATTATTTTTTTCTCCTTTTGACAGAGGATTAAAGACCCCCTTGAGAAGTGAGCAATCAAATCAAACTTTTAGTTATGAGAACCAAAATTGACAATAGCCCACGATACAAAGAGCAGAGAGTCTCGGGAGTGTGCAACCACGTCGAAAGAAAAACAGGTGTAAAATTACGATGCGAGGAGGTCGCCAAGTTCCTCTTCGTGATCGCGCACTCTTGTGAAGCAAAGAGGACGACGTTTAATATCCAACACACGATAAGACTAAAACTCGAGCCTCAGCTTTAAACGCTACCTTCAATATGCTGGAAGCCACGCTTCTCGGAACTTTTCTTACTGCCTGATGAGGCTCTTCCATCAGGACACCCCATTGAATCAACGATCTTTTTATGCAACGAAATCTGCGCGTGCCGTGTTTTTTTCTGTTTATTTTAGCTCTTCAGTAGGCTACACTTGCTTACCTGCTGCCGTATGCCGCTGGGGTCTTTCCTTGTCTTAGGGGAGTAAAACTGATCATTTCCTGCTTGAAAGAGCTCTATTATCAGGGTTTCCCATTGGAACAAACTTCCTGCGCTATACCTGCAAGTCCTGTGGGGTTCATGCCTATTTTATACAGGAAGTGTTCTGAACGTTACACGTATTTAGTATTAGTTTTGGCGAAGGATCCCCACCATGGCCCTCCGACCGGAGGGTCATGGTGACTCGCAGGGTGGCCTCCCTGATGAATGGAGCATATAATTTCATCATATTTATGTACCAAATGGCCTACGGCTA
>Ga0307931_1002579_pt1 | contig 11509 bp, 7 predicted proteins | sample OrgLakmetageno47_FD_201816 | JGI IMG/M metagenome (GOLD analysis project Ga0307931, IMG submission 201816) | Saline water microbial communities from Organic Lake, Antarctica - #47 | ecosystem: Environmental > Aquatic > Non-marine Saline and Alkaline > Saline | place: Antarctica: Organic Lake... | reverse complement strand
GTTGGCCGAGTTTGAGCGCGTGAAGACGGCGAACGCCGAAGCGGAGATTGTGGCGAAGATGAAAGCCGACAAAGAGAAGCAGGCGGAGAGCGAGGCAACCACGCTAGCCGAGGCGAATGCGTTGGCAGAGTTTGAGCGCGTGAAGACGGAGAATGCCGAAGCGGAGATTGTGGCGAAGATGAAAGCCGACAAAGAGAAGCAGGCGGAGAGCGAGGCAACCACGCTGGCCGAGGTGGATGCGTTGGCAGAGTTTGAGCGCGTGAAGACGGCGAACGCCGAAGCGGAGATTGTGGCGAAGATGAAAGCCGACAAAGAGAAGCAGGCGGAGAGCGAGGCAACCACGCTGGCCGAGGCGGATGCGTTGGCCGAGTTTGAGCGCGTGAAGACGGCGAACGCGGAAGCGGAGATTGTGGCGAAGATGAAAGCCGACAAAGAGAAGCAAGCGGAGTGCGAATCTGCATCCCTTATTGCAGGTGTTTCTTCGAATCATGTCGATGGTGTTGCGGCAGACTTTGGTGTTACCGATGGGTCTTTTACAAGTAAAATAGTTCTTTCCAATGAAGAGTTGGCTATGAATGGTGCCCCAGAAGGCGATCTTTTCGTCGCTGAAGTGGTTATGCGTGAGGATCTAGTTCTGTTTGGTCATAACGAGGACCCTTCGACGATCCTTCAATTTGCTATAGCTTGCCTATCAAACGAGGTGCGTAGAATTGAATTGTACTTATTGTTCTTGCATGCATGTTCTCAGTGATTTGTCTCACACCATTTGCTGCTGTATCACGTGTCTCGTACTTCTTTATGTGTGGTAGGCAATGCCTGCGTGGAACGTTCACTTCGAAGGCATTTCTGCGTTGCGGCGCGTGCTTGCGTTTAGTCCTGAAAAATTAGAGCTTGACTCCTTTGAAGGCATGGTCTCTGGCGTCCAGCAAGGCTGCAAAAATGCACGCTCCACACTGGCCAAGAATGCGCTCATGTGCGTGGAGGATCTGTTTTTCTTTCAACCACCCCCTCTTAAGAGCCTTAGTTCGCTTGTGATTGCGACTTTGGTAACAACGTGCCTGGAACGATGCTCCCCGAGCCAATCCAAGACTATTCGCGCTGCTGCTACGGCTGCAGTTGAACAAATGACAGCAGCTCAGACCGAATTGGAAGTGCTCGCCCTCTTATGGCCTGCACTTCTGCCTCACGCTGGGCACAAAAACAAAGATGTGGCATTGCAAGCTATCGTGAGCGCAGAAAAAGTTTTGACCACAGCGGTTGCATTGGACGGTGAGTTTGTTCAGCAGAAAGTTGACGTTGGACAAGCTTTGAGTTGTCTTATATTGGGAATAAATGGAAAAGTCCCGGCAGGAAGATCAGCAGCCAAAGTTTGCTGCCTTACGTTAATGCGTTCCATTGGAAAGGACTCGTATCAGAGTTCTCTTGAAGAGTTAACGTCGTTGAGTCAATTACAACGCGATGAACTTCTTGAAGCTGCTGGTATTGTCGCAGATATAGCTGCGTCAGCACAGAATGAAGAAGAGGTGGAGGCCACTGATGTTGGGGTTGACTCGAAACATGAAAAATTGCCTTCTCCAACTGTTACTAATGATGCAGAGGACCTTGATTCTGAAAACTCAACGGATTCCGAGACAGACGAGGAACTGATGGCTGAAATTGCAGCTTCAGAAGGCACCACGTGGATTGATCAAACTGACAAAACCCAGAACAAGGAGCTCAGCAGTGAGGTTCAAGCTCGACCTATCAAGGTTGCGTTCATGGTGACATTCTCGGAACAAACGATGGAAACCTTTGACTCCAGTGTACAGCTTGATTTTCTTTCCGTCACGGCTACTGCACTGGACGTGGCAGTGGAGCAAGTGGTTACGAATACAATTCAAGCCGGCAGCGTCATCGTCGAAGTGAGCGTTGCTGGCCTCACTAGTCCCGATGATGCTCTGATGATTGAGGATCGAGCGTCGAATCCGGCACTACTCGAAGCAGCACTCGCTTTACAGTTCGGTGCGTGTAAAGTTTGGAGCAAAAATTGGCTTGGGCAGCGAAGGGATGCAATCGAAGTTGAGTCCACAACGAAGCTAACATCAGCAAAAGATGCCGGTGTTGCCGAGTTATCTGCTGAAGCTACAAAAGATGAAGCAATTTCACCTGAATCAAAGCCGAGCCAGAAATTGCCTGCTTTTTCTTCAATATTGGGTGACGATTTGGAAGAATGGGAGAAGCCAAAAACTACACGTGCCTTCGTTGAGTCGCGAAACAGTAACGATAATGCAAGAGTGTTGGGTGCAAGTGTTGAAGAGGTTACTTCTCCGAGTGTCTCGCTATCGGCAGGTTTGAAGTCGTCGCCAATAGCTGAGAAAGTCGCTCCTGATAGCGCAGAGGCCCTGGCCGAGGGCACTGCAGGCGAATCTACGATTGAAGATGACGTCGCAGGAAGAGTAATCGCAACGAGTAAAGAAGATGTGCCGTCAGATTTGAAGCCAAGCTTTTCTTCGATACTGGGCGATGACGTTGAGGAGTGGGAGAAGCCTAAAGTTACACGCGCATTCATTGATGCGCGAAGCAGTAATGACAATGCAAGGGAGCTCGGGGCGAGTGTTGAAGGGGTTGTATCTCCCGTTGTGTCGCTGTCTGCGGGCTTGGGCTCTCCTGCGGTTGATGGTACGGTTACTGGCATCTCCGAGGAGGCTCCTACGGAGGCTACTGCAGATCAGACTGCGGTAGCTGAAGTAGATGATGCCGTGAATTCCACTGGAAATGCTCAAGAAGATGAAGCAACCCCGCCTGAATCAAAGCCGAGCCAGAAATTGCCTGCTTTTTCTTCGATACTGAGCGACGATGTAGAAGAATGGGAGAAGCCCAAAGATACACGTGCCTTTGTTGATACGAACAGCAATAACGACAATGCCAGGGAGCTCGGGTTGAGTGTTGAAGAGATTGCTTCTCCCAAGGTGTCGTTGTCTGCAGGCTTGACCATGCCTTCGGCCGATCAAAGAGACGCAATCCCAGGTACGGCAACGGTTGAAGTTCTATCCGAAGGAGAGCCAATAAAAACGCCGTTGCCAAATTCTGAGCCCGTGATTGAGGAGAAGTCTTCTGCCCCAAGCGATAAGAGCCCTGAAGATGCAGATAACAATTCTCCTGAAGAAGTGAGCCCATCTGCAGTATCTGCAAGCGCTCCTGTTGAATTGCCATCAGAGAACAGTGCTGGTGCTGTTGAGTCACAGGAAAATCAAGAGGAAGCCAAGAAAGAGGAAGCGCAGCGACGAGCAGATGCCTACGTTGCTAGGGCAAAAGCCAAAGTTGAAGCGCAGAAGCTGAAAGCGCAACAAGACGAGGAAGCAGCAGCGCAAGCCAAGACCCTGCAGGAGGCCAAGGACGCTGAAGCAAGAGCCGCTGCAGAAGAAGTCGAGGCGGCTGCTGCGCAACTCGCTGAGGAAGAGCGTGTAGCGGCTGAAGCCACAGCTGCAGAAGCAGCGGCAGCGCAAGCAGCTGCCGAGGAAGCCGCCGCCGCCAAAGCCCGCGAGGAAGCTGCAGCGGCTGCCGAAGCAGAGGCGCTGGCGGCGGCTGCGCGAGCAGAAGAGGAAGCCAAGGCAGCAGCGCAAGCAAAGGCGGAGAAGGACGCTGCTTTGCTGGAAGCGTCGAAAGCAAAAACGCGCGCCCGGGCCAGCCCACCGAGGGACGACGAATTCGACGCGTCTCGGAGCCGTAATCGCGACCCTCTGCAGTCCCCGTCCATAGACGACCCGCCTGATGTTCGCCTCGAGAACATCCGAAGCCGTGTCGCCAGTGCAAATAGTTCCGCAGACCGGCTCCCTACCCCCGTGAAAGGATCGCCGTTGCCTGCGTCATCGTCGTCGTCATCGATGTCCGCAAGGCCCAAGGGCAAAAACCGCCGGATGTCCTCCACGTCCACGCATGGGTTTGCGCTCCTGCAAAGTGGCGTGGGTACTTATTTGGCCATGAATTTTGAAGCGCCGAATGCCCCGTTGCCGGTGCGAGCCATGACGCTTGACCCGGATGGAATTCCCGTGATTGGCATGCTCTGGCAGCTCATGCCTGACAAGACTCTGCAAAATCGGGCCACGGGCTACATCCTGGAAATCGAAGGCTTACAAACCGGCCGGAAGATACCCGTGGTGTGCGGGGAAAGGGGTGCGGGGTACACACGCAAAGGGGTGGCAGACGCTGCGCAGTGGTCGCTCACCGCGGACAACGAAATCGTGAACCGGTCCAACGGCTATTTGCTCACGGTGCGCAATGGCTCCAACAAAACGCGCACCGAAGTGTGGTGCAACTACAAAATGCCGTTGATTGGCACTACCGCAGCGCAGCGCTGGTTTTTCCGCCCCTATGAAGGTGAGCCCAAGGCCCCGCTCTACCCCGTGAACCCCAAGTTCGAGCACCTCTTCAAGAACCAGGCAGATAAAAGGTTTGGAACAAAAATATAAGTGCACTGCAACGAAACCTACGTGCGACCTGTCCATCGCACTAGATGGCGGAATTCAAGTGCCTCGCGAACTATGTGTACCATTCTGTTAATGTAGGCTGAATTTAATCGACCGCATACGAATACATCATTTTTACTTACCTAGGTAAGGTAAGCGAATTTCCCGATGTACCATGCTTAGTAAGAGACACGCCGCACTTGATTTCTGCAGCATTGAATCTACTGGCAACACCTAAATTATATGCCACTCGAGCAAGTGTGTTGGGACTCCTAGCGATATGTAGTAGCTTACCCAACGATCCATCTTTTTTTCTTGACTCCATCTGTGTATCTATAAAACCCCGTGTCGACAATCAGAGTAGCCAATTATGTGATAAACTGAAGCAGAGAAATTTGTTCCTTGCTGGCTGCCATGATTATGACAGCGAAAATATATGCCCGTCCTTGGTTGAGTCCACGAGCTTCCTGGAAAGCGTTGCGCGAAACCTTCGACCTGATCGAACGAACCGAGTTATCAGGCGTCTCCTAAGCCAGGGCGGTATTTTCTAGGGTGAGCGCGATCGCGTAAGACATGGTACGGGCGGTCAGGCTGCCATTGTATTGGCACTCGATAAGGCCAGTGGCGGTCAATGCCCTTCCAATTTGAAATACCGGGAGTATCCGGCGCGTGGTCTTTTTCAACGTATTCCCCCATTTCTAGCCTCAGTTTGTGGTATATTCTATTGTGCGGCCGAGTGGGGAGCCGTTCTGGGTGTTTCGGGTCGTAGATGTCGGCTTCACGATATTTGGCATACTCTGCGGCATTTAAGCCCGTTGCCGATTTCAAGGTCAAGGTGTTACGGCTACCGTTGTCGAGAAGGTAGTCAACGCAGTCGGTACGGCCATGCATAGCTGCTTGCGTCATGAGAGTGGCTTTGCCATCCCCTGTCATGGTGCCGTAAGTCATTTCTTTTGGGCCATCTACGCCGTATTGATTGAATTGCTTCAGCTCTTTCAGAGCCTTCAATCCCTGCAAGATGAGGCGCAAGTGGCACACAGCATTCAGTGTCTACGAATCAAAGTTACGTATATTACTGAAGTGCAAACACTAAAATCTATACCTCTTTGTCTGATAGACGGATTGAGCTCCAGGCGTGTAGCCACTGCTGCGACGGCATATGAAAAAGATACTTTAGGTACGATTATGGAAGCCGCTTTGATGTCTGCGCTGTCTACTCCCCGAAGAAATTGCGACCATTGTGCATCATTTTCTCAGCGTTGTCAAAAAAGGATGTCGTTTCGTCGTTTCGGTAGTAGGGAGTAGGGACCCAAAACAAGCACAACTGCAGCGGCGCGCGCGCCGCCGCGCCACGATCAACGTAGTTGATTTCAGTGACGTGACAACGTGTCAGAACATGGTTGATGTCAGTGACGTGACAACGTGTCAGAACACACGTAAGGTGTCAGAACATATGTACCCAGATAAGAATGTGATGTGACACACAGACAGACAGACACACAGACATTTTCCTTTGGTAGGCACTTTTTGATCGTGGTCGGTAAAACATCAACTCTACGTTGATCTCGCGCCGCTGCGCCACGATCAACGTAGTTGATTTCAGTGACGTGACAACGTGTCAGAACATGGTTGATGTCAGTGACGTGACAACGTGTCAGAACACACGTAAGGTGTCAGAACATATTTACCCAGATAAGAATGTGATGTGACACACAGACAGACAGACACACAGACATTTTCCTTTGGTAGGCACTTTTTGATCGTGGTCGGTAAAACATCAACTCTACGTTGATCTATACTCCTTTTGGGGGGTTATTCAAAGGAAGCAAGAAACAAGAAGCTCTGAGCAAGAAGAAGGCGCGAAGGTAAAGCGCGCCATTTACGAAAGAAGAGGGTGCCTCGACGTGGAGTTCACCATCTCCCGAAATATGGAAGACGCCGCTGACCCTACGCTAGACCTTCCGGCTTCACTAGCTGCTGGGGAGTGGTCGTCGGAAAGTTCTGATGCCGAGGATTCGCGTGAAACGAAATCGCATGACTCCAATGCTCTCGAGGGCGTCGAGGCCATCGCCATGAAACTGGAACTTTCTTCTGCTGTCGATGAAATCAACCAAAGCGCCAAGGCGCGTTTTCTTCAAATGCAGCAAACTCAAGTATCTCATTCGCAGTCGTTTGAAGCTTCAGATGGGCTGGAATCGAGTCATCAGCAGATGGACACCGAGTCGTTCAAACATTCTCTCGAAGGCATGAAACAGAGAGAAGAAGACAATTCGGTTACTTCGTCTTCATCAGGATTGAGCGCAGAGCTTGCTAATCAAAGCTCTTTCGAGAAGTCCAAGCAAATTGCTGTGGACACAACGTCAAGCTCCTCAGGATTGAGCGAGGAAGTTCCAAATGACAGTTCTTTACCCGTCGCGACGTCAGCTTCGCCGACTAACGCAGCGCCCGCTGTGTCTCAAAGCGAGTTGCAGTTGTCTTTGAGTGGAGTTGATACGAGCGAGCCGACCTTCAACAGTTTGTTTGACAGCCACGCTAGTGTCGAGGCAAAATCGCGCGCGAAATCTGCCGTCTTGGATACTAGCAGAGATGTGAAGACTGCTCTCGAGGGGACACAAGCAATGGAGACTACTCTTCCAGTCGCAGCTAATGATTCCAACGAAATGAACCCAGCAGGGCCACTAAGCAACATTGGTCACAGTAAAACTAGTGACCACCATGACGACAGCAGTGAGGGACTGGAACCACACAGCGTTGATCTAAAGAATAGTGACATTGTTGATACTCACGGTAATATTCCTTCGAATGAACAAGGTGGCACTGACGTTTGGAACGAAAGCGTTGCCGAAGTTGTTGGGCGCAACGAAGACTGTCGCAACAATGATGGTCGCGTTGATGACGATGAAGATGATGAGAATGACGACGATCTCGAGCGAAGCCGTCCTTCTGCTCGAGGGCTTACTAGTAGCACCCGCGAAAGCGACGAGGCGGCCCGCGAGTGGGCCTTTCTCAACCGCAGTCTAGGTGAAGCCGGCTTGCCGGAGATTGAGCTGAGGCCCAGTGACCCTTCGAATAACGGCAGCAACAACAACGGCAACGACGGCAGCAGTAGTGGCTGGGCGCACGCGGTGCAGGTGGGCGGAATTTCGTGGCTCGTGGAGCCTGGGTCCGTCCGCAAAGCCCTCGCAGAGACCCTGAAGCAGTACACCCGCCGAGGCCAGCGCTTGCGTGAATTACACGGCCGACCGGGAGGGGCAGCGGGTTTGGCGTCCCCTATGCCTTCTGCAGCCCCAGCCAGCTCACATTTGTCGTCTGCTCCCACGCCGAAGTCAACTTCTTTGAGCCGAGGGCACCATTCTAGTAAGTCTAGCCATCGTAGCGGCGGTAGTGGAGGGAATATGAGCCAATCTCATCTTCGAAACAGCGTGGACAGCAACAACGACGACGACGACGAAATGGAGCGAGTAGCACACCAGGAAGCACGGCTGCAGCGTACGGTGCAAAGACTAGAAGAGCAGTTGAGCGAGGCAGATGCCGAAGCGACCAAGCTACGACGAGCGATGGCGGAGGAGGCACGGCAGCACGCGGCGAGGGAGAAAGAGCTCAAGCTGCAGGTGAAGCAGTCCGAACACCGGGTGAAGGTGCAGGAAGCGCTGCAGGAAAAGCTGGCGGACAAGCTTCGCGTGCAGGTGAGGTTGGGGGCTTGTAAGAGTATGAAAGTGAGAGAGAGGGGAAATATTACGAAGGGAAGAAATGAGACCATAGTTAAGAAGGCTCGGTCAAGCAATGCCACCATATTTTCGTGGAGTGCATTCGATACACCCTCCCGCTCTGCCTGCAATAGTTTTTTTGGTGCTAGTGTTTCTGAAGTTCAGTCTTTTCCAAGTGTTAAATAATCTAATCTATTCTATTCTATTCCAAACTGAAATAGGTGGACCTGGAGCGGGCAACCCGAGAGCGGGACCGGAAAGCTTTCCTGAAAGTCGCCCGGCGCCCGCCTCAGCTCCAGCGGGGCTCCGATGCTCGGCTCATGGAGCTGGTGTCGGCGTACGAGACCCAGCGCCAAGCGAGCGAGCAAGAGGTGAGCACGTGGGCAGGACACGCGCGCACACGTGTGTGCGAGAGTACGTGTCCGCTTCTGTGTGCGTGTTTAACAAAATCGGCTGTAGAGTGTGTTTCAAAAGTGGTTTTGTGTGCCGCTCATCCAGTGTTTTGTCATCATGCTGACACGCACTTCGTCTTACTCTTTCTTCATGCGCATTTATGGTCTTCTCACATGGAACAAGGTGGCGGAGCTTCACAAAGAAGTGCACCGCTTGCACGAAGACTTGCGCGAAAAAGAAAACACCATTTTACGCCACGGGTAAATGCACAGAGTGCCTATTTTTTTTGAAAGGTTTTAATTCACAGGAAAGCCCTTTGGTTCACAAGATCATTCTTTCAAAATCATCTACTTACGTACAACCCTCTGTGTGCGTGTGTGCGTCTGCCTTTGCGGCGTGTCACGAATCCAGGTACGGCCTCCCGGGCATCGGGCCCAAAGGCAAGCAACAAGGAGGAGGTTTAGTTGGGCCTGGGGTGAGTTTTGGGGGCATGTCGAGCTTCAGCGAAGGCCCAAGCAATGCTTCGAGCAGTGGCGTGGATGCAAGCCACCTAGGAGGAGAGGCCCACAGCGTGGGCGTAGGAGGCGACGAATCGCCTGCTGCCGTGGCTGCCTTAGCCGACAAGTACCGAGAACAGGTATGGGTGAAATTCTCACACATCTTATGGTGGGTTTACGACGGGGCCGATTTGAATTCCGCTGACGTTCTTATTCTGTTGCTAGGGCCGCGCGTTGCATGTCGCGCAAGCGCGGCAAGAAGAGCTCACTGCAGCCGCTGCCCAGTCCTCTCAAGCGGCGCAACGGGCCACCGCCGAAATGGAGGCCATCGCCGAAGAGTGCGAAAACTTGAAGATGGAGCTGGCGAGCCGCCCGAGCCTCAAGCAATGGCACGGAGCCAAGGCGGAAGTGAGTGCGAGAGAGTATAGGTGTTTTGAACTTGTTGCGGAATGTGAAAGGCGAGATCGAAGCATGTTTGCTTTCAGTGCTCTGTTGCGATTTGAAAACGCCCGAACGCCAAAAATGACTCATCATGAACATTGTTATATTAGGTGGCAGCACTGCGGGACAAATTGATTGCCTCCGACCGGCGACTTCAGGACGCTTCGGACTTGAAAGTTTTGAAACAGCATGCCTCCACTCGGAGTTTGATTGAGAAAGACCGCGAGAACCACCGCTTGGGTCTAGCGGCCCTAGCGGATTTGCCCAATGAATATGCCAAAGAAATGCTGGCAGCAGCGTGCCGGCAACTCAAGGTCAGGAGGGGGAGGGGGAGAGAGAAGGAGAGTTTTCGTTGGAGTGGGAGTATCGCGAATTTTTTACTTTTGAGAAACTCATTCAAATGCCTCATGAAATTATTTTTCCTATTTACCGCCCCCCTTCCCTCTGCTTTACTCTTCAGGTGAGTGACGTGGGTCTCATTGCGCCTTCGATCGGCAAAATGCAGGCAGCTTTAGCCCTCTTGCCAAGGCTCGAAAAGTTCGCTCGGTCCGTATGCGACCTTGTGCTAGCGCCCCTTGTCGATGATAATGAGAACAGCGGCCAACATCAAACAGCAGGAAGTGCGCAACCGAGACGTGCCATGGAGGATGCTTTACCGGTAAGAAAAGAAAACATAAGCACGTGTGCACTTCGCTTGAAATGATATAAGAGAGCAGCACATTTCCGTTTCTTGGATGTTTCTCGTTCCAAAGCATTCACTCTTCGCTGCCTTTCTTGAATTCTACCTGACTCCCGGGGATTGCATTGGGCAGCGACTCATTTCTGATGTGTGTTTGTTGTTGTTTTCACTGCGCACGCATTCTTCCATGACTATAGGTTCTGGCTGCCTGGCGCAACACAGCCACAGAAGTGCAGCAGCTCACTTCTCTGCGCAGCGCGGTTGTGAACTCCCTTGCCAAACGGTCGCATTTGCCGCGCAAGCAAAACCGTCAACTTCAAAGCAACAGTAAGGGTGGCGAGGGTGGTGATGTAGAACGAGGCGAAGGCGGTCAGGAATTCAGCGATGAAGAGGTAAAGATTGTGCAATATTGCGCGCAGTTGTGTGCGGGGTTCAAATATTGCTCTTGCCTTCTTTTTAATATTTAAACCTTTCCATCTTTCCTTCTTGTATCTCAGGTGGTGGCGGGCGTTGCCGACTTGGTTGCGCTCGAGTCTCAGCTGCTTGCGCGCACCCAGTCCTACGAAGCAGCGGAGCATGCTTTAGCGCTCGACCCAGACTTGCTCAACAACCGCATCGTCCTGCACTTCCAGTACCTGTTTCAAGTGCGCAAGCTCGAAGGGGTCTTTCCCAAAATGAACGAGCTGTACGTGTTCTGCTCCGAAGTCCAGAGCGTGCTGAGAGCTTTGCGCAGCGTGTGCCGTTTGCCAGTGAATGCGAGCCCGAAAGCAGTGCTCGGCGCGGTGCAGCATTTGCTGGTCACCTCCGCGGCGGATGCCAAGCCAGGAGGAGAAGGAAGAGGCAAAGGCAATGGCAAAGGAGGTGCTGGTTTGGGAATGAGTGCGCTGCCGCCGCCGCCTCCTCGTCTACCTCCGTGAACAACCAAAGCGCTCAATGGTGGCGGGCCGCGGGCCTCCGTTCCGCTTAATTATGGACTACTACTGGGGCTATAACCTCTTTGAGGAGCAATTAATGATTTATTTTTGAAGTGAATGCCAGGCCTTCCCGGCAGCCCCGTTGTCTATTGTCTGTTATACTTCAAATCGTTTGTAAACAAACCAATGGCAGGGACTGAGCCATTTGTATTTGGGTTTGTATTTGTATTGCGCATTACAAAATACAGCAGTCGCAGTCCGTCGCAGTCCGAGTTCCTTGTTCCTTGAAACCGTAAAAATCATATGTATCGAACTCGAACTCGAACTAATACAAACCCAAATGGCACAGAAGCCAATGCTGCGGGCAGAAGTGGGAATGCGCGTGCGTTGCGCAAACAAAGCAAGTGCGGAATGATTCAGGAGGGAGAGGGGC
>Ga0307931_1002577_pt1 | contig 11516 bp, 13 predicted proteins | sample OrgLakmetageno47_FD_201816 | JGI IMG/M metagenome (GOLD analysis project Ga0307931, IMG submission 201816) | Saline water microbial communities from Organic Lake, Antarctica - #47 | ecosystem: Environmental > Aquatic > Non-marine Saline and Alkaline > Saline | place: Antarctica: Organic Lake... | reverse complement strand
AGTCCCGCCGACTTGTTCGGAGGAAAGGCGCCAGTTGGAGCCTTAATTGGCCTTCTGGAGCGAATTCGCTAGCGCATTTGCAGCTCAAGTGCATTCTTTATGTGCCTCTGTGACTGCTGTGTGCTTGCCTTTCTTTGTTTTTGGGAGAGTATTAACTAGACTAGACTAGGAAGACCTTGGAATTGGGGCATTTCACGCCCATCTGGTACACCGAACTAGAACTCTAACTCGAACTAATACAAACCCAAATGGCACAGAAGCCAATGCTGCGGCCAGAAGTGGGAATGCGCGTGCGTTGCGCAAACAAAGCAAGTGCGGAATGATCCAGGAGGGAGAGGGGCATTGGCCAAATTCCTCGAAAAAATTTGCAAAAAGCGAGGAATTTGTGGGTGTTGCGCACTCCGCAGAACAATACTTCGAACTCGAACTCGAACTAATACAAACCCACAAATGACACAGAGGCCAATGCTGCGGGCTGAAGAAGTGTACGCGCGTGCGTTGCGCGCAAGTTGAAATCGTAAAGAGGATAGTGTGTAGAGGGCAGGAAGCATAATACTTCCACCCCCCTCGAAAGTGGAAACTGTTCATGAAATAATTTTGAAACCGGACTTAAGCCGTTTCTGCAGAACAACACTTCGAACACGAACTCGAACTAATACAAACCCAAATGGCACAGAAGCCAATGCTTCGGCCAGAAGTGGGAATGCGCGTGCGCACTCCGCAGAACAATACTTCGAACTCGAACTCGAACTAATACAAACCCACAAATGACACAGAGGCCAATGCTGCGGGCAGAAGAAGTGTACGCGCGTGCGTTGCGCGCAAGTTGAAATCGTAAAGAGGATAGTGTGTAGAGGGCAGGAAGCATAATACTTCCACCCCCCTCGAAAGTGGAAACTGTTCATGAAATAATTTTGAAACCGGACTTAAGCCGTTTCTGCAGAACAACACTTCGAACTCGAACTCGAACTAATACAAACCCAAATGGCACAGAAGCCAATGCTGCGGCCAGAAGTGGGAATGCGCGTGCGTTGCGCAAACAAAGCAAGTGCGGAATGATCCAGGAGGGAGAGGGGCATTGGCCAAATTCCTCGAAAAAATTTGCAAAAAGCGAGGAATTTGTAGGTGTTGCGCACTCCGCAGAACAATAAAGAGGAAGGCGCGCGAGCAACGAAGCTCGTGACATGCGGAACACGAGGTCCACTCGGCAAAGGTCAAAGTGCTGTGTCATTTGGGTTTTGTATTAGTTCGAGTTCGAGTTCAATAAGTACCGGATTTTAACACCCACTCTCTTATCGTAAACGACTTCTTGTCACCCGAAACTACCTGCAGTTCGGGTTTGAGTTCGAACATGATACGTCACAGTCAGAAAAAAAGTGTGAACATACGACACAACAACACGGCAACTGACAATAGAGCCTTTCACGGATTTTTAGTTTACATGAGGAAAATCATTTTCCTTGGAAAATGTCTTGACACCGAAGTGACACCAGAGGAGAAGCGGAGGTTCCTGGCGCGGCGTGCCCAAGAGACTGAACAACGGCGTTCTCTCTTCAATGCAGAAACAGACGCAGAAACGACTTAAGTCCGGTTTCAAAATTATTTCATGAGCAGTTTCTACTTTCGAGGGGTGGAAGTATTATGCTTCATGCCCTCTACACACTATCCTCTTTAAGACTTTGACTTGTGCGCAACGCACGCGCGTACACTTCTTCTGCTCGCAGCATTGGCCTCTGCGTCATTTCGGTTTGTATTAGTTCGACTTCGGTTCTTGGGATCTTGAACTCGTTTTCATTTTTCCTAGAGCCCAAGAACCCAAGAACCAAGACATTTCCTTAAGGAAAACCAAAATCCGTGAAAGGCTCTAACACTGGTGTTATACAAGAACCAAGTGAACGAAAAGAGTTGTCAGAAGTGAAGTGATGAAGGTCAATCACTGTGAACCCAAAAGTGGAGATAAGTGCAGAAATCGAAAAGTTTACTTGAGTGACATTTTTTTCTGAACTTTCCTTCACTTCTTCATCAATTTTTCTGTGTACTAAGTACTCTGTAGTATAACGCCAGTGTTAAAAAATAATACCCCTGTAGTAGCTGTCATCTCGATTTCGATTCTTTTCATAAGACGACTCTTCGTTTAATACGACAAGTTCAGGTGCCCGCGCGATGCACGGTTTAGGGGCAACTTGCTTCGGTGTCTGTACAGCAAGTGCGTGCCCTTAGCGCCTTGGTGCGCGTTCGTGAGGTGCCCGTGAAGGAGTTCCCCTTGCAGTGCCCGTGGTGTGTGCCCCTTCCTGTGCCTGTGGTCCAATTTTTCTTAGTACTGTACATTGTACATGTACAACAGATCCGCACTACAGTACTGTAGGTACAAAAAAGGGCGGACACCAACGAACCACGTACGAACGAAATTCCATTTTATTAATACAAGTTCAGGTGCCCGCGCGATGCGCGGCTTTGGAGCAATGTGTTTGCTGCGGAGGAGTACTGTAGGTCCGTGTTCTTAGCACCTCAGTGCACGGCCTTGAGATGCCCGTGGGTGAGTGCCCTTGTATTGCCCGTGGTGCGTGTCCCTTCTTGTGCCCGTGGTCCGCCTGATGTTTTGTTTACTGCACATGTACAACAGAACTGTAGTATGTACTGTACAGTAGTATGTAGTACAGTACGAAAAAAAGGGCGGACACCAACCACGAACGAAATTCCATTTAATAGAAAGGATAAAGGATTGCAATAATAGCAGAATAGCAGTCTAGCTAGCATGTCTTAGCAGGGTTTAATGGTTCCCCATTCTTTAATCTCAGTCGTGAGAATTAGAACTTTTCATTTTGTGTAATACAAGACTTGCCCCGCAACTCCCTTTCCTTACAATCGACCTTGGTTCCTGTAAAGCAAGGATCCTCCTCATTCAGGCGCGGGAATTACCCAAACCTTAGATGCGCTTATTTTAATGCCGTGTAGAAGACTATTTAACGACAAGGCTCAGTAGCTATAAAATGCTTGGCATTCTTCTGAAAGTCGTTTCTATAATAGTGCTTCATCTATCAACTCTAGAAGCGTGGATGCCTAGACGAGCGTACAGCGACCGTGCGCTTAAGGCCACACAGCTACCAATTAGGTGGCGAGAAGAAGTTAGTCGTAATCAAAGGATGCCAAGGCTGCATTCGACACTCTTGTTAGTCGATGATGAGGATCATCTCAGGCAAGCCGTGGGATCGTATCTTGAGGATAGAGGTTTTTCAATCCGCAGCTCGGCATCGGCATCGGAGGCCCTCCTAGCCTTAAAGAGCGACGAACTCGGCATCGATCTTGTGATTACTGATCTAAGTATGCCCCAGGTTGATGGATACCAGCTTTTGCTGCAGCTGCGAAGCTATCCAGAATATTCAGAACTTCCTGTTGTCTTGCTGACGGCACGTGGTGCGACACATGAACGCATTCAGGGCTACGCTTCGGGCTGTGACGCTTATTTGACCAAGCCGTTCGACCCGGAGGAGCTCGTGGCGATCGTGAACAATCTACTTCAACGCTATCACAAACAGCAGGAAAAAGGTGCACTGACAGCTGAAAAGATAGAAGTGCTGGAAAAAGAATTGGAAGAGCTGAGGAGATGGAAAGGTCGAACTCTTGGCCTTTCTAAAGAGGAAATGGCAGTTCTAAGGCTGCTGTCTCAGGGCCTCCCAAAAAGGGATATCGCCGTGAAATTGGACTGCCCCTCGACGGCGGTGGGGCGTCTAATTTTAGACCTATTAGCAAAAACTAGCACGGAAAATAAAAGTGCTCTTCTGCGCTTTGCTTCAGACCACGGCCTTCTTGAAGACACCGACTGAAGAGCTGCCTTAGACCACAGCAAACCGATATACGATTCACTGTTCCAAATTTCTAGGTGTATTGCACTGTCGTCGTCGTCGGATGTCGCTGCTGTAATTGTTAGTTGTTTATTACATACCAGCAGTAAATCTACTACTTCTACTTCTACAATCTTACAACTTCATTGGATTTGAGTTAGAGTTATATTTGACACAGGCCCCGAAGGGCCGGAATTAGAAGGCTAGCACAAAGGATTTCAAAAGGTGTGTGCCTTAAGCACCCCTAAGGAGAGAACTCCCACGGGGAAATATATTTGGTTTTGAAATTTGAAATTAAACTTTAGGATATTTGAGCACTCGCTTTAGCAAGGCTTTAGCGCGCTCGCTTAATTATATATTGCACAGTGGCCATGGGGCCCTTGTAGCCTCATTTTTTAAAATATATTTGAGCTATACGTTCTTGCTCTTGCTCACTATTCGAATCATAACACACCCCAGACGAGCTTAAATCCATTTAGCGCTATTTGCCGTTAAATTAATTCAATGAAGTCTTAATTAAGACTACATTAGCACTAAATTTAAGCCCCTGAATTAGCACTAAATTAGCCACTAAATTAGCACTGAATTAGCACTAAATTATCGCTAAATTTAAGCCCCTAAATGGGCATTAAATTAGCACTAAATTTAGGCCTCGAAATAGGCACTAAATTAGCACTAAGTTTAGCCAAGAAATGTTTTCACTTACATGAACTCCTTGGAGGAGGGGGGAGGGTGGCTTAAATTTAACGTTAAATTTGACGTTAAATTTAGCACTAAATCTAAGCCCATAAATTAGCACTAAATTAGCACTAAATTTAAGCCCCCGGGGCTTCCTGGGTCGGCCGCGTCTTGGTAGTGGGATTTAGTGCCAACTTAGTGGGCTTAAATTTGCTAAATTTAACGTTAAATTTAGCACTAAATTTAAGCCCCCGGGGTTTCCTGGGTCGGCCGCGTCTTGGTGGTGGAATTTAGTATTCAGTGCCAATTTAGTGGGTTTAAATTTACAAAATTTAGCGCTAAATTTGACGTTAAATTTAAGCCCTTGGGGCTTTCTGGGCCTGGGCCGGCCGCGTCTTGGTAGTGGAATTTAGTGCCAATTTAGTGGGCTTAAATTGGCTAAATTTAGCGCTAAATTTGACGTTGAATTCAAGCCCCCGGGGCTTTCTGGGCCGGCCTCGTCTTGGTGGTGGAATTTAGTGCTGGCTATTTACTATTTAGAGCACTAAATGGATTTGAGCTCCACTGGGGTGTGCTCTCATTCGGATACTCAACAAATCAGCACAACCGTTTCAATGACGAGAAGTGTGAAGTGATTAAAACAACCCAGGCCGCATTCAGGCCAACTGGAGTAGGGCATTGTATTGCTCCTCATAAAGATCAACGATAAATCCCAGAGAAGCCCTTGTGTAGTACTCCATTGTATCGCTCCTCATAAAAATCTGCGATAGTTCCCCGAGAAGCCCTTGTGTAGTACTTCCCCCGTACCTCCAGCCATAAGCAAAACGCGTTGGTGTTCTGGGAGCTCGTAGAGATTCCGATTGCGCTGTGGAAGTCCGCGATGGATGCACTTTCATAACACATGAAGCAGGATACGGTAACTCGGGTACACTTCCCGTGCCAGGATCCAGTCACAACAAGTTTTCACTTCCAAAGAAACAGTCGTCTGAGTCCAGTCATGTTTGTGTTTCGGCAAAAAAGTAGCCAATTTCCATACTGACGAGCAAGGGAGGTAAGCGGCTATAATATAAGCACAAAATGTAGTGCATGTGGGCTACTTTTGATCGAGGAAGCTCCGAAGCGCCTCCTAAATTTACAAGGGCACTTCAAGCTGTTTTGAATGCTTGGCAAGACGTTCTTCCAACAACTTTCCTTCGATTTCGTCGAATGTGCGAGCGCGCAGGCAAAGACCCCCTTGACCACGAAAGCGAATCCAAAAGAAGGTGGCATAGCCTCCAGCAAAGCTTATAGCTAGGAACGCACAGCCCCAAAACGGAGCGTTGCGTTGCCATCCGTAGAGCACAATTGCGGCTGAGGACAGGGCGACACCTCCGTTGAAGGCTACCTCGTACCTATGAATAGCATATTATCGGTTACAGCACACCTTACGCCCTGATTTTAAATCCATAAGGCATGAAATTCAAGTACCATAGGAGGAGGCGCCGATAAATTAGAGGGTCGCCATGGCCGTAGGTTCGGAGCATCTGGGAGACCAGCTCGCTCGTTAAGACATAGGCAGAGCCCATGGCCACCTTTCAAGAGCACAGCAGAAGCCAACGACCAGAAAACAGTAGAACTCATGACGGAATATGAGAAACAACCTTGATATGCCAGGCCCTTTCAAGCTTACCTGCCCCGTCACAGCGACAGCAAAATCTGATTGGGCTAGCATCGCGAAGAAGATGGCGTATAAACTTAAAGACACAGCAACTCCGTGAGGTGGCTGCACGAGATGGGGCATTTCGATATTATAATTCGACGAAACGAGCAGCGCACCCCCTAATCAATATAGACACCGAAGAAGGAAGAGTAATTATTACCGAGAATCTCAGCCAACGATAAGGGAAAATATAGGCGGCCAGAAATACCTGCGAGAAGATCGCCAGCCATTTGGGCAAAACCAGTCCAGGCACTGCCCCAGCCCCAAACTTCTCGGAAGTAAAGCGCGTACGTGTTCCACTCACTGCTGTAGCAAAATATTGACAACGAGCCGGCGGCTATCACCACACAAGCAGCCGACAGAATACCTTTCTCGCGGAGCGTTGGAGCCTCCTGGACCTCAGACTCCATTGCAGGAGCATTAGACTCTTCAGAAGGTGTCACCGCAGCAGTAGTCTTAATCGAAGTGGCAGTGCGAGCGGCAGGTAAAGCAAACGTGAGAATGGCTTGGGCTGTGCTCACGCAAGTTTGAAATGTAGCACAGGCCTGAAACCCACCCGACTCGTACAAGACCCCGCCAAGGAAAGCCGCCGACGAGTAGCCCACCACGTCACTCACGTTCATGATGCGCAAAGCAGTCGCGTGCTGCTCCGGCCAAGCACCGAATGATGTCGCGCACATGCCTTGAAGAAGGTAAAGAGTGGAGAGATCAATTTCAATTTAAACGAGGTTAATAAATGATATCTGCTGCCAACACCTCTCTTCTACACCTTGGGTGACTACATACCTCTGTTGGGCTGGTAGCATTTAACGACTTGGCTTACAAACATAGCGATGAAAACGGCAACATAAGAGTTTGGAAGGACAGCCATTCCAGCAGACGCAATCGCTACCGCTGCCAACATTGGGACAGCCACCCAGTCTCCAGACCGCTCAATCAGAAAGGCGACCAAATTGCGGATAAGAGCCGACAAAAAGAGTAGCGCGGTGAGGCTCCAGAGCGACCATTCCATATCGACAAAGTGCAGCGGCAGACATGAGTAGATGTAGAGGAGCCGATTATAATCCAATATCGGTAAGAGAACAATCAATAGCACCGATTCTAGAGAATTTAGCGACGGCGGTAAGGACGTCTCTAGAGTGGCACTCTTGCAGGACTTGACTTCATCGGTAGCCATTTCGCTGATCGAATAGCGTTCAATGGCAAGAGAATTGAGCTGCGACGAACCCGTGAAGTGCTGCTTAAGGTCAAGCCTACCTATTTGATCGATGAATCACGGGACGCTAGACAATGCACGTGCACGAAGGAATCTGCGTAACGTCAAAGATGTTGAGGTCTAGTCGTCAGACTCTTTGACACGTATTTTTGCCAGCCAAGGTTTCTAAAGTGTACTACTTGTTATGCATGATCCAATCCAGCTGTACTCACTTTATCATTACATCAAATATCACATAAAAGGCTGCCTTGCTAGTTTTCCTCCTTCCTGTACCGACCAATGCCATTCCTGCTCAACTCAATGGTAGTGCCTAAGCTTGGCCTACGAGCATTTAGCTAGTTCACTTGTAAATTTTCTGCTATTACCCCTACAGAGTCTGTTACTCTTGGGACCAGTGCCCCGTTCCCCAAGTACTCGGTCAACGAGAAGTCAAGTGGTGGACAGATAGTACATGCGATAGGGGACGCAGGATGCAGGACAGTGAGCATAGCATAGCAGTAGAGTTGTAGAGTAGCAAGTAGCAAGCAAACGAGGGGATCACTTACACTAACTAACGCTCCTTCGGAGTGGCTGCGCCAAAATTCTGAGAATCAGAATCGGAATGAGAAGATAGTTGGTAATTAGGTGGCAGTGATGGAAGAAGTGTGTCGAGATTCGGCGAGGAAGAAGCCCTCGAGTTCGAAGCAGGCTACTGGGAAAAAAAGAGAAGAAAAAGAGCGCCCTTGTTGTTGAGGAGATTGCGAAGAAGGAGCAGAGGCTTAATTCGCGTACTCGTTAATTGAATGAAGGCGCTGGAAATGGTGTAGTCTAGTGTAGTTAGAACTCTCCCAAAAAACAAAGAAAGGCAAATACACAACAGAGGCACATAAAGAATGCACTTGAGCTGCATATGCGCTAGCAAATTCGCTCCAGAAGGCTAATTAAGTCTCCAACTGGTGCGTTTCCTCCGAACAAGTCGGCGGGACTGAGTTCTCGTTCGTGTGTCACGTCTGAGGTCCACGAGGCATTTCTCCGGGCTAATTTTTGCCCCAGCAGGGCATCGTCCCAATGTTTCTCTCAGGCGCCGGGCGCCAGCAGATCTCTGCATCGCCTGTCTTCTTTCTTGCTAACGAAGTATGAGTCATGTGGCTGCAATGTTACAGGCTGTGCAAACACGAATGTCCACATGCCTACGAACACCAGGATGCTTTCCCACTCCAGAAGCCGTACTTAGCGAGGTCGAACAAAGATTCGGTTGTGCTCAGGCTCAAGTTCACTTGCAATCTGAGTTTGGTGAGGAGTTTTCAGAGCTCATCCTGAACCGAGTTCCTCTCCTCCAAGTCCGAGGTCAAACCCACTCCACCGGTAGGAAAAAAAGGTTATCTTAGAGTGAGGTATACTACACACAGGCATCTCTAATGCATTTCTGCGAGACATCCCGTCGCGTTAGTAACATACCCGTTATTGTTCGATATATGAGGCCTACAGTGAAAGCTCGGGCGTAGAAGAAATGTGCGCATTACCAGGTGTAATCATTTGCAGGCATCTTGAATGCGCTTCTAGAATTACCAAATAAGCTTGCTACCAGACATGCTGAACCGCAATCAATGAAGATGGGAGCGTACAGGAAGCATAGAAATTCTTAACTGCAATGGATGAAGAAGGCTGCTCTCGTGTGCAAGCTACATGGGGTTAGTACCTTACAAGAAATGTGCGCATCACCGGCCGGCCGTAAGCGTTTGCAGGCATCTTGAATGCGCTCCTACAATTACCAAATAAGCATGCCACCAGATATACTAAACTGCTCAATGAAGAAGGCTGCTCATGTGGGAGCGTACAAGAAGAAGAGACGTTCTTAACTGCAGTCAATGAAGAAGGCTGCTCATGTGGGAGCGTACAAGAAGAAGAGACGTTCTTAACTGCAGTCAATGAAGAAGGCTGCTCGTGTACAAGCATGCACCATTGTACGCAGGCAGCAATTATAAAGAAAGTATTCGGCACTCTCTACGATTTGTAACCTAAAACGGATCGTCTCCGGCAACCGCATTGTCTGCAGAGCTCAATACACCTCGCAGCCAAGCTTGCTCAGGTAAGTCAGCCAAATAAGACCGAAAAAGGCATAGACAACTCAACCTTGTATTACTCGAAACAATGAAGGTCGACGTCGAGAAAAGGCACGGACTACTAAACCTTGTATCACTCAAAACGATATTACTCGAAACGTAGAAGGCCCGACGTCTAAGCCTACTTATTACTCAATACGACATTACTCGAAACGTAGAAGGCCCGACGTCTACGCCTACTTATTACTGAATACGACATTACTCGAAACGTAGAAGGCCCGACGTCTAAGCCTACTTACAATACTTACAATATCGCGTCGCATAAAGTCTTCTGAGAAAAGTCAATCAACATCAAGTTCGCCCACAGAACGAAGGTTGGTTGATGGGTTGTGACTGATTGCAAGATTGCGAGAAAATAGTAAATTTAGTAAAATGATCGAGAATCGATCAAATCAGATCATGGATAATACAATTCTGATTCTCAGAATTTTACACTATTGGTAGTAATATCCCTTGGTAGTGTAGCTAGTGCAAGCTTTTCGCTTTTTTCTTCACGTCGTCACGTCACGTACTTACTTACATGGGGGATGTTCAGATACCGAACACCACACTTTTTGTGCACAATGTCGTCATATTCTGAGCTAGCGCAAGGTGCGACCAACCAACCAAAATGAAGAGGTACCAACACAGCCGTCAGATCATGCTGTTCTCCGTAATATTTCCGACACCCTCTCGACGGTCAAAGACGCAGAGGTAGGCCCCGTCTCAAGAGGCACCGAAGCTAGCGCCCGTGGTACTTGATACTCAATGGAGGTCGCAGAAGTCACAGTGCCTTCCGAGTGTGGCGTCGCTGCGGCCAACCTGCCGTCGATTGATTGTTGGGTGAGCTTAGCACTCAAAGCCCGCCGGAGATGAAATTTGTCCTCATAGTCCCCCGGATCCAGACCCAAGCTCACAGCGCACTAGTCCAGTTCTGCCCGTGTGCTGCCATCTGAAAAAAGCACGCCTATAATATAGTCATCATCTCGACGAATGCTGCCATCCACTGAAGCCATCAAAACATCGACCACTTCTGCACTAGATCCAGTTTCCATCTTGTTTCGTGTCGTCGGGTAGTGCGTAACGAGGAAGAGATATATGGATAATACACCGCTTGAGGAAATGTTCAACTGAGCCCACTACCTGTTGATACTACCTATTTCAAGCTATAAAGACTTCCTGTCTTTCGAGCTAAACCCTGCTAATGCCGCTACTACTCTGGGGCAGTAGGTTTGTCTGATCAATGGTGTAAGAAGTCAGTTCATTTCTCCCTGGATAAATCCAGTCTATATTTCTCCCTGTAACTCTAATGCTCTCGCGAGCATTCACAGTTCTCAAGAAGATCCTAAACTCTGAGACGCTTTCTATGTCACCTTCTTGAGGTAGCGCCAATGTGCGTAGCGACACAAACGTGAGTTGAAATCGCGAATCTCTTGAGTCACAACCATCGGCCTTGAGCCTTAAGAGAGTAGATCGATGCGCGTGAAAATCAAAATAATCGCACATTTTCAATTGGTGCAAGAACTTTTGGGCGCGCGCAATGATGATAAATGCAATGAAAACAATCAGGAGACGCCAAGGTCGGACCCAGAGTACTACTAGAAGAGCTAGAAACTAGACGAGCCGTAGAAACTGGCCATGCAACTCAGAAGAAGATAAACCTACACAGCCGTCAGATAATGGAAAGCTTTCGATGATGTGAAAATTTGAGGCCGATTCCATGACACGCTCTCGAGCTCTGCGGTACATCCCGCAACTAGCTCGGCATCTGAAAATATCCCCTGTAGACCAACTGGCAGCTAAAGGGGGGTCACTTCAGAAATATCGCCCTTATTGGCCATAGTACACGCAAATCGAGGTGGGATTCCCCCTAGTCTAGTCTAGTCTAGTTAATACTCTCCCAAAAACAAAGAAAGACAAGTACACAGCAGTCACAGAGGCACATAAAGAATACACTTGAGCTGCAAATGCGCTAGCGAATTCGCTCCAGAAGGCCAATT
>Ga0307931_1002571_pt1 | contig 11534 bp, 10 predicted proteins | sample OrgLakmetageno47_FD_201816 | JGI IMG/M metagenome (GOLD analysis project Ga0307931, IMG submission 201816) | Saline water microbial communities from Organic Lake, Antarctica - #47 | ecosystem: Environmental > Aquatic > Non-marine Saline and Alkaline > Saline | place: Antarctica: Organic Lake... | reverse complement strand
GTATTATGCTTCCTGCCCTCTACACACTATCCTCTTTACGATTTTGACTTGCGCGCAACGCACGCGCGTACACTTCTGCCCGCAGCATTGGCTTCTGTGTCATTTGGGTTTGTATTAGTTCGAGTAGATCGACATGTGCTTCAGCCATTGCCATTTAATACATTGAGGTTTGGGATTGGGGTTGTTATGTGCCGTATTTATCTCGTGAGTGCAGTGTCATTTATGTAAGCAGAGTGTTAGCGGATCGAGAAAATATGAGTGCTACTCTTGCAATTACCCTCTCTTTACTCCTCGGGGGTTGAGGTGGGGTGGGGACGGTGGGGCTCAGATTGACATGTAAGAGATGGATCGTAGCGACGACCCAGCTCAAGCACCTAACATCTAAACTATTCAGTTCACCACGGGCCTCCAATTATTCTGACATCAAAGCCGAAGTCGGCAAAGGCGCGATGGCAAGCTTGGGCCGTGGCGCGGCGCGTCGCGTCGTCAGGCAGGAGCGCGAAGTAGTTACTCACACGCGTGCGCCGCCGCCCCTCTTGCGCCTGCGCGTAGATACGAATGGGGTTATCAGGGAAGAGACCACGCTCATTTCCCCGTGCGCCTGCCAGTGAGCAATTTTGCACGTGGGGATGTGGGTCGTTGCTACCGCAGTTCAACCAGCAGTAGGCGCAGATTTTGCAGCCGCACTGACACGTCAGTGCGAAGCAGCCGTCCACTCCAAAGTGCACAAACTTTGCGCACCTGGGGCACTTCTCCACGAGCAGCTCTTCGACGTCAAGTTTACGCTGCTGCGACGCGGTGTTTCGGCACGGCGTGTCGGCTCCGTGCGCGCGCACTGCCGCGTCCTCTCGTGCACTACACACCACGCAGTGTTCAGCATTGCACAGGTCACAAGCATGGCGCAGTGGTCGGGAGCACGCCACGACGGGGCAGCGCCTGGGTTTTCAGGGGAGGCGGTAGAGGGCGTTGCGACGAGGGCTGCAGAAGCCACCAATGCGCGCGCGGCCTCCACCGCAGCTCCCGGGTTTGGCGCAGCGAATGGGCAGTTGAGGTGTTCAGCGCCAGGGACCTTTGCGTGCATGCCTCCCGATACGGCCACGTGCTGCTTTGCCACAGTGGAACACGCGACGCAAATCTCCACTTTGAGACCATGGGCGTCACTGCAACGCACCGTCGATGGGCGGGCCCGGAGAACCTGGTAGCAGCCGCTCGCAAAGCAGGGCCGCAGCCCGATCTCTGGGCGCTGAAGAAACACGTCCCAGGCCGCACGCTGCAGATTCTGCAGGTCCTCAGCCCCGAGATGGCTCTCAATGTCCCGCCATACGATGGGCGTGCTACACTTGGGTTGGGCCGATTCTTGGTGACCGCCACCTTGGGCCTCGGGCGTGGGGGGCGCCACGGGTCTCTTATTGCGCGCTTCCATAATGGCACGGATAGCAGCGCGATCACCGGCTTTCATTGCTTCCTGTAAGACTCCGCCACAAGGCAGAGCTACGTTCGGCGCCCCATTACAGTTGGTGGGGGTGGGTGCCACTTTGGGCGGAACCCAGCAGCAGGAGAAAGGGATTTCGTCGCGCTGGCGCCAGAGGGGTGTGATGCATTCAACGCAGAAGGCATGACCGCAGCTCACGACGAGTCGCGCATCGTCCGCCACATCATGGCAAATCGAGCAGCGGTCAGCGGGGGTGACTTGTTTTTTGCCACTGGCCTCGGGGCGGTCGAGAAGTTGCACCCCTTTGCCTCGAAGCAGGTCACACGCAGCCGCCAGCGCCTCGGCCGTGGCCTGAAGCCGGAGCTGGTTAATGCTGAAAGGTGCGGCGCTAAAGATGCCCTCGAGTCGGAGCAGGTCGTTGCACAACCGTCGAGCAAGAGGCATTTTCGCCTTGGCGATGAAAAGTTCATGCACGGGTGTGTCACGTGCTGCCTCCACGAAGGAATCCAGTCGGCCTTTTAGATAAGCCACCGTTTCCGGCCTGCCATAAAGCTGCACTTTCTGGGCTTGACGGTCCTACGCAACGTAACCCGGTGAAGGGCGGGGTACCTGTTCTACAGGTCCTTTCCCTCCGCCTTCGCCGATTTCGGCGCCCTCTTCATTACCGTGCACGCGCCGCTCCTCGCCCTGTATCTTGGCCATCGCCTCAAAGCCTTTGCGCGTGAAAAGGGCTGCCAACGAGTTGGCGTGGCTGTAAGCGACGGCGCGGCACGATATGCTCAACTCATCCAGTGCTGCGATGAGCGCGCGGTTGAGAGTGCGGTCCGAGACACCCCCTTCAAAACGCACCTCGAGGGTGAGATGAAACGAAGGGCCACGGATTTTCGACTGCACCAGTACCCCGGCGTTCTTGGCGGTGGCCACTGTGTCTTCGATGACGGCACGGCGACACTTGTATAGATCTGAGGGTACGTTAAAATGCTCGACGGTGCGGCCCTCGACCCGAAGCGGCTGTCCGTGCATTCGCTCTCCGCGCACCAAGCCCGCTGCGCTCTCCATGAGTCCAAAGAATGTTCCACCCTCGACGCGACTGAGCTGCACCGACATGCCCCCTCGGCCCTCCCTGGTCGGCTCTAACGACGTGAGCATCTCGCGCTCGTCCTGTCGCAGCGACTGCGACAGGACACTGTCCACGCTAACCACGAACTCCTGGTCGTTCTTGAGACTCCAGTCGCCGGCTGCCGCGCTGCCAACTCCGCTGGTCCCACGAAAGACGGCATCGAACTCAACGGGCCCACACGACGACGCCCATGTCTTGACCTCAACCTCGTCCCAGTCCGGTGGCAGGTCGCGGAGTTGGAGCGTAATCCGCGAGTCACTTCCCGCACTCGTCGCGTCGCGCAACGAGAGGATGGGTCCAGACACGGCACGGGCGCCCTTGCTCTGGCCCGAGGCGAGCACTCGGAAAGCGAGGACCTCACGTGCTACCTCAACGTGCGCACCAGGCCCCAGGAGCACAAGCGGGCGCAGTCCGACCTGCTTCCGCCGGTCCGCTTTAGCGTTCACCGCCTCAAGCATGCCCTTGGGCAACGTCACGTGCTGCCCTAAAACCACACCGTTCTTGGCAAGCACCAAGCGAGTATTCTTCACGTCCACCACCACGCTGACCACGTCTCCGACACTGCATCGCTCGCCGAAGGGCTTTGGCTCAGCCCCAACCATCAAGGTTCCCTGGAGGCAATCGAAGCCCAGGGCATTAGTCCCATCAAATGCTTTCGCATTCCGCACGCCCCAACCCACGACGACCGATCCAGGCGCTCCAGCTGTGACTTCGAAACACACGACTCCGCTCGAAACTGTAAACGGAGTGGTGGCCCGGATCGGTGCACGCTGGTTGGGAATTTCTTTCGGCAATGAGAGTTTCATCTTTGCGGAAAACTCGCCTGCAAAGGTTCCGGTGGAGGCTGCTGAATTTGCGCTTGCAGCGCTCGAAAATGTGATGGTCGCACAGTTCTTGGTGCGCGGCTCGAACATCATGTAGACCTTCTCAACAGGGCCGTAGGCTGCACTGAACACACGTTGAATCGACCGCTCGTCCACTGGCGGAGGCGACAGCTTGCACAGGTAGACGTTGCGGCCTTCGGCATCTACATTGGGTTTGGGGGGTGGGGGGGGGTAGAACGGCGCCTAGAAGCACCGGTGGCATGCCCGCATTGACAGTGATAGAAGCGCCGCCATCACGAAGGACGACGTGGGAGCGTGGGAGTTCAGCCCATCCACAGGATCGAGGTTCGGCGTCGAAGACTTGCGGACAGCGTCGCCGTTGGTGTCGACAGCGAAGAGCGTGGCACCACTACCTCGCACCAATTCAAAGGGCGTGTTGGCGTCCGCTGTGGCTGAGGCTCCCCCGGGTAGTGGCGCGAGCAGGGCCCTGTTGGCAGCGTGGGCGTTGGCGAAGACAACCTTGCCCTTGCGCTGCGAGGGCTGCGTGGCCCAAGTGAGCTTCAGACTGGAAAAGCGAGCCGCAGGGCGGTTTACAACCACCCCACCCGGCTTACACGTCAACGTTGTCGATGCCGTGCCATCGCTCACAGTCGCGCCGTCGAGGCGGCCAAGAGCGAGGAGCGCGGCGTGCGGAGTCTCGAAGATGGCGTAGCCGAAGGTGTCGCCACCCGCACCTCCTGCAGCACCAGCCCCACGCTGCTTCACTTCGCAGGTAAGGAGGGCATCGCCGAGGCCTTGCACGTCGACTAAGAAGTCCTCCAGGTCCCGGGACCCCCACGCAGGAGGCAGGTCGTTCAGGTTGACGCGCACAAACTCCCCCCGGAAAAGTGCGCACATGTTTTTTGCGCCAGCTCCAAAGACCGCCCGCGTCCCACCCGCTATGGCCGCCTCGAATGTCTGATTCTGGAGCACTTGGTGGTAGCGCTTGATGTCGTGCTCTATGGCGGCAGCTGCAGCAGCGAGAACTGTCTCCACCGCGTAAATAGTGACGCTTGGGGGCTCGAACTCGACTTCTACCGAAGCTTGCAGACGCGCCTCAAGAGCCGGCAGCTTACAGAAGCGCTTGCCGAGTAGCTCACGCAGCGCTCCCGTCGTTGTTGTGATGGTGCGGCTGGCAACAGCCCCCCTCGCGAGGGTGGCGACGAAGGCCTCTCGCGGAGCACCCTCCGGGGGCGCCTCTTCAAGCCACGCGCGATCCACTGGTGTGTTCATTGTGAGGTAGGTCTTGGCGCTCCGGAAGAGCTCGCCAAAGACCAACCATGGATACTCTGGGGTCTTAGTGCCATCGGCAGCGACAGCCGCACGGCTAGGGTGAAGGCTGGAGCCTGGGTGAATGGAGCCGACTTGCGCTCCTGTAACCACATTATAGGCCTTGCCTCGAAGCTGCGCTGCGTGCATGAAGTAAGCGTCGCAGATGAGCCGACGCAGATCCAAGTTGGTGGCTCCGTCATTGGAGCGCGCTTGCTCTAGCTGCTCCAGTGAAAGCGCGCCGAACTTGCGCAGCTGCCGCAGCCATCCAGAGATGGACTTGGACGCAATCCCTAGCGTCTTGCCATGGATGCTGCGATCCCGGACCCACTTTCCCTGGAGCTTACGGCGCTGGTCTGGTGTAATCCTGGCCTTCTTGGGCGCAGAAAATTCCGAAGAATTGATTAACGCTGATGCCACTGACGCTGGATTGCTGCGACGAGACCGCGTGCTTTGCGAAGTAGTCGTAGTGTCATTGTCGTCGTCGCTCCCGACCTCGCTCTCGAGAGAAAGCACATGATGCAACGGACTTTGGGCATGGCGCACCTTTTCGCCGACTGTAGAATCGTCAGCCGAAACGTCCTCCGCAGTGTCCTCTTTTGGGGCATCGCCGATAGTGTCTCCTTCAGCAGTTGCTTCGTCATCTGTAGTTTCAAACACAGGTGGACGCGTTGCAGCGACAGGAAAGTGAGGAAATGCAAGCGTGTAACGTTGCCCTTACAAAATAATCTAAGCATATTTCCCAAGAAGCGGAGTGGCTCAAAAAGGGGCTATGGAGTCTAAGGTGCAAATTCGTACCCATTTCGTCACCGGACAAATCCGATAAGTCGCCGTCGTCGCGGTCATCGTCAGCACTTACTGTACTGGTGGCGGCAGAGCTCCTGTTGTCATTGTCATCGCCCAGGGTCTCCCACTTGAACAGCACGCGCGTTGCAAGGATCACATCGCCATCTCCGTGGCACCCGAGCTCCGCCGTGAGAGCGGCCCGCGCTGCCACCGCCGCCTCCTTGACGGCTGCAGTAGCTGCGGCGGGGGGGCGGAACCAGACATCGCTCCCGGAGCTAAGAATTGCTGCCACCGCGAGGGCGCTACGCACAATGCTGCGCTCGAGGCCAAGAGATACAAGGCGGGCGAGCTTGGGGTCAATCTCGAGCTCCACCGCCACTTGGCCCGTGCGCGTGACTTCACCAGTAGCTGCGTCAACGCAGCCGAGAAGCTCCAGCTCGCGCTCAGCCGTAGTCACATCGTCTGGGTCCGGGGGGTCCATCCATAGAAAGTTGCGGGGGTCAACACCGCGCAGCCGCAGTCGCAGAATCTCAAGAGCGAGCGGGCTGCGCAGTATTTCGGGCACCTGACCTTGGCGCATCTCAGCGAAGTCGTCTTCCGAGTAAAGCCGGTAACAGGACCCTGGTTGCGTGCGCCCAGCGCGGCCCCGGCGCTGAATGGCGCTCGATTTGCTGATAACGTGCTCGCGAAGGATCGTCATGCCGCGCTGCTGGTCGAAAATGGCCTCTTTCGCCAGGCCAGTGTCGACTACATGAGTAACGCCGTCGATTGTCACAGACGTTTCAGCTATGTTGGTCGTGAAGATGATCTTCCGAGCGCCGTCGGGAGGAGTCGCGCGCACCATGGCCTGCTCCTCGGGCAGCTGCTTCGAGTAGAGTTGGAGCACAGTCGCCTTCCGCTTAAGGACGGATGATTTGCGGTTCAAGAGGCTCTGGACGGCGCGGCTGCCCGTCATGCACTCTTCCTGTCCGGGAACAAAAATCAGGATATCACCTGGGTCACTCGCGACATCTGCATGGATCGCAAACGCCTTTTCAGCAGCTGCGGCGATGGGGCTCGCGCTGTCCGGAATGGGAAGATGGTGTTCAATTACGGGATACATACGGCCTGGGATATTGAGGTGCGGGACCTGTCCTGTTAAGGTGGCAGCACCGAAGAAGTCCTGGAACTTTTGCACGTCGAGGGTGGCCGACGTGACCACGAGGAGGGGCGCAGAGGCGCGGTGACTGGGATCGGTCGATGAAAGCCATTCTTTAAAAAGGCCGAGGAGGAGGTCCGTCACAATCGACCGCTCATGCACCTCGTCCAGGACCACAGCTGCATACTTACTGTTATACTTGGCAGCAGCACCGATGGGTCCGTCCGAGCTTGCTCCCGAGGTTGCTGCTAGATGGCGCTGGCGTGCGTGGAGCATCTCGTTCAGGAGTACTCCTTCCGTCACGAACTTGATACGCGTGTACTTACCCACGTCCTTGGCACCGCCGACATGGACTCCAACGGCTCCGTCTTTGCCCTTCTTATAATTCACCTGACCTCCGGAGAATTCGTAGGCGACGCGGTCGGCTAAGAACGTGGCGGCGAGTTTGCGCGGCTGCGAGCAAACGACCATCCCGGATCCAACAGGAAATATAGACTCAAGGTCTGGGGGGGCGCACGAGAGCAGGGCAAAAGGTATAAAAAATAGAAAAACGAACAGGAAGGGGGGCAGGGGGGCACGATTGATTATATCTCACATTGTGGCAGCTGCGTACTCTTGCCAGACCCCGTTGCGCCCTCCACTACGATCACTTTGGCGCCCGAGCGCACTGCGACTTCAAGCTCGTTGCGCAGGGCCAACGCGGGAAGAGGCTTCGTCAGGGTGCGGTTTCGAGATCCCACGGTGACGCTGAAGGGTGCGAGGCGAAATGCCTCTTGATACAGCGCCGACGTAGTACTTCGAGAAGCGGTCGAACGATGATCGGAAGTGAAGGGAGCTGTGGCGGTGAGGAGGCAGGCAACTTGAGTTTCGAAGCCAGTACGCTGAAGATCAAGCTCAGCCACCACCTCGCGTCATTGCACCACCTCCGCTCGGAGCAAGGCGAGCGCGTGGGGCGAAAGGTTTGGGTTGCTGGCCGCAAATAGCTTGGCGCGCACCTCAGCTCGCGCATCGTACATTCGCGCAGCGTGTGTCCGCAGAGCTTGGGTAAGGCGGTGTGCGACTTTCGTGGCACTGGCAACGCGCGAATCGTTGGCCCCTTCGGATACGAGCCCGCATTGCGTAAGCACCTGGCGTAAGCCTATGGCTGCCTTTTTACCACCTCGCACTGTGGCCTCTACTAAATTACGAACTTCGGCCAGCCCCAGAGTCGTATTCTCGGTCGACAGCCATGGATGGATGTTGGGGCACGCTCGATCAGCGCACGTACCAGCCGCGTAGCAAACTTTTGGGCGCTGTGCTGAGTGAGTAAAATAGCAGCTTGGATTCAGGCAATTCAAATCATCGTGGCAAAATGGAGCGCCGAATTCATTAGGAGCAGAGCTTCGTAATTCGTTGTCAACATCGGCCGCCGAAGACGCGTGCGCCCTTCGCCCTGGAGGATGATCAAACTTGCACGAAGGCGTGGAGCATGCGACCCCGTCGCAGCACTGTCTGTTCCCGCCACCGCCACCCTTTCCGCTTATTCCTCCGCCTTTCCCACCTGAGGTCACTGCTGGCGGAGACGCATGCGCCCTTCGCCCTGGAAGATGATCGAACTTGCACGAAGGCATGGAGCATGCGACCCCGTCGCGGCACTGTCTGTTCCCGCCACCGCCACCCTTTCCGCTTATTCCTCCGCCTTTCCCACCTGAGGTCACTGCTGGCGGGGGGGGTGCCCTTCGCCCTGGAGGATGATCGAACTTGCACGAAGGCATGGTGCATGCGACCCCGTCGCGGCACTGTCTGTTCCCGCCACCGTCGCCCTTTCCGCCGATTCCGCGCATATTCTAACGTGAGTTCATCGTACACACTACGAAGCATCATTCACGTATTGATATAATTTACTCTTTGGGTCCAGGAAAGAATTCATAAAATTGTCATGACACGGAACTTTCGTACCTTGCTGGCTCGACAAGGTGGCGTGGAATAAGTACTCGCAGGAGTGCGTTGCGGAGGTTTTCCTCAGCTATTCTGTACCTCGGTGCTCTTTTCGTCTAAATAGCTACCACAGCTGTGTGTTGCGCGGAGAAGTAAGATAGATGAAGGAAGACGAAACTCCATCCACGCCAGAAAGAAGTAAGTGAAAAGCACTCCTAAAATAGAGACCTTCACGGATTTGTTACTGAAAGTTTCACTATTACTGAAACTTTCAGTAGCTTGGTTCTTGTGGTTCATGATCTCCACAAACCAGTTGGAGTTGTTTAGTACTGTACCTACTACTGTACCTACTACTGTACTGTACTGGTTCTTGGGAGCAGATGGCCCAAGAACCAAGTTACTGAAACTTACTGAAAGTTTCAGTAATAGTGAAACTTTCAGTAACAAATCCGTGAACGTCTCTAATGACAAGAGAGGAAAGTTGTTACTGTAGTCACTCCAGATTCCCCAGCTGGTCTCCTGCTGGAATGCTGGGATGCTGGGTACGCGTACGTACTACAGTACTACAAACGAGGTGGCTACACCAAACTTCTGAGAATTCCTTACCGAAGTCAAAGAAGGGGACACCCTCAAACGGCTTCAACCAAGGGTGCCCCCTGGTCAAAGCGAGCCCAGAGCTTAGAGCTACAGCCAGTAGCGGGTGAAAATAAACGCCCACATGAAGAGTTTGAGCAATAAAGCTTAGTGATTTTCATAAAAGAAAGTGAGGGGTGTTGGCTCCGGTTTCTAAAAACGAGGGCCCTCTTGCCCTGCCTGTCTGCCGGTAGCCCAAGAAACTGAGGGGGGGTCATACGGGGAACTAAGAAACGGTCTAAGAAAGGAGGGGCCGGCTTATAACTTATAAGTAAATATCTACAGATAGGTATCATTCAGCAATTTTTTATCAACCGGGTAGAGGAATTTCTTATTAGAAAAAAAAAGGGAAAAAGAAGGAAAATGTGCGCATGATTAGCTTCTTAGGTTTAGTTTGCGCTGCTTTGCTTTTCTTCTCTACCTGTGTTAGCCTCCTAATTCCAGCCCTTCGGGGCCTGTGTCGAAAAGTAGAAAAATGGAAGGGAAAAGGGCGGAAACAGAAGAAGGTTGAATGGAGGAGTAGGAAGATGGGCTGGAAGACTCAAAAGATACCGAAGGGGATGGGGGGAAGGCAATGGCCGTCCGATTTTATAGGGATAGATCTACAGGAAGTCCCTACTCTGCTGACTAGAGCCGAATTCGATGGCAAGTCTTTATCGGTGCCTCTGGTGTCAGCGAGCCTACGAGTTTGCTAGCAGAAGTCGCTTTACCTAGCATCCAACCATAAATCCCAGAGCTTAAATGGCCCATCGGATGGCCGAGTCCACACATTTGCGCATGCTGCTGCTGCTTTTCGGCCTCGGCGCTTCGGCTTCGGCGCTTCGGCTTCGACTTCGTGAGCTCCCTCCCATGGTAGCATGGCAGATGCTTTCTTTCAAAGACACAAGTGCACTTCAAAGTAAGAAATCGAAATATAAAGAGGCGCCGAACGAAAACACTGGCAGCAGCTAATTTTTTTAGACAAACCCCGAAGGGCCGGAATCAAAAGACTAACAGATAGAGTAGAAAGCAAAGCAGCGCAAACTAGACCTAAGAAGCTAATCAGGCGCACATGCTCGACCGATTGGTTGTCCACGGATGACTTGGGGCAGGACGTTGGAGAACGCGCTCAAAAGTAAGGGCATTTCGAAGGATTTTGATGAGTGGATCGCCATTGCCAAGGACAGGTTGAAGTGGAGAGAGCTGACTCACTCCATTCCCAAACTCCCTGATGCCTGATGGCTGAAGGACACCTTGAGAGTAAATGTTTACAATTTCATTACACAAAAGGACACTCAGCCCAGTCAGACTTGTTCTGAAGGATACATTTATCTGTTGCTATTTACCACAGTGGTGTTTCTTTGTATTTTTGGGGAGTGTTAACTAGACTAGACTAGATGCCCGAGTGGCCATGGAAGTGGTGGGTTTTTTTTGGTCGGTTGGTGGTGGTCAGTGCCTCCAAATATACATAGTCAGTTTAATCAACACACAGCCAAAGTTACCTCCAAAATATCAGTCAGGAATTAACCCGCCTTATTCTGGAGCTCAAAATTCGTTGATTGTTCAAGCAAGTTTTTACTTGTCTCTTATATCTGCCTAGTAAGCAGTAACCAAGAAAACCCACGTGGCTGCTGGGGTTTTCTCGGGTTTTCCCTCGGCGTAATTAGTAATCACCGGATCTTCCGCTGAGCCGAAGTGGGTAAAAACCCGGAAAACCCGCGGTTTTCTTGGTTACTGCTAGTAAGCCCGCCTCTTGACGCTGTTCACTCCTCTTTACCTTACTTTGTTCTAGTTGAGCAACACATGTTAAATGCAGCATCGAGGTAAGGCAATTGCTCAGCTCCTCGAGTGAAGGCTAGGTTTATTTAAGTAGAATTCTTGCATGAAGATGGCATTTCAAAGTGGCCATCTCGGATCTAAATAGCTTTCGCCTTTCGTGAGTTTGACAAAACCGAGCTGATGACTTAACCTCACTCTTGAAATTATCCACGAGTTCGCACAATCCTCTCATCGCGTTCAAGACGGCACTGCCTCATAAGCTTCAACTTAAACCAAAAGGTGCCGGCATGAAACGTTCAAGCATAAATTATTCCCTCTCCCAGAAATTTCCGTTCTTGTTACATCATGTTTCGAGTTTCCGCGTTTGGGCTCCAGCCTCCAGCCCTATTCAATACAGTACTACAGAAGTATAGTATGGACCTACTTACTCACATAGCAGTCATAGTAGTAGGTTAAGTTCCCCCCTGTAGTTTTGGCGAAGGATCCCCACCATGGCCCTCCGACCGGAGGGTCATGGTGACTCGCAGGGTGGCCTCCCTGATGAATGGAGCATACAATTTCATCATATTTATGTACCAAATGGCCTACGGCTACCATTTTTCGCACTCTAATGCCCAC
>Ga0307931_1002570_pt1 | contig 11535 bp, 8 predicted proteins | sample OrgLakmetageno47_FD_201816 | JGI IMG/M metagenome (GOLD analysis project Ga0307931, IMG submission 201816) | Saline water microbial communities from Organic Lake, Antarctica - #47 | ecosystem: Environmental > Aquatic > Non-marine Saline and Alkaline > Saline | place: Antarctica: Organic Lake... | reverse complement strand
TCGCACAGCCTACAGCATTGCAGCCACGTGATCCATCCTTCGTTAGCAAGAAAGAGGACAGGCGATGCTGAAATCGGCTGGCGCCCGACGCCTGAGAAAAACATTGAGACGATGCCCTGCTGGGGCACAAATAGCACAGAGAATTGCCTCGTGGACCTGGGACGTGTCACACGAACGAGCACTCAGTCCCGCCGACTTGTTCGGAGGAAAGGCGCCAGTTGGAGCCTTAATTGGCCTTCTGGAGCGAATTCGCTAGCGCATTTGCAGCTCAAGTACATTCTAAATGTGCCTCTGTGACTGCTGTGTGCTTGTCTTTCTTTGTTTTTGGGAGAGTATTAACTAGACTAGACTAGACGAAACGGAAAAACCCTCGTGTATCGATGTCCCGTACACCAACTTTCTAGCATGGAGGCGCACGCGCCAAAGAATAGGATCACCAAATCTTGAAAGCAATACAATTTTGCGCATTGAGCCCTTTTAAGAGCTCAATTTGGCCATTGCTAGGGTCCAAACGGCCAACTTGAGCGTCCAAACAACGTGTTCGTAGTGGGAGTCGTAGACGATGTCCTAGGGAGGCAAAGGAACGTTCAATACTGGTGCTCAAGGTTCGGACTGCTTCTTGATAAGGTCATTTGTTGGTCCGAAGTTTGAGCACCAGTATTGCCCCATGGTGGTTGCCGCGAGCGCCTCATCAGTGGGCTACGCTCCACGGTAGGTCGACTCTAAAAAATCTCAAACCAACACTACAGGGGAGGGTTTTGGGGGGTCGTTTCCGTCCCATATTAGAAGTAGTCTAGTGTCTAGTGAGATCCCCTTGCCTCAAAAACAACAACTTTTGATGACTCTACAGTAACAAAAATGAGACTGACTGGAGCTAGCTCGCTAGCTAGGGTTTACCTGAGTAAAAGAGGCTTCAGAAACCGCACAAAATGTGTTGATATTAAGCCTTAAGCAGGCGCGTTCGAAGTTCAGGGAGCTCTACTGCGTCTAGAGTAGCTATGCTTCTTCGACCTGAAGGCCAATCACGCGGCCCTCGAGCGACTGATATTGTGCTCGAAAGTGCCTATGACCACTTCATTCTTGGGCGGATGGGCTCATCTCCCTCGTTGGGATCGCGTGCTACCAAATTGAATCTAGGTATACCAGCTGAGTTTGAGGACATGACCGTTTCTAGGCAGCAGTGCGAGCTTCGTCGTATCGATGGCAGTAGCAGCTTACTCCTTTTGAGTTTGGGAGCATCAGGAGTCGGGCTCTTACATAGAAATGGCGACCATCAGCTACTGATGCGGGGATCACAAGAGGTCATTGAAGTTGGCGACAGTATAATTTTGAATGGATATAAGACAAAGACTAGCTTGGAAGAACTCTTAGTGTTTAAGCTCGTAGAAGCACCGGCTGAGTCTCCACCTTTAACCCTCGCACCAAAGTTGGCGCTGCCTTCAGAGGGACATTGGTGGTGCCGTCACCCAGAGCGTGCGCTGCAAGTGCTTGAGCTTCCGTTCCACGCTCAAGAGGTTGAACTGATGAGTCAACAGCTCCAACGATGCGCTGCTTGCATCTTCAATTACCATTTGTACCGAGATCACAGCGGAGCAACTATTGATGGGCCTTGGACACAGTGGGACATTACTAGGCTTGTTGGAGCCTGCCGCGGTGCCAAAGTTGTTTTATCTCAAGCATTATGGCAGCATGGTTCTGCAGGAGAAGGCCTCGTCAATGCCATGCTTGAAATTTTTAGCTTTCCTTCTTTACTTGACAACCTAGAGCTTCGGAACACCTTTGGTGTTGCGCTTTCAGCAGTCAACGCAGTTGCAGCGTCTGACCGTGATGGTTTTGAAGGCGTTCTACCATGGGACCAAGGCTATAAATTAGCGGGTGTATATAGTCTTATGGGTTATCGTGATGTACCTGAGGACGTGCGTACGTGGGCAACCGCATCAGTTACTCAGCTTGGCCTCGTTGGAGTGTCAGACTATGAGGACGTTGGCATCGGCGACATACTGCGCGGATGGGTGGCACAAGTTTCTATTGGCATATCTGGCCAAACCCCTATAATATCATTTGTGTGGAACGCACTCGCAACTTCTGTTGTCAATCTCGACAGTGACGCGCTCGAAGCCCTTTTTGGCCATTGCCCTGGAATACTCGACATTGCGCTCGGTAACATTGCGCCTGAGGTCACTAGGAACGACGCTCTCGCTGCGGCGACGATTCTTTGCACGTACGTAGAAGCCTTTGGCCAACGGGTGTGGTATATGGCACCGGCATCTGTCAAACCTTGGTCATTGCTTTCGGGTCTGCAATGGCACCTTGAGAACGACGCTATTGAACCTGATAATGTTCACATCCCGTCTGGGCATGAGGTTATGATTAAACTTATTGCTTTAGTGATAGAATCGCTCGCTGATTCGCACTGGGAGATCAATGATGACGAGCAGCAACGTGTGTTTGGCTCGTCAGATCTGGAAGACCTACTAGATTGTGGTCAAATTACTCTTGCGTCCCTAGGAACAAGTCGTAGCAGGAAAAGTGAATTGAAGACCGCAGTAGAGAGATGTTTCCTTGAACTGGCCATCCATGCATGTGCAATTTATTCTGACAGAGCACGCAGACAAGCATCAAATATTGGCCGACATTTGAATCGCATAAATCACGCTTCTATTCAAACTCTCTGTAAACTTCTCAGTAACCTCCATTACGAAAAAATACCAATTTTATCAGACGAAGCAGCTCCCTCCAAGGTTGATAATAAAAGCATGGCACCTACTTCAAGTGATATTGGTGCGAAAAAGCGTTGGGAATCGGACTCTAATCAAATTGTCCTGAGTACTCCGTCGTTTGTCAATTACAATAGTGGAACTTGGTGGCCTGAGAAAAACGCAGCTCTTTGGTCAGCTGTTTTGACGGATGTTTTATGTGAAAGCAAGGAAGCCCATGAAAGTGAAGAGTGCAGAGATATTGAGCAAGCCACACAAGAAGCAGTTGATGAGACGATCCGGATTATACTTGCATGGCACAGCAAACTAACTCAAAAGCTTAGCTGTACTTGTACCGGCAGATCGTTGGCTTCTCTCAACCACGAAAACTTCGTATGCCACCCACTTGTTCGCGTTTTGTACTGCGAGTGCAGGCCGTTTTCGTTACCCGTATGTGTGCATGCGTATATATTTGGTGCTGAAATGCTGATGGCTCACCTAGATCCAACAAAGTCACTATCGTTTGCTCCTCAACGCATACGTTTCCTAACTTACCTTCACCGCCTTATTGAGGCCTGTCGCGTATCCACGCACAATGCTGCTGGTCGTCTTATCGTTGTTGATGATCAAACTGACATCACCGCAACTCAGCCTCGTTTTCAGGCCGTGCTGCATTCAATTGTGTCTATGTCACTGATATCTGGAGAAGGTGACGGGTCTCAAGGAACTGCGGGCTTTGGCGCCGGAAACGTGCCTCTCTGCGAAGTTCTGAACAAATTTTTGCTTGTTGAAGCGGACCGACGGCTTGGACGAGCAGTTGAAGAAAACGCAACGATTCTCAAACCTCTCCATGATGTGATTGCCGAAGAAGCAGGAGCAGATACTTCTGGCACACGGACAAATATTGTCGTGCGAGCTATACTTGAGACAATTCAAATGCGTGATCAACTAGCTCGAACTGCTCCGTTACCTGGCTCTTTGGAGACGATTGCCTTCTCGCGACGAATTCTGAATCTCCTTTTAGCTCTTGCCAGACAACAAGTTAGACTGGTTCTACTGCTAGACAGCAGCTCAAGTTGTTCCAAAGGGCTTTGGTCTTTCTTTTCAGGACTTCTGGGTAATTACGTCTTGTTAGCCGCAGAGCCGGTTCTTGTGCTCAAAGGATTCAAAACGTATTTCCAGGATTTCTTGGAGACAAATCGAGACCTAATCTTTGATTCTTTAAAGCAATGGACTTCGAGCTTGTTGCAGTACATTGAGTGGGAACCTCCTCAAAACATGTGCGCGTCCCCGAAAGACGTTAAAAATGTTCGGAAATGGTCCGGAGCTATTTTAGCAAATGCAGTTATCTCAGCTCAACAGAGTGGCAGACTCGATGCCTCTGCTACGCTTCTTACAAATGGTTGCCATCGTTTGCTTCAGCGAAGTGAGCCTCCCTTAGACCCCCAGTTGAAGAGCGTGCTATTAGCTGTACTAGAGGATATGTCTGTTGGTACCGTATCTCCAGGTAAGCATACACAACTTAATTCACAGCTGCACTCATCCCCAATAGCGGCTCTATGGAAACGGAAGCAAGCGACAGCCGAAAACACCATTGCGATTTCAGACTCACCTCCTCCTGTAGTTTCATCAAGTGCTCAAGCGCGAAGGCCTTTTAAATTGACGGACAAATCAACAGAGAGCGCCCTTGATGCGCTGATGGCAGCAGAAGAAGAAGACGCATTTCTTCAGTCGTCTTCGGGTGCGTCCAGCAACCGCCTTGACCGCGTAAAGAAGCGCCCTGCACCTATTTATATGTCGGCACCGTCGTCGTCACATTCTTCGACTTCGTCGTCTTCATTGTCGTCAGCGGCAATGCCTAAACATCAAATGAACACACACGGTGAAGGCGATTTGGTCAAACTAAATTCAGACAATTCGTTGCTGTCAAAAACGGGCACTTGCCATTGTGCAGCCTGTGGAGACGTAGCTGAAGAATTTGAATGGTTGATTGTGCGCACCAAGATTCATACTCGCCCTTACGTTCGTCACCTACATTGCGTTGCCCCACCCATGCCTTCTTTACTTGACGTGAAAGAATTCATCCGCAAAAATGCCGCTACTTCGGAGTCACAGACCGCTGAGAATTCAAAGCGAAGCTTAAACTCAACCGATCTTTACGTCCGACAAACGCAATTGCTCATCGATGAAGCCATACGGCTTTGGGTTGAACTAGTTCGGCCAGGTGCCTCGGCATCTGCAGCCCAGCTGGAGGTCACGGTCACAGACGCACTGGCTGTTCTGGAGCGAATCAAAAGCGAAGGCGTCGCTCGTGTGATGCAGAGCGCACGCCGCCGGAAGATTGAAAAGATGCGCGCAGCCATGCGCAACACCTCCTCGAGTAGTGCTGCTCCAGCGAAACCACAAATAGACTTTCTACAAAAACTTGAAGCCCCAAAGTTGGGCGAGATGGGTGCAGCAGGAGACTTAAAGCGGCGCATCAGCGGTGGGCGTGGTGGCACTTCTCAGGCAGCGCAAAAGATGGCGGCGATGCAACGGTCTTTCTCGACCGATCGTAGCAGCTCTCGAGGTCCCAAAGGCAGTGAGTTGATAGCGGACATCTTTCAGCACGTCAACAACAGCGCTGACACAGACCAAAACGCGCTATTGGCACGCCCACGCAAGGTGCCACTAGGCACTAGTTTGGCGGACGCTGCGATGAAGCCGAGAAATCGCACGCCCCCACCGATGGCATTAGGCAGTGCCGGACCAGTGGACGTCGCGTTGCCAAAGAAAGGGCTTCAAAGCATTGTAGCCGATCGAGCTGCCGCAGTGAAAGCGTTTCAAAACATGGCAGTAGCGTTTACATTGCCTTCAACCAACCTGGAGGCTTTCCACTGTGCGATTTTGAGCTGGACTCCGGCTCATTTGCGCCTCTTGCAGCAACACGGCCAAGGAGGTGGAAGTGGCAATGGGCAAAGACGCCACCTTTCAAGCCATCCTCCTGCAGTCGTGCACGCAGCAGCGTCGTGTGCGGTCATGCCTGCTCGATTCCCAAACGCAGCTTTCTACTGCCATGCTTTTGAACCGTTGCTTCTCGAAGAAATTCGCTCCGCAGTGGCGGAAAGTGTTGTAGCAGCAGATAGCAGCGCAGCTTTCAGTACACAGGGGCGGTCACAATGGCACCTGATGTCGTCTTCCTCTTCCTCCTCCTCCTCTTCGTCAGCATCATCGTCGACAGGAAGGACGGGCGGTGGCTCAAAAGTGCCTGAATTAGACGCACACTTGATGAACGTGCTACGCTTAGACAACGGGAGCTTCAGCTTGGAAATGCGAGCATCGTCCATCTTAGACTACCCGAACCTACAGCAGCAGCAGCAACAGCAGGCCCCACGCGGCGGAACCAGCAATGGACGTGGGCTGTCGTCACAACTTCTGGCGGGACAAGTCGTACGACCCAGCGATTTGGTTCTCTTGTGCCCACTTGCTGACGAAAGCCCCGTGGAGGCCGCACGAGACGATTCATCCGCTTGGGATGACCGTGCGTGGACTGAGGTGAGATTTGTTTGAACTCGTCCTATGAAAATATTTCCTGGTGTACATACACGAGTCTACTGTAGCGTGTAACGATATCATGGGACATGATTTCATCCATGCTCTTCGTTCAAACCCCATCCTTTGCTTTTCTTCTCTTTTTCTTCTCATTATCATCAAGGTGGTGGGCTTGGTCCTAGAAGAAGATGACATTTCAGACACGGTCCTGGAAAGCCAGCGATTAGCGATGCAGCAGGGCAACCAAAAGGGCAATTCTTCGTCTTCCGTTACTTTCACGCGCAAGAGCGTTGTTCGTGTTAAAGTAGGTGCTTAGGCACGTCATAATCAAATCTTACCTGACGTATACTCATCATGAAATGATCATTGAAAAGTGGCCTATGTTCGCTGTGCGTGTATCTAGTATATGAGGGCACGCACTTACATGTATGTATATTTTATATTGGCTTATTTTCTACACACTTCGGACGTGTGCCTATCCTTGGCAGGTATACCCAGGTGACCATCGATCAGATCTTGGCGCTGCATTGAACGATGCTGCTGATGCTTCCGATCATTTATCTGTGCCTCAACGGTGATAGCTTTGTTTTGTGACATGTGCTACTTTCTTACTTCAGATTGTTCTCACGCAATTTTCGTGTTTTTAACTATCATTCATTATGTATTCTTTCTCACATTTCAATCACACTTTCATACATTCACCTACAGGTGGCGCGTAGTTCGACTGGAGTCCTTGGCAACCGCCAGCCGCGAATATGGTGCTTTGCAAAACATGCGCCATTTGACTGCTCTAGGAGCTGCCCTTCTCCATGCTTCTCCTAACCCTCCTCCTTCAAAACCAATCAGCCATCAGCACCACCATCACCCAGACGCTGGTTGCGTGCAAGAAGATGCGCTAGTGTCCCTAAGCATGCGCCTAATGCGAGAAAGTGCCGCTGCAGATCTCACTGCAAATGACAATGAGGACAACAGAGACTTTGATGGTAGGGCACACGAAGAAGGCAGGATGCGCGATGCGGCTAATGCTGGAGCTGCGGTTCGTGGAGCATCAACAACTCAAGAAATGGCAGCAACGAAGGAGCCCTCCGCGTTGCTGCGTGCACGGGCAGATGCTCTGAGTCGTACCGTGTGCCTCTGTGAAGGGCTTTTTGTGAACGAGGCTCTTCTTCGCACAGAGGTAAATATAAATTCCAGCATCACAAACGTCTCTTTTACTTCATCGCTATACAATTATTGTTATGTTACATCATTCAATTTCGTGAAGACGTACGTCATACCCCCCCCCCTCCCCCCCCCCCCGGTACACTCTAATGTATAAACCAAAGGCGGGCCAGACCGTGATTGCCCAGCTGCGCGCTCTGAAGAAGCACTGGTGTATACCGGTACGAGACGCGGCGAAAAGTGCGTTGAGTCATTGGAAAGAGCAAGTGGCGAAGTCTAGCTCAAGCGTCACGGCAAGTAGTTCTCGTGGGTTGCGCAGTGACAACGCTGCTGCTGTGGGAACGGTGACAGCAGCTGTGCGCAGTGGCATTCCAACGCGACCGCCTTCCCTGGAGGCGAGACTGTGGTCAGAGGTAAAGGAATTAGCTTCATGTCGTTGTGTTCACGGCAAATGATCAAATAATTTATCATCTTTCACACCTCGTTGATTCAAGCTACTTGTCGAGAGTATTCGTACCGGCTTGTATGTGTAGATTTTGCGCATAGAGGAAGACTACCTCGTGATTTTTTTTTTCTTAATAATAAACACGATGTGCCCATCACATAGACATGTGTCTTCTATGTATGAAAAAAATATTTCAGATTTGCAAGCAGTACAACGCGCCGCAGTTGCACGCCATTGCTGCTGCTTGCCGCATCTGCGCGCCTGCCATGCTATCGACCAATGCTACTAATATAGTTCCACCACCTTCGAAGGATGATGGCCCCGTGATGCTCTTGCAAGGACCTCCAGGTAATGCTGTTCTCCTGACTCATGATAACAGTCCGTCAAGCTTTATTTGAGAACAATTTCTACTAAGTGATTGTCAAATCCCCTAGTTACGTTTAAGCCTTTCTTCCCTGAGTATTTGTCCTTGATTGGCTCAGGCACGGGCAAAACGCGCACGGTTCTCGGTATTTTATCGGCCCTTCTTGCGGCGCCTTCTGATTCACCGAATGACGAAAGCAGCAGCAACAGTGGAGTCAGCGGTCGAATTCTCGTGTGTGCACCTTCCAACGGCGCGGTAAACGAGTGCCTTGTTATTGATTAGAACTTTTGCCGAGATTTGTGTGTGCGCGCATACCTGCCTGCGTCATCGCGTATCCGTTCATCTCTTTTGTTTGCAATGTACTGTACCTATGCGTGCATTCATACATGAAGGTCGATGAAATCGTGCTGCGCTTAAAACGAGATGGTTTGCTCTGTCCGGGAGGCGATCACATCACGCAAGCCAAAGTATTGCGCATTGGGAGTAGCACTACAGGCGGTGGTGGCGACCACAATAGCAACTACAGCAGCAGTGGCAGTGGGGGCAGCAGCAGCAGCAGCAACTCAGCAGTAGACGAAGCAGGGTGGGAAGCTCAAGTAGAAGCATGCTTGCGATCATCGCCAGCGTTGGCATCCTTACAGGTGTTGTGGGTGTGTCTATTCTCTTTGATGCATTTCTTAGAAATTGCGTAAGGTCAGGTTAGGAACGTGTTTTCTCACAATGTTGTTTTGTTGGTGCATCCTTGACATCCATCGTCAGGTAGCGGAAGAAGCGGTGCTGAGCGCGAGGTCCGATCTCGACCAATTAGACCATGCCATCGCACTTGCTCGCCAAGCAGAGAACACGCTCAGTAATGCTAGCAGCAGCAGTAGTAGCAAAAAGAATAATGGCACTGCTTCAACTAATAGCACACCAGCATCAGTGCCAGAATTGTTGCAGAAGAGGCGGGTGGCTGCAGCTCATTTGCGCACAGCACTAGCGTCGCGAGCGCAAGCTAATAAAGCAGTAGATGCTGAAAGACGGACTGTGCGGGCAAAAGTGCTCCGGAGCGCAACGGTATACTTGTACTTGCGAACCGATTTGAGAATGATTACGCTTCTTTATGCGTAATTGCGTACCTATGCTTTTCATCTCTGTCGATGCTGAATGCACTTGTATTGCATTCTCTTCTTCTGTACTTTTATCTTCTTCTATCATTCTTCATCCATCGTCAACCGTCTTCATCTTAAACTGTATCTTTTCTCTTGCACCTTAAAAGGTGGTGCTGGCGACCCTGAGCGGTTGCGGCAGTGGCGTGTTCGAAGACGCCGTCAGCCAAGCCCGTATCAAGTTTAAAGTTGTGTTGATTGACGAGGCAGCGCAGGCAGTAGAGCCGAGCTGTTTGATCCCTCTCAGATTTGGCGCGGTGAGGTTGAGAGCCTTCCTCTGTATAGTGTGGGAGTAATATTCATGAAGAAAGCCCTCAATAAATAGGAACAAGATAGTCATGCGAGTAGGAGAGGTGTGTCGATTTTTCGTCTTTTATTGCATGAACGTATAATTGTGTAGGTACTTACTCTATTTATCACTTGCTAAACCGTTCTTCTTTAATTAAACACACCGAAACAGGAGCGCCTTTTGCTAGTTGGAGACCCACGCCAGTTGCCAGCTACCGTACGGTCAAGAACAGCCGCGGAATTTGGGCTGGAAAGGTCCCTCTTTGAGCGACTCGAAGAAGCAAATTACCCTGTGCATCGACTTACGGTATGCGAAAAGAGAGTGAAGGAGTATTGATGAATATTTGTTTTGAAATACATTATGGTAGCTTTTTATAAGTATTATTGTTTACATCGATCATAGGGCCGTGCACTGTAAATATATATGTACTAATTTACTAGTATGTCTCAACTGCACTCATGTGCTTGCTTTTTTTTCTGCACGCGCACATTTGCGCTCTCATGCAATACGCACGTGCTTCCTTTCTTTTCTGTGCATTCTCCTATCAATTCGCAGGTCCAGTACCGCATGCACCCTGAAATTCGGTCCTTTCCTTCGGCGCGCTTCTACGAAGGGGCCCTCGCCGACGGGCCGGGGACTGCGATGCGCCGCTCTAATGTGATGAAAAATACCGTATCTTCCTCATCGACTGCGAGTGCTGCTGCTGCTGCTGCTGTTGCTGCAATGCCAGCGTGGGTGTCGACTGCTACCACTAGTAGTACGAAGGCTGGTGCTGCGTTTACGCTTTCGTCATCAACATCTGCTGCAGTTCCAAGTGCTCCTCGATGCTTTGCAGACTTGCCGCCGCATCCGCTTTTCCCACCTCTTCTGATGTTGGACCTGGGGAACCAAAGGTGTGGAGCACACAAGCAAAGCACATCAATTTTTGTACCTCGTGTGCTTGACTTGCCCTGTTTTTTTGTCTTTACTTATTGAGGCATTTCCATTTGATCTTTGCACTTGAAAACGTAAGGGCTATTCTTGATTTCTCCTTATCCTCAATCATGATCCGTTCGTCCTTTATCCTACTCCGACTTCGACTTCGACCTCGACCACCCTTCTCACTCATTTTAGTCGCGAAGAAAGGCAGGGCACCAGTTACTGCAACCGCAACGAAGCAAGTGTCGTCGCCGACTTAGCCATGCACCTCCTCTGCAGCCTCCGGCATTTAGCTTCCAAACCAAGAACTCATTCTGCAGCAACTATCGCATCTGAAGCAGCAGAAGGAGCTAGAGCACCGCCAGCAGCAGCAGCACCTACTGTAGTAGCAGCAGGAACAGTCCCTTTGGCCATTCTCACGCCGTACAAGAGTCAAGTGAAGCTGATTCAAGAAGCACTCACAGAGGCTGGTGAACAGTGGGACGCTCGCGAAAGGGGCTCCGACAGCAGCGGCAACTCGAGCAGCAGTGTACAGAGCAGTAGCAGCAGCAGTAGTAGGCCTGGCATGCATGATGGTGGTGGTTCTAGCAGCAGTGCTGCCACTACCAGAATGCGCCGCCAAGGAGATTGGACCTGCCTCGCGTGCACTTCGCACAATTTTGCCAACCGTTACTTTTGCTTTCAGTGCAGTGCCCCAAAACCCACTCCGAATGACCTGGCCACTGCGGCTGCTCTTGCGGGTCATTATGGAGTGGGTGGATGTGCTGCATGGTGGTCTAGCGCGGAGGTCTCCACGGTGGACGGGTTTCAAGGGCGCGAAGCTGAGGTAACCCTTATGAGACATCTAACTTATGTACTAGTAGTGCAATGGTGCTTTCTTTGTGAAATTTTGAAGTTGAGTTCATATCTTCGATGATAATTACGCAACACAATTAATCGTTTGCCAAATGGTATTGATATTTGCCTTGAGTTTACTATTTTTT
>Ga0307931_1002569_pt1 | contig 11538 bp, 9 predicted proteins | sample OrgLakmetageno47_FD_201816 | JGI IMG/M metagenome (GOLD analysis project Ga0307931, IMG submission 201816) | Saline water microbial communities from Organic Lake, Antarctica - #47 | ecosystem: Environmental > Aquatic > Non-marine Saline and Alkaline > Saline | place: Antarctica: Organic Lake... | reverse complement strand
TAAAATGGGCATGATTTTGAAGTGTATATGGTTGTTGCTGTCATCTGGAATAGTGCTCGCAGTCCATGGTGCTGATGGTGGCAGCTGCAGCGACCACGACGGATCCACTGGTTCGTGCATGTCATCAGCCCTTGTAAAAGTCTGCACACGACGCTCTGAAGTCTTTGTCGACTTTGAGAATGCGGGGAAAGTGCATCCAGCTAGTTCGGGCAATACGAACTTCACGGGGCGTTGGGGACTCGCCAGTCAAGACAATTTCGATGCCTTTGCGGCGGCGCAAGGCGTGCCGTGGGTGCTGCGCAAGCTCGCAGTCCTCGACCGCCCTCAGTCAGACATCGTGCACACTCTTTCCACCTCTTCGGTACCTGGTGATAGAGATGCCGAAACATTTCGTCATCGACTCTTTGAAGCGCGGCGTACTCAAGAATCTGAGTGGGTTCTAACAGGCAAGGCTGACCCAACCAGCCTTAGTAGTGTTGCGCGAATGTTCAATCCGCTCTTTGAGGCTGTGGACGTGCAATTGCAGTGGGCAGGCCCACAGTGCCCTGGAATTCTTGTCGAAACTCACATCAACGCTGTTAACCGCGCTCACGACGTGACAATGTATCGTTGGCTGCGCAACCATGATACAATGGTGCTGACCATGGTGGCTACAAATGGAGCAACGGCCGAGCGCACTTTTCGACTAATGACATAGCACAGTGCTCGGCGGCTTATTGCTTCAATGCGGAAAGTGGTGGAGTTTTTATACCATTATGCACGGGCTTTTGCGTCGTAAGTTATAATCCCAGCGAACTCGTGTGTAGTGTGGTGTGTGGTGGTGCTCATTGACGAACTTTATTATATGGCTGGTTCTTCTAAGGCCCATAAATGCAAGCCCGGCCGAATTGGCATCTGCGATGTACAACTGCCCTTGGCCAAACAGAATCATAATCACTGGCTATTGGTATTGTTGACACGGCGGCCTTCGGCCTTAGGATTCACTTGAAGACAAAAGAGTAAATAGCGGTAAGTCACCAGGGGTAAAGTAATCAGGCTCCGTCGAGGGGCTTGGAAGGGTGGAGGGGGGTGATTAATGATACATGACAGGACTTCCTGCCGTCTAGTTGCTGTAGCGCCAGGTCCGGGTTCAAGTTCAATAGTATAGAACTAGTGGGAGTAAGAGGTAAATCCGTGTCCAATGGAAACGAATTGTTTCGATTATAACAGAACGCTCCCATCCACTACGGCCGATAAAAAAAAGTCCATGAAAAGCCATGATGCAATCTTCGTGTTTAAGAGGGTCTCGATTAAATTCTTGAATTTGGACATTTGAATTTGGCTGCGGCTGCACAAAGAGGGAAATAGCTCTCTTATACTCACGATGAATTGAGGAGCTTCTAGCCCGAACAGCAATCCAATTATTCAATATCGCTTAGTCACCTTTAGGTCGGAGTTCGCGCACATAGATTGACGATAGGCCATCCATGAATTTGCGTCAAGAGGTTTACTCGTCGAGCTTGCTCCTTCCATGTAACCGATGACGGCCCAGACGCTCTCTTGGTGCTCAATCAACTGCCACGCCATCGAATGGCAGCAGCGAATTCAACGTAAATATAACGTTAAGAGCTACTAGTAATTTTCATCTGCAAAGAAAAGAAATTAGAGAAAGAGCTTGAAACTTGAGTCCCATTATGATAAGTCAATAGAGCGTGCCACGAGGAATGCCAGCACATACTTAGGTGGGGGTGAGAAGAGCAGATAGCTAGCCTAGTCTAGAAGGGTTTGTTGTGCATGATAAGTAGTACCTTTCGCATACCGCGAAGATGATGCTTATTGCCCTCAACCTCTGCGTGGAAAGTCCGTTCGGTTGAAGTGCTCCTGTTAGCGCTCGACCTGGGCTGCTGTGAAATATGCAATAAATGAGCTGTCCTTACTAAGAATGTTAATCATTCACTTCACGACGTCGTACTGAGTAGACTCCTTCCTTGGTCTATGGCTCTCGAGTGTTTGACTATGTAGACATGAGGAAGCCAGCAACATGTGACATGAAACACGCACAACAGCATCTTGAAGCTTTCCTTCCCATTATGGGATTCAAGCTGAAGTCCTTGATCAAAATATACATCCAGTGGGCGGGAACTTCAGAGATACGTATAGAAGATGAGTAAACTGCACGCATATTGATTTACGTAGATGCAGTAGTCGAAGTCTCTTTTACTAAACAACTCTTCGATAAGTAGGTGTCAACACTGACCTTGTGACCTCGTTGCAACGTCTTTTGTTTCGTCGAGTATGTGCAATTATCGCGGATCCGCCGAAATTCGTTCCAAGTAACTCAAAGAGGAACATTGCAGGCAATTTTATCTAACAAAAACAGGGTTCGGCCCGTAGAATTTTGTTGAGAACTGATCCTTGCTTGTTCCGACTTGTTCGCTGTTCGGAAGAGTAATTATAAACACTTGGCACATTCTCGGTTTATCGCTAAAGTGAATACATTCGAAATACACGTGGAATGGACATTCGACAATGAATGTGCTGATCTACCTTTCTTCCCCACCATCAAGAGACTGCCGCGACCAGGCTGCTTCGAGGCTCGCGTCAATACAAGAACTTATCTTCATTGAGTGCATCTCAGAGATTTTGCCGTTTCTGATTGATCGGCGTCTCCTCGGATTTTCATGAATACAGTGTGTGTACCGCGGTATCTATACGGTATTTGTGTATTGTGTCGGTTCTTGATGCTTGGTGCAGACGATCCGCTCCCCAGGAAGATAAAGTATATGCCCATGGCGATCAATTTCAACTCTCTCCCTTTCGTTTAATGCAAGTTCTGATGGTAGAATTAGATATTTATCCGCAGCTCGACTAAATTCTTCCTCAATTGGGCCCTCTTTCGTGTCTGGATTAATATAAATTCGTTATTTCTCGTCCATTACTGTAGACGCGCCTGTCGACCTGCTTGCATAACTGCAAGGAATAAAAATTCGCGGTTTAGCAATATGGTTCACGAAATTAAGACAGGATAACATATGGAGCCCTCTAACTCTCAGTTCCAGAACGATGTTCGTTGCAGCCTCGACAAAACGGATGGTTCTCAGTTCCAATCAACTCATTCACAATCGCCGTCACCATCTAATCGGGCTTTCCTTGCAGATAGTCTTGCAACTGCCAAGCCGCATGCCCAGACTCTATCAAAAACTCTTTCATCTGCTCAAAATAGAACCTTAATCGAACATCAAGGAGGCGAGAGTTCGGTTGCAGAGTCATTTACCAACGCAGTACGCTCTCGAAAAAGGCCTCTGGTAGATCAAGACGAGTCTTCTTCTCCCAGGAAGTGTTCAAATTGCGATTCACACTATATGCTATTGCCGCACCATGGTCTTAGCAGTCAACTGTCAGCCCCAACGAAAACACCTACATTGACTTCCGCCTCATCTCTATCGACTTCTCCTCTCGACAATCAAATCTATGTCAGCAGCGGCTTAGGCACTTCTGAAGTACCACCAAGCGCAGTGACCTTGGCAGCAGGCAAGACGGCGCAACTAACGCGGAGCGTAAGCGACAAGAGTGACGACATCAAGGTGAAGCGTGAGCTCCACCCTTGCAAAGTCTTCGGCATTGGAGACCCTGTTGAAGTCCAGGAAAGTGACAGCAAGATAGCGTGGGCTCGCGGCGAGGTAAAAGTAATCAACGAACTCAATTGAAGTCTTTTTCGCAAGTAAGTTAGCGCGGGAGAAAATAGATTATGAGTATATGCCCATATTGAAATGGTTGCATTGTTACCACTCCTGCAGTATGCAGTACCTCCTATTCCCTTACTCTTGCAAAAGCATTCTCTGGTCATTGTTGATACTGGAGCTCCTACTCGTGGCCAGGTAATTGGAGTCGCATTCGACGATAGTTTTGAGCCCTCATTTACGGTTCGCATAGGCAGCACTGCTCAAGGACAACATTCGCTGCGAGTCGTGGATATTCAACGCTTACGTCAACCCGTGGCTACTACCGTATCGGGGCACGTGGCTGCACCCGTCTCGTCAGCCAAATTGGTAGCGCCAACAGAAGTCAGAACAGGTCCGTGTTCAGGCAAGACACTGGAAGCATCTGCAATTTTGCCGTCGGTGGGGTCAGCAGATGCTCCAACAGCAGCTGCAGCGGCGGCTACACCATTGACGTTTCCGGTAAAGTTGACAGTCCCAGTAGTAGCGGGAGGAGCAAAAGAACCAGCGGACAGAACGCTGCTGGAGGTGACAGGAGCTCCACTTTCAGAGGAATCAGTAATTTCAGTCGCCTCATCAACCGCCGAGCTCACTGCTGCGATAAGCCTAGCTACAATTGAGGCACCAGGGAGTGAGTCACTGCTGGAAGCATTCGAGCTGCCTTCACAGCCAGCTGGCACTGCCTACACCGCGCCCTCAATCACACAACTGGGCTGGCAACAGCCGCAGCCTCCTGCCTTTGCAAGCCAAGAACCCGCTGGCCTCCAGGCGATTCCAGTAAGCAGTCAGCTAGTGGGAGCCTCCCACATGCAACCCCGAAGCAACGCGGCAGCCGTGGCAGCTTCAACGACGGTGGCCACCCAAAATGCATCTGAAGCACCTCGGGCTGCGTGCACCAGGGAAACAAACGCGGCCGAAGCGCAGCAGGCTTGTGGATATGGCGACAGTCAAAGTAATCTCAGAAAGCTAAACGAGCAACTTCGAGGAAAAGACACAAGAATTGATAGCTCCAACGATTGGGGTTGGTTCAATTCGTTTGATTCATCCGGTGCCCCTTGAACTCCGAAATTCCAAAATGCAAAATGTAGTTTTCAATCGTTTTGAATAGCGTTTTGACTATCACGCGGCACGGCGAAGGACGGGAGGGCTGCTTATTCGTATTCCGATATTGATACTGAGAAGAGGCACACAGGAACTGATTGATGAGCGATTTTTATCTCCCATTCCGCTTTTTCAGGAATTTTTTCGTCATTATAACACTGCGAACATTAAAAACTAGTCATTCCATGAGTAGAAATAACTACTTTTGATGAAACAAGACAGCTTTGTTGCTTGTTGTTGGACTAGGCTGGAGCTCCAACGCCGCGTCAGAGATCCGCCGGCTATCCGGCTGATCTCTGTTCGGAACGCTTCCTCATTCGAAGCCTATTGAGCGCCCGATATCAACCAGAACTTGAGTGGTCTCTGTGGTGCCAACATTACAGAGCAACAGCAACAGAGCGAGTTGAAGCGCCCAGCACGAAATTCAGATGAATGTCCATGGAGATATCTAAACCATCGATGGGCTGAATTATACTACACGGAACTGCAACTATCTACCGCTTAATGCTGTACTGTAATATGTAATTTCGGAGGGAGCGCACAATTATGAATAATGAGCGAACAGCTCAATGCGGTTGCCTTTAACAATTTACACCTTGTTGCAGCCTAGCAAATGCAGTCCTTCAAGGCATCTGATTAAAGCACCGCAATCATCGCACTTCGGGAAATTAAAGGGGGGGGGGAGAGGCTCAGAATCATAAACCGCCTCGTCTGCGGAATTGTGTTGTTAGAGTACGTGCATAGTCTGCGCGTTGAACGCCGTTCGGGCGCATTCCAAGTTATGAAGCCACCAAAAGCAGTATTGAGGAGCGTTTCAGACTACTTATGCCGAAGACAATGCCAGTGTTGCAGCTACTGCTGTCGCCCCAATCGGTTGTGTTCCAATAACCTGCACGGACAGTAATCGGCATGAACAGCTTTATAAGAAGAAATCACGGTCTCTCTGATTACTGGCTTAGTTAGGAGTCTAGGGGCCACTTGTACTCTACCCCCCCCCCTCTCTCTCTCTCCCCTTCCCTCCCCTCCCCTCCCCTCCGCATTTCACTGCACTGCGCTATTCGCTGATACCATCTCTGACGCCGACGCGTAAACGAGCAACGAGATCACAAACAAAGCTAATTAAGAACTCAGAGTAGGTAGCTGCGAGCTCTGCTGTACAATGCTCATATGGTTGACAAGGTTAAAATTTGAATTGGGAGCAAATCTCTCGAGTTTATAGGATGTGGCATGACCAGGAGTCATTACCTGCTTTTCGACTTATAGCTGGGGTCCAAGCAGTACAATGGAGTGCTATCTGGAAAGCCCAGTTGCGAGTAGGTTCCTATAGTTCGAGCGAGAATAAAGTGGTGTTGCGCAATCAATACTCGGAAAATTGTTGGTATGTTCAGCGAATTATTCTAGAGCTCAACCCCAGTCATGTTCTGCAGGTAAAGAAGTTTACAACATAATGACTGAGCATATGCCTTACCGTGCTATGATCAGCACACGTGGCGGTGCACAGAGTTTTCCGTATGTCACACCCTGTTCCTTAAAGCTCGAAGCTTTTTCGCTATGGGACTCGTATCTGAGTGACGTTAGCAACCATACTCACATGATGGAAATGAATCATAGGAGAATGCAATTGAGTGTGCCTACGATGGAAAGTATCCCAGCATGTACCGCTAGTCGATCGCATTTTACATTGCCTTCGTGTTCTTCTTGGTGTCAGTGTCGCTTATCTTGATGGGTCATGAATTCGCTACTAAACCGTTCAGCCTTAGAGTAATATTAGTACCTGCACGCATTGAAATGAGGCCAACTTTTCCGCTGCATGCCTACCATAGACAAAAAAGCCGAGATTAGCTCCGGGAACATGGACTGAATTGAAAACCGAGACAGCTGCATCCAATATGTTCGTAGTAGAAATTCTAGACGAGTGCACGATCAGGGATGATCGGACAACATTGATCATGCCTTGCACGCATGCAATGCACAATCAATAATTGCAATGTGTCAATGACCTGAATTTATTCTTCATCGAGCAGAGTGCATGATCAAACTAGCCCGAGGCTCGTGACACCCGTGTCAACACTTCTTTAGAAGTTCGCATTATTCATTGACGTCAGAGAAACGAATCTCAGAGATTTTTGATTTAGCATTGTATCGGTGTAAAACGCGTTGTGTGTCATCATCAGTTGTATCCCATCGGATTTCCACACGCACTGCGATTGTATGTATACCATATATCACAGTACGTACTGATTCTTGCGGACACTCTGAAAAATGCTGCGCATGGCCACCTAAACCTCAACATTGCCCTCATCGTTGTGCACGCTTTAGGATGCAAGTCAATTGCCGATGATATTCGTATTCCGTTTCTGTTGCTCGGTCATATTCAAAGATGATTGCACTTGGTGTCGCAGGGGAATATCTTTACCCTGATACATTTTCGCTCGCTGAAAACACACACGACAGCCCGCCTAAAAACTGCAAGATCTCGGACATTTCCTGGTAATATCATGGCCCGCAATTATCAGAAAGCAGATAACCCGTTTTCGATCTCCCAGACCTGGAATGATACTCATGACAGCATTCTGCTCGACGATACGGATAGTCTGGTGTCTGATGCCTTCGTTTCTTCTTCATCGTCGTCAGTGCACCGAGCTGCTGTTGCAGATGATTATGCAACAGTCCAGCCAAATAGCCAGCATTTGCCAAAGACAAATCTTTTTTCCCAGGAAGAGAAGTCTAAAAAGCGCCAGTTGGGGGAAATTGCGGCGATGGAATGTTTTATGCAGCAACCCAAGGTGAAGTCGTGCGCTAACGCAAAGCATTCCACAGCTCGACCATCGGTCGACCAGGGCAGTTCGTTGAATAGAGAGGCTTCGAATTTCGGCTCAAATATGAGCACACCCCCAAACGAATGGATCAACATTCAAAGCTCGTCAAACAACTTTGACAACGCCACAACAAGTAATGGTTTGATTTCCACCTCATCGTCACTACCCCTCGCTCCTTTCGGCAATCAAAACAATGGCAGTGCCTTGTTAGCTCCTGAAAAAAAGTCAAGTTTAGAGCGCACTATGGTTGACAGGACTTTCCAGAAGCTACGAAACGAGAGCTATGACTGTGGCGGCGACATTAAAGTAGTAGACAGAATGAACCACCACCCTCACAAAGTCTTTGGCATTGGCGATCGAGTTGAAGTGCAAGAAAGAGATGACACTGGAGCGTGGGAAATTGCTGAGGTAAAAATCACCAAATGACACTGCTTGGCTGGCAACAAAAATAAATAAAGAGGGATGCACGCACGCGCATGAAGACATGGGAGGAAGAGTTTGGGTACAAAATTGTCGTACATACATAAGTAACTTGTTCTCACGATTCTCTTGAATGTTGCCAGGTTGTTGGGGTAAGCTTTGACCAAGATCTCGAGCCATCATTTACAGTTCGAATAGAAGGGGCCGCCTCTCAAGGGCGGCATTGTTCGCGTGTCGTAAGTTCTCACTTAATAAGGCAAGCCTTCAATTTACGAGTGCCGAAAGTCACGGTACCTGCTGCTTCTGAAGTGACAACAACAAACATAGCCACAAATACAGAAAGAACTCAAAGACTAGACAAAGCAATGAATGGTGCATCAGCGTCTCCGTCAACGGCTCACTTTTTACTTTCAGCGATGCCTACACAGGGACACCTCGATGCACCTGCACACTTACCCGAATCTGCATCAATTGCTGCAATCGTCTCACAAGCCACCGCGCGCACGGCAGGAGCGACAATAAGCGCAACCGCACTTCATGCACAAAAGAGCAGCGAGACATCGCCGCAAGAATATGAAGTATCTCACCAACTGCTGGCCTCCGAAAGTACCTCGCCATTAATTTCACCCTTGGGTTGGCGGCAGCCCCACCAGACCATCTCAATCGGCCAGGAAGCCACTACTGGTATCCACAACACGGCGCCAACAACCCACGAGGCAGTAAGATCTTTGCATGCGAGGACACAAGGTACAGCTGAAACTTTCACGTTAACGACTACAACAAGGGCGGCAGACTCATCGTCGGCTATCGGTAGAAGCGAAAATACTAGTGTGAGCATGTTACAAGGAGATTTTACCAACAGCAGTGCTCAAAACGATGCACATAATGGGCAATATCGAGTTCGAAATACCAGGAGTAATAGCTCAGAAATATCCAACGAATGGGGTTGGTTCAATACTCCCGACTCCCCGAGTGAATCTTAAGCCATATGATTTAGATTTGAATGGTGCTACAGCTACTGTAAATTCAAACGAAAAGCGATAAAGCAGCTATCTGCCATTTGATTAGACCGATGTGCCTTCTTGTGGTACAGTATTAGGCGGCCGTCGTACCAGCTATTCTATGATTTCATATATATATCACAACGATACATAGAATCATAGAAGTTCCTCGCGTCGAATTAAGTTCCTATCTCAGCAGTCTTCTATGCATACTATAAGGGGAGTCCGGCCTGGGCGACACCGGGGACCGGGGGGCGCTGCTAACTGCTAACACTGACGTATCAGTTATGCCACATGCTAATGATATTTCTGCGCTTATATCACTAGGTTGGTATGGCATGTAAAAGATGACCGCGATGACTAAATTTCAATGGAAATGGAAATGGAAATGGAATTTTGGAAGAGTGCTGAACCGTGAGGTTCACACCTCACACGACGACAACTCATGTCGTCTCAGAGGGCTTATGTGGTTGTTGCGTGTCAAAGCCGTTTGTGCGCATGCCAGGCTTGTACCCTAATGGTGGCGGTGGCGGCTTTGGAGGAGGTATTGAGCGTGACTGGCTACTGCCAGCGAAGGCGCTGCTCTCATGCCCATGACCGATGCTGCTGTAGCTGCTATTCAAATTGCCAATGCTGTCTCTGCTGCTGCTGTTAATACTACTAGTGCCACCGATGAAATCATCCCCAAAATCACTTCTGAAAGTGGAAGTGCTAAGATTGTCACCAGAGCTATTGTTGACAAATCCTTGGTATTCCATGGAGGCTACAACATCCTGGTTACCACTTCCTGGTAGATGAACGGGCAAAAATGCTTGTGGCGGTCGAAGCTGCACAGAATTTTGAGGTCCGGCGCCTGGAGGTTGATGCGAGTTGCAAAAGCCTGAACCACCAACGGCCAGCTTACGGCATGGAATCCCTCCAACACCAAGGCAGCGAGCACCACCGCCATGACTCGCGCAATGAGGTGTCTTGCCGCGAGCCACCTTCCAAACGGCGACGAAATAAATATTCAAAGATGAGCGTATTCAGAGCGCAATTATTGATGTAAGACTACTGTAGGAATAGAAAATTAGAAGAAGATTAATAAGTAAATCCTCAAATTAAAGCGCCCGTCCTACATATTTTCTCATGCACTTGCTTCTAAAGACTCATGCATACCTTTTCGCAGCCTTCAGTGGAGCATTTTCGGCCACCACCGTGCCGCACGCAAAACTGCGTCGCCGACTGCGCTGACTTCGGACATCCGCTAGGAAACGCGCAACGTCGCCCACCTGTGAACGAGTATATCACAATGAGGTGTATCCACGGGGTGTACCAATTTCGATACAAACATGTATGCATCGCTTGCGTAATTTCTGAAAACACTGTCTAACAATCTAAAAGTATTTAGCAGAGTAAAGTGTTCATGAGCTCTAGCTAGCCTTCGCTCACGCGCTTACTCTCTTACCGCCATGACCAGTGCACAATTTAGTTGACCCAACGGCAGCCTTGGAGCAACCTTCCGTAGTACAGCGGCGGCCTCCTCCATGGCTAGCGCAAAATTCTCTGTCGCGCGCACCGCGTTGGCAGCCTTCGCGCATGCACCTCCGCCCTCCTCCGTGACCAATGCACAGATGAGTTCGCCCCTAAGTAGAAGTAGAAAGATGCATGTTATGCGAGACACTGCACTTTCCACAGTCACCAACCAAATGATAGGATGTTACCTGAGCGACTTTCTTGCAACCATGAATGCTGCAACACAGCCCCCTGAGTGTTTTCGACTCGCGATGTACTATAGCTCTGGCACTATTTCCAGTCTGGGGTAGCTGAGCCTCTGCAATGACTGGAGCTTCGATTGGAATTTGATAAGCGGCCGGCGCTGTGAAAGGAGTAGAATGTGCCAGGTGTGGTGACACTTCGCCCGCTGCCGAATTAGGAAAAACGGTTGCTGCCGGCACGGGCTGAAGCGTCATCACGCTCAAATAGACCTCTATTTACTACACGAGCTATAATTCAAGATATAGCTCTTCTAACTAAAGATTAGCTAGGCCGCAATAGAACTTCGTTTACTCAATAATAGTGGCATTTAATTCAATTTGACGCTGTCTACGTCTTCATGGGAATCATTTTCTTCCGCGAAATCTGCGAATGTACACAAACACGTCAGTCAGATGGCTCAAATACAGTGGTACAGTACGTATTTTAGTAATCTTGTAATCTTTGGTCTTTGATTGTTGATTCGAAAACGCCATCAGGTGGCCAACTCGAATACATGCAACCAAGGATACAACTGGCAGATCAGCTCTACTAGGTAGACGCCAAGCTCGAACTCAGTCATATCTGGACGACTCGACATAGGAGACATAAGACAGAGGCCAGTGCTTCGGGGCTTGGTATACTCGAACTCGAACTAATACAAACCCAAATGGCACAGAAGCCAATGCTGCGGGCAGAAGTGGGAATGCGCGTGCGTTGCGCAAACAAAGCAAGTGCGGAATGATTCAGGAGGGAGAGGGGCAT
>Ga0307931_1002567_pt1 | contig 11539 bp, 17 predicted proteins | sample OrgLakmetageno47_FD_201816 | JGI IMG/M metagenome (GOLD analysis project Ga0307931, IMG submission 201816) | Saline water microbial communities from Organic Lake, Antarctica - #47 | ecosystem: Environmental > Aquatic > Non-marine Saline and Alkaline > Saline | place: Antarctica: Organic Lake... | reverse complement strand
GGTAAAGCGATCACCTTTTCGGAATGGGCAACCCTGGCGCAGGACCGCGCTGGCTGGCTAAAGCTCGTTACGAAAGCGCCTTTCAGCATTGGAAAACCGCAGCTGCGGCCACCTCGGTGCGACACTCGAGTGACACCAGAGGAGAAGCGGAGCTTCCTGGCGCGGCGTGCCCAAGAGACTGAACAACGGCGCGCGCTCTCTTCAATGCAGAAACAGACGCAGAAACGACTTAAGTCCGGTTTCAAAATTATTTCATGAACAGTTTCCACTTAAGAGGGGGGTGGAAGTGGGTGGAAGTATTATGCTTCCTATCCTCTTTACGATTTTGATTTGCGCGCAACGCACGCGCGTACACTTCTGCCCGCAGCATTGGCTTCTGTGTCATTTGGGTTTGTATTAGTTCGAGTTCGAGTTCGCTTCCTGCCCTCTACACACTATCCTCTTTACGATTTTGACTTGCGCGCAACGCACGCGCGCACACTTCTGCCCGCAGCATTGGCTTCTGTGTCATTTGGGTTTGTATTAGTTCGAGTTCGAGTTCGTACTACAGTACTGTATAGGTACAAAAAAACTGTTGATCTTTCACTACACACTTTACAACGACTGACAACGACGACCACCACGAACCGCGGTCGAAATTCCATTTAATATAAAGGATTTCAACCCAGGTAGATATGTTGCTAGTTACACTTTTTGGAACAATTTGGAAGAAAACAGGTGTTTTTAGCAACCTCCAGCGGCCGAGGAGTATATGAGGCCAAGTGGCCCCGATAGTTTTCTTAGGAGGAAGTCAACAAACCCGCAACTGCTTTGTTGTGGTGCTTTGATGTACCTATTTCTTTCAGCACCCAGGTAAAAAACAGGTGTTACGAACATGTTTTTTTGAGACAGGCCCCGAAGGGCCGGAATTAGAAGACTAACAGGTAGAGAAGAACATGTTTTTTTCGGTTTTTAAAAAAATAGCTGTTCCTGTTTATGCCAGCCCTGTCTCCGTGTCTCTGTACAGTAAACTTATAGGGTAGAAGTCCAAACACATAAAAAAGGAAACATAGGAAATGAACCCGGATTTTGCGCTATTTGTCGAACTCGAACTCGAACTAATACAAACCCAAATGACACAGAAGCCAATGCTGCGGGCAGAAGTGTACGCGCGTGCGTTGCGCGCAAATCAAAATCGTTAAGAGGATAGTGTGTAGAGGGCAGGAAGCATAATACTTCCACCCCCCTCTTAAGTGGAAACTGTTCATGAAATAATTTTGAAACCGGACTTAAGTCGTTTCTGCGTCTGTTTCTGCATTGAAGAGAGCGCGCGCCGTTGTTCAGTCTCTTGGGCACGCCGCGCCAGGAAGCTCCGCTTCTCCTCTGGTGTCACTCGAGTGTCGCACCGAGGTGGCCGCAGCTGCGGTTTTCCAATGCTGAAAGGCGCTTTTCTTTTGCTGCTTGTACAGTGGTTCGATTTGTCCTGGCCTGCCTCATCGCAACGCCGCGGGTTGCTACTAGCGTCGCAAGTTACGCTTGTACCCTGCTTTACCTCGTCACAAGCCAGCTCGGGTTTATTGCGTGCTCTTCGTCTCTTTGCTTCAATGAACCCTCGATAGGTTTAATGCTATCCGAGATGTTAACGCCTTCGCCTTGCTTGTATCTGCCCTCTGCTCGTTCCTCGTTCTCACCTTATTCTCTTGCACGCTTTTGGCAGGTGATGCCGAAGTGCTACGATGTCTCTAGCGGCGGAGTCGGCGCTATATTGAGGTAGTCCAGCGGTTCCTTTTTTGAAATAAGTTTCGCTTGGTTATCTTCAACCTCGAATAACACCTGCTTCAAGGCCGAAACTGGCTAGCTGATGAGCTACAGTAGTGGCACATGCCTCCTCTGCTCATCTTCGTGTTCTCGTGTTCTCTACGTGCGTAGATTTACGCGAACGATGGGGAGTGGTTTTCTCGTGCTCCACAGCTCCACACTTCCCGAACAAAGTCGTTAAAAATCTCAACAAAAGTCAACCCAGAAAAAAAGCAGTGTGTGTATTCACCACTTTTTTCATTGCTCAGCCACGAAAACACGAAAACCACTGCCACACTGCCACCACTGCGTTAATTGGGTCTCGCGGCTCGTGCAGTTAGGCCAAATTGTCTCGGCATACTAGCACACAAACACTCTATTTGTACAATATACCCACCTACAGTGGTAGCTACAGTTTTTAATTCGTCTTAAACTTGTGGGCTTCGTGTCGACGGAAACTAACCCTCGCCAAGACAAGTAAACTACGAGCTGTGAAGATGCCAGTAATTCCAGGCGAGGAAGCTTCTAGGAAGCAGAAAAAGAAGCAGCGCGAAAAGGAAAAAAAGGCGCAGCAACGGGCACAACAAGACGGGTCTGGGGTAGGAGCTAGCGATGGTGGTGGCGCCGCCATGACAACTGCGGCAGTAGCAACAGGAGGGACCTCTGCCGCGCCATTGCCACCTACTCAAGCCGACAGCCTCCTTCCGCCGGCTGCACCCTTGAAAGATGAGCTTATGTCTCCAGTAGCACCTGCTAGCCAATCAGTGGCTGCAGTTGATGCGAAGGTCATTGAGTACGTGGACTATGAGGACGAAAGGCATCTACCTGAGGTTAGGTTCAGCCAAATGTTGTAGCTATACCCTAGCATTGGCAAAAGCTATGCCCTTCTGCCTGCACTTATCACATCGTTCAAATGTTCATGACACATAGTCTGTCTAGTTTGTTTTACATTCAATATCGAACCGTTCGCATTCGCCTGTCTGTTCTTCTAACGTGTTGTTGTTGTTGTCTTTCTTTCGTGCGTGTGCGTTTAGATTATGGAAATGGTGGACAAAGATTTGTCGGAGCCTTACAGCATCTTCACTTACCGTTACTTTCTGTGCAACTGGCCGGGCTTGTGCATTCGGGCCGTGTACGAAGGCGAACTGGTAATAAGGGGGTGAGCGCTCGTTGAATTTTTGGTGTTGAGAGCTCCTGCGGTGGTGAGAATAGGAGAAAGAAAGGGCAAGAGAGAATTTGTACTACAGTACCAGGAGTGCGGAGAAGGAGCCATCCAGTGCAGGGATGAAAGACAAACAAGAACAACTCTCGGTTGGGGCAATTTTTTCGCTCAGTTGTACGAATGTAACGTTTGCGCATTGCTCTGCCACTGAAACATCAATTACGTGTTGCAGGTGGGCGTGATCATTTGCAAAGCGGAGCATGAAGTCTCCGACCACCCCAGCGACCACGACAAAACTGCGTACCGGGGCTACATTGCGATGCTGGCGGTGTCGAGAACTATGCGCCGCCGCGGCCTTGGCACGGCATTAGTTCTGCATGCGGTACAGTCTACATGCACGAATCAATCTAAGCACTGACTTTTACTCATTTCTCTTTTTTAGTGAATGTAACTATCTTCTTCATGTTCTATTCTTCTCCAAAACTCCTCGCAGCTGTATGTTTGCTGCTCTCTTCTCGCATCTTTTTTTGATAAGCCTGTGCTCTTTATTTTTTCATCTCCCTGTTCGTTTTTTTTTTTTTTTCTAAGATTTCGACGTATGATACATAATCCAATCCAACAGGTGCGTCGCATGATCGCGTTAGGCTGCGATGAAGCGATGCTCGAGACGGAAGTTACCAACAAAGACTCCTTGAAGTTGTACGGCAAGCTTGGCTTTGTTCGAGAAGAACGGCTGGTCAAGTAAGTATCTTTTGACTTTTGATTTTGATTTTGCGAGAAATTAAAATTTTATCCAGTCGTTGTTGGGGTAGCTGTACTAACAGGAGGCGGAGGAGTTAGGAACAAGATGCCTTACATCAAGTATGGTGCTTATCTTAGTGAGCCATCTCTCAGTTTCGGCATCCCCAACCTTATAAGCTCCTACCGTTGTTGTTTTCTTTCAGGTATTATTTGAACGGTGTCGATGCGTTTCGGTTGAAGTTGTGGTTTGACCCCAAGACGCGCCAGCAGTTTACGAACGCCGATGCACCAGCTACAGTTGAAGACGATGGCAGCCTCGTGGTTAGTAGAGGAAGTGCCCTTGGTTCATCCGGGCCTTTAGCCGAAAAGAAGGCCACTGCTTCGAGTTAGGAACACGACCGACGAATACTTATACCGGAGGTTGTTGCATATCTTAAATGATTTATAACTTCATAATTTCGTCGAGGTGTACGTCAAGAGGGCTAAGCTGCCATGCTTCGTGTGGTGCTGCTAGTTGAAGACGCGCAGGGCAGAGGCACAGGCTCAAGGCGGGGCTTGAAACTCAACTGCTCACCTGTGACTGCTGTATGAACCAATTTAAAAAGTAAAAACCAGATTAAAAATACCGGACAGTGCGAATCCCGAATCCCGAGTGTCTTTTTTTCTTCGTCCCGAACTTTCCCAAACTCTCCACGCTCCACGCACACACGATAAAAACCCGAACTCTAGCTAGCACGAGAAGGAACCTGCTTAATATTATTTCACCGCATTGAAATAGAGGGGGGCACCGTCTAGGAAATTTCCGCGTACACGGCGCCTGAATTCATCGGCGGTTTTGTTCAAATTAGTAGAAGAGTATTCACCACTAGTTTTTTCCGCTTTAGTTCATATGCCACAGCAGCCACCGGGGGGTGACGAGGTGCAAAACATGGAACGACCAACCCATGAGTTGGTCACCAAGGCGCACGAAGTGGACGAGTTATTGGTAAGACTGGCCAGGTCGCCCAAGGCGTTAGCTGAGTTCATGACAACGATGCCGCCAGATCTGGGGAGCTTTCTCTACTCAGAAGACTACGCGGCTACATGCGACGCCAAATTCAATGAGCTTCTAGACGACGAGGGAAAAGCCCGAGGTAGGCCAAAGCCACTACCGTCGACAGAAACCCTATCGCTAAGAGCAGTGCAGAGAGCACCCACTGGTTTGACTCCAGAAGCTATGGCGCCTGTGCTGCAGAACCTCGCAGAAGGTAACCCAAAAGCTGCTCATCGTATGCGCAACGGTGAGGCGGGCGGCCTGACTTCGCACCTCGTTGGTCGCTTCCTCGAGATGTTTGACCATGATAGCAACGGCATCATAGATGGCGACGAGTTCTTGCATATTAATCGCTACTTTTTCACGCTGGCCAATTTGGAGGATCTAGTAGAGGAACCGGCGAGCACTCACGAGAACGTTGCTCCAAGAGTAGCAAGAGCAGTCGACGAAGAGGCAGAAACGGACCCGGCCGAGGCTGAAGCAAACATTGGTTTTGATGCGCTGCTGAACCAGCGCCTAGCGGCTCTGTGGAATGAGTTGCCAAAAAATCTTGACGGCACTGTGTCTTTGAGTATATTTTGGGATTATGTATTCAGCGACTTCGAATTAATCCTGCTCCTCGATCAAACCAGGTAGGTAAAAGGGTATACTTTGCGCTAAAGAATTGATTAGGATTTCACGTACCAAGTCATGAATAACCACTTCATTGTTATCTTGATTATTCATGCGTTTCGCTATTTTGAAATGTATCTTTTGAACTTGTGATAATTGCCTTCATAGCATCTTCCTTCCTCCTTTTACCATTCGCTCTGGGTGTGCTGCTTCTTGTAGCACTCCGCCGAGCGGCCTGGCTGTGCTTAAGACTTTGAGGGACCGGAATGCGTTGACAACGAACCGTACCGGGAACATCACAATGCTAGAGGTACAGGGTACAGAAGCTTTTGTGGCGGAGAGAGTGGTTGTGACCTTTTGCCAATTTACTATTTTGCAGCGAAGACTGAATACTTGTCTTGTTGATGTCACCGTCTCCTCATATTTTTTGTGTTGCCCTTCTTGTATGCATTTTACTTGCTGTGCGCGGTTTCTTTCACACAGTTTCGAAGCCTCTTCAATTTGGTGAAGCTGCGAGCTGCTTCACGCGCTGGGTTGAAAGTGGATTCCATCGCCAGACAGCACAGTCAAGTGGCCATTGCTGTTGAAGGGAACAGCGTCTCGAGTGAAGTTGTTTCCACGACTTTACTGCCACTCTTGAAAGATATGTGGGCGAAATTACCCAAGAAAAGGGTATCTAACACGAGACAAGGCACTTTCATGGCGGCAGACGCAACGTCAGCCTGTTTCATTTTGCGGAACGACTCAGAGGTGAGTGTTTCGGGCGCAGTGTTACCTACGGTACGTGTCACAATTATCATGAAGCATCTAGCATCTTTTTCAAATGAAGGTATACATGACATGTGGCGATTTGTGCTTTTTGTTTGCTCTTGCGTGACCCTCCAATTTGGTTCTTTGGGTAATGTGCCAAGGTGATTTCTCTAATCGGCGGTGGAAACCGGAGCAAAGGCTTTGCCCTTTTGCGCACCATACGTAACAGCAACACGGGAAGCCTCCTGTGCAGCGACGGCAGCCGCGTGATGACACAAGCCCATTTCCTTCGCTTGGGTTGCCGGCACGTGCTTCACAGCGCCGAAATTGAAGTGGTGCTGCCCGCTCTCTTGGCGAAGCTGTGGGCCCGCTTAGTGCGCAAAAATGGAAGCACCACGATTTCCTCCGAAGTGTGCTGGACTGCATTCCACTCGGACGATTCCATTGCTCTCTTACTTGGAGATGGTGACCTCGTTCAAGGACGTTCTCTTGTGCAAGCCCTTTTAACTACCGCTAGGCCAGCAGTCAAAACAGGCGCAGGTGACCTCAATGGAAGTAGCGGCAGTTTCGACGGTGAATCCAAAATGATGACGTGGGCATCGCTCTTAACGACAATGACATCGCCAGTGGGCATGGCTGCCGCAAGGCTGCTGGTGAGCTTGCCTAAAAAGATTGAATCCATTTGGGAAGAATTAATGCTGTCGCAAACTCATCCGAAGAAACCAGCTGCAGCGGTGTGGGCCCGCCTAGAGAATGATGACGAATTGTGTTGGCTGCTTGGAAGCGGTGACTCCGCATTAGGACTCGGGGCACTCAAACACATGAAAGACTATGAGGGGATGGCGTGGGTCAACGATGACGACCTCAAGGTTTTTTCTCGTGATGATTATTATGTTTTCATGATTTATGATCTCCCATCTTAGGGTTCATTTCAATCATAGCATTACATACTGATGTCTTTTTTTTCAACGTTTCTTCCTGGTTCTATTTCATTCAGGTAACTTGGGAGGAATTTTTGCAACTCGCCAATCCCAGAGTGTTCGCTCGTGCCGGCCAAACAGCGCTCGCAGAGGGACCTCACGTCAGCACTGCTACGGGCAGAGACCTCGGCCAGTTTTGCCCAAGCCAGCACGCACTAATGTGGCACACCGTGCAGAAGAATGGCGGCAGTTGCAGTGCCTGTGCAAGTCCTTGCGATCGTGGCGAGGTGCAAGGAAAACATTGCACAATGAAACAATGGCTGACCTGCTATCGATTACTCTTTCTCCTGTAGATGCTTACCAGCAGATTATCTTCAAGTATTGTTTATGGATTGTAGATTCTCTCTATTTTCGCACTGTCTCAACTGGATCTTATTTTAAGCGCTCATTTGGCCTTCGTATTTTTTCTTGCTTTTTTTTGTCCTCATTCTTCCATCACGATTAGGTTGTGATGCACTGCCGCCCTTGCCAGTACTCTTTGTGCCAGCGCTGCACTGCCCTCACCCAACACCTCTGGGAGTCTGAAGACGGTCGCATGCGCGGCAACTGGGACGAAGTGCTGGCTTACGAGAACCAACACTCCAGAGTAAAAACCAACCAATTAGCGCCCAGCACCAATAGGGATAGCAACGACGACCGCCAAGCTCCAGGCTTCCATGAATGCGACTCTGTAGCCTCCCTTGAAGCGCTCGTGCATGACCCAGTTCTGGACGTGGTGCTGGTGGCAGTGGACATTCTGGTGAGCATCGGTTTTTGAGTGTGCGACATTGCCATCAATCTTGATTTTTAATTCTTTCCGAGTATTGATCATCGTCATCTATGCGCGTTATTTTTCTTTTGGGTTACCATTGAATTTACTTTCTTTTGTTGCTAGCATCAAATGCACGACTTCTACGCACACGCTCTTATGTGGCTAACCGTACGTGCATTTTGCATTTATCCCGTCTTCCAGATCAGTTCCAACAAGTGGCCTTTCAAACATGGCCTCGCCATCGAAGAGTGGATCAACCTTGAGCATGGGTACGGAGATCACGCGCATGGACTAACGGTGGTATTTGTGTCATTGGATGGAGTGGCGGCGGCCACTGTGCGGGACAATCAACGCAAGTACCACCCTCATCTCAAAGTAGCTGCCATAGCGCTCGAAGGCCCTCAAGCAGCTGTTCTGAAGCCTCTTCTCATGCAGGTCGGTTTGTTTGTTTATATGAAAGTACAGTACTTTGCCATTAAAATGTCAATCGCATGTCCCTGGCGCGCATTCTTTTCCCCTAATTCTTTTCTATGAGCCAGTCACCTACTACGCTCTGTGCTGATGAATTGATGATGATATCCACCCATAATTGTGCTGATTGGTATATATATTTCTGTGGCTTTACAGGCGGACCGCGCACTGGATAAGGCCTATTCGTCTAGTGCCAAGGCAGAAGCAGCAGCAGAAGCAGCCGTGACATTAACTGGTCAACCACCTGACAATACCAATAGCAACAACAACAAGAAAGCCAATGCAAGAGTGGTTCGTAGCGGCGCCAAAGCAGCTCTTTCGTGTCTGACGTCGAAATTGGCGCAGGATGCGGAAGCTGCACTGAAAGCTTGGCAGGCAAGTCGATCAGATATATATACAGTAGGAAATCCATATATTTCGTTCGATTAATATTTTTATCTAGCATGCTGGAGCGTTTCAATGCAATTTGTATTGTTGCGTTATTTCTGAACCTACTGGCATATTTTTACATCTTTCATCTGTGTACATTCTTTGCTTGTCACCAACAGATGAGCTCAGTGAAGCAGTTTTCGGTGGATCAAGTAGCCAGCTTGCAAATGTCAAGGAAATTACCTCCGAGCAGTGCAGTAATAATGGCGCTTGGGACCCCCGCAGGAGACGTGGACACGCGAACTTTACTGGAAGCAGCTTGCTTTGATCCTACGGTACACGTGCTCATCTTAAGTGTACACTATTTTATCCATTTTTGATTGAAGCGAGCTGTTTTTTTGTTAAGTCACCAGAACAATACTGCGAGATTGATAAATAAAGTATTATTGAAAATCAGTGTAACATATGACGTTTGTGGGTCACTTTTAGGTGGATGGCGTCGTTGTCGATGTGCGCAACGGCGAAGGGGTCGGCAAGGCCCGCTACAAACACGCTATTGCGTTGCGCCAATATGTTAACCTGCAAAATAGCCCGAACGCGCGCCACTCCATTATGGCTAAGGACAAATGTGTCGTGTTTGTGAGTTTCGACGGGTCCTATGCGTGCGTGGCGCGAGAAAACCAGCGGAAATACCACCCGGATGTGCGCTGCATCGCTGTGTCTTGGGAGGTGGGTTTAGAAGTTGAAGTCTCTCGAGAATGGGTTTAAAATAGCTCGAATACGTCATATGAAGGAGTGAACGTTGTCTAGTAATGGATGACATGTCGTTTTTATATGACGCCTTGGTTCTCATTTTTACAAATACCGCTTTTTTTGAAATAGGTAGTGGCGTTACTTCCTTGGTTCAGCTAAATCACCTACCCATGTTCTGCTCTGCTTTTCATTTCGCTCCTTCAGGATCCGCCAACGGATGCCTTGCTTCGCTATTTGGACAGCCAGTTTGTTGAGCGGCACCCTAATCTAAAGCCACTAGGGTCTGCTCACCCAAGAGCACTTGCTTTGCCACGCGGCGAGAAAACTCACAGTACTGCTTCTCACGATGCTAGCGCTGGCGCTTCCGAAATTCTGAGCGTAGACACAATCTCCTCGGAGGGGTTCTTGGCCAAGACGCTTGAAGTGTTGGTACAAGCCACCAAACAAAATCCTTCTTCTTCTCCTTCTCCTTTGGTACGCAGTAACAGCAATAATGGCAGCGGCAGTGGCAGCGGCAAACAGAGTGAGAACACTTATAAACGGAAGAATCAAGAACTCGCTGCAGAGGTAAATCCATAGGCTCTCAGGAGAGTTGCGGGAGTTTCTATTTTGTTTTAATGTCTTGATTTGGTGTGAAGTTTTTTGTACTCACGAGAGAGTGCTTGCAATGACAACCAATTGTGCTCCCATGTCGTTGCTCGAAACACATGTACAGATTTTGGCTTTGCGCGCGGAGAGTGCTGCGCTTTTGGCCAAATTGGTTGAACTTCAAAACCAAGACGACAACAACTTGAGCGAGGACGAAGCAGTTACGCCGTCACCGAAGAGGCGATCGGAGAAGCACGCGCCCCGCCACAGCGCTCCTACAGGCGGGCGAGCACTGCCTCGAACTACTGGTACTACTTCAAGATTAGCTGCAGCTGCAGGCGGTGGCGCTCAGCCTCGAATCAGGAGAGAAAGCGCGCCCCCTTCTACTTCTTCTTCTCACATTGTCGGAGGAAATGATGGCACTGCTGCTGCTGAAGGCCCTAACAGCTGGAAGAGCAGTGGCGTTAGTGGCAGCAGTGGAAAAGGCAACAGCCGTTACAGCGCGAGCTTGGATCGTCCTCCCGTTAGCACTCCAGGAAGACCTCACAGCGGTAGCCGCGGCAAGAGTGGTGCTAGCAGTCGTGACGGCCGAGGAGGCGGTTTTAATACAAAGGCTGCTTCGCCACCCGAATGGGCGAGCACCAAATCAACGAAACGAGTGGTCAAAAAGGTGTGACTTGCGAGAATGTGCCTTGACTTGTGTGATAACGTTTTGAGTGAACTTTGTCTCGAGCCTCGATGATTTCGTTTGTGTTACTCCTTGCCCTTCAAGTCTTAACTACATCCTTCTCGTAAAAAGGTGGCGCAGCATGAAGTGCGTGTTTCCTCTCTTGAGAATCGTGTGGATGCTCTCGAGACCATCGCTGGAAGTGGGTCGAATTCACAACCCACAAGTGCCCTGTCTGCTCGCCGCCAGCGTCAGCAACAAGCGTCGCATTGGGCGGATCCTGCCTCGTCACGCAGCCCCGGTCACAGCTTAGGTCGGCAACATGGAGAAGAGGGGGGCGATCAACCGGGCATGCAAGTGACCGCAAGCTTATCCTTCAGGATGGGCCCCAGCCATTCTTGAAGAGATGGTGACACAGTAGCCGGGGACCGAAATGCCGTCCATGGGCCATAAAGCTTTTCGTCGTAGAACGTAGAAAGAGCTATGGTTCGCAGTTGGAACCCACTTGTATGAGGCGATGTGTATCAAAACATGCACTAGACCTGCTAGGGAAAGGCGTTTATATTGATCGAAGTCGCATGCCTGTTATTACGTTTGCCCGTCGTTTAGATTTCTTAGACTACGGAGAAGGAAAGACCACAAAGCACCCCAAATCCAAGAAAATTGAAGTCGAAGCTGGCACTTAAAAACCGCGAAACTGTCTTAAACGGCAGTGAGAATTGGTATCGATATCGGGTATAGGTATATGGGCATGCCGATGATGAACTCGAACTCGAACTAATACAAACCCAAATGGCACAGAAGCCAATGCTGCGGGCAGAAGTGGGAATGCGCGTGCGTTGCGCAAACAAAGCAAGTGCGGAATGATTCAGGAGGGAGAGGGGCA
>Ga0307931_1002566_pt1 | contig 11542 bp, 10 predicted proteins | sample OrgLakmetageno47_FD_201816 | JGI IMG/M metagenome (GOLD analysis project Ga0307931, IMG submission 201816) | Saline water microbial communities from Organic Lake, Antarctica - #47 | ecosystem: Environmental > Aquatic > Non-marine Saline and Alkaline > Saline | place: Antarctica: Organic Lake... | reverse complement strand
AGCGAATTGGTCGCATGAACTTCAACTTCTGCGACCTTCACGTAGCAACTTTCCTTGATTGACCTTGCTGCCTGGCTGTATTGTCGGTGCTGTGTGTTCACCAGAGCTCTAGAATCATTGCCTTGGACACTGTGGATGTTCGAGCTTGCGCTGGCATCTGCAGATACTTGCGCTACAGTACTTGCCAAGGTCAACCCATTAGCTTCAGCTTCAGGAGGTGGCGGCTCCGGTACGGTAGTGATAGCAGCACAGGGCTGCCAAAGGAGCACCGAGACTTTCAATTCTCCTTTGAGGGGGACACGGCCTTCTTCCAACCATAGAACATCGTGCACTGCACCAGCTGCACCACCACCAGCCGCTGAATTGCGCCCCCCGCTTCCACCGCCTAGAAGGGCTTCTTTCACTGTGAGAGGGGCTAAGCTCGCCGCGCGTGCTGCCCACCCCCCCGCGGTGCGCTCGGCTTCGCGCTGCGCGGCGTCCCTGGCTTCAGCGGCAGCGGCTGCGGCGGCGGCACTTGCAGCTTTCTCGGCAGCCAAAGCAGCGGCTACCCGGGCTTCTTTCTTTCGCTTGCCCTGTAACGTCCCAACGAGTCGCTCCGCTTCCGTAGCGGCCTTGGTGAGCGCGCTCGCTGTTTGGTGTAGGGCTACAGTTTCACTGTTGACTCCAGCTGCACCATCACCGCCAGCGCTAGAAGTACTCTTGGCCTTGTGGTTGCCCTCTTTGGTTTCCTCCACCAATGCCCCGGGCTCTTCGGCCCAGTTGGTGAGCCTCAAACGGCGCTGTTTGGCCAGCAACACCGCTGGGTCTTCTGCCGCTGCGCTGGCCGCCGCTGCTGCCGCGGCTTTTATGGCAACTTCTTCTTGGCGAAGCTCTTCTGCCTGAGCCGCTGCTGTTGCAGCTTTTTCTGCCGCTGCGTTGGCTGCAGCCCGGGCATCTTTCTTTTTCTTGCCCTGTAAAGTCGCCACTTTCGCCTCCGCCGCTGCGGCCTGCTTCGCTGCTTTTGCTGCTGCAGCTTGCGCCTGATTAGTGGCGTTCCTGGCCGCCGTGGTAGTGTCCGGGGCTTCAGCAGCAGTGACAATCGCTTCGGCGTGTTGTGGAGGCAGCACCAGCACCCCTTCGGCTAAGGCCACTTTGCACATGGCGACCTTGAGGTCCAGCACCGAGGCGTTGGCCTTGACGGTGACTTCCAGCTCTCGGCACGCGTGCGGCGGCCGCCGCTGCGCCTGTTCGTCCATGCTAGCAGGCGCAGCATCACTGTTGTGATCAGCGTTGTTGATGTTGTTGGGAAACGCAAAACTGGCAGTGGCAGGGTCGTTTCCCACTATGGCTTTGAACCGAAGCGTTACTTCGTCGCGCCCTGCGCGTGCACCTTTTTCTAGCACCAATTTGAAGCCGTCCTTGACCTTGACCTCATCAAGCGATAGAGCTTCATCCGCGAGCACTTCTCCAAACAACACGTGTGTGCTCATGGAAGCGCTGCTGCTTCCGCCTAGAACATCGTCCGTGGCGATGCGCAAGCGCGTTGAGGCCACAGCACTCCCATTACCACTGCCACTGCTGTCAGGCCAGCCGTCAAGGAGTCCAAAATGGTCCAACAAGCGCTGCTTTAATTCCCCCACCGACGCTTCGCCTTCAGCTTCAACTTCAACCACACTGCCAGCAGGCGCAGCAATGCTGATGTCATCCACCCCCGGTGATGATGATGATAATAGTGACGTTGCGTCGACGAGTGTCGTCACGTGCAAAGTGCGCTTTCGTTTCCGTCGGAGAATTTCCACTTCGGCGAGGCATTGCGTAAAAAGGCCCCGCCCTTCGTAGTCTTCGACAAAGACCTATTCACAAGGAAGACGAAAAGTGAAAAAGAAGAACAGTGACTAGTACGAAAATTATATTTACGAGAGATTCGAGATACTAACAACGACCAAGGAGCTCACACAGTAAAAAAATATTGCGAGCTGATCGTCAGTCGTCTACACCAACTAATGTAATCTCTCACCTCAGCCCCGTCGAGTCGCTCGGGCAAAGTGCGCGCCAGCACATGTGGGCCAAAGCTGTGGCCTCGGTCCGTGGCAGCCCCCGCAAAGAGGGGGTTTGCGCGACTTCCCTTGGCCTCTTCGTGCAACAGCAGCCGCTCCACCGGAATTCCGGCCTGTGAAGAAAATGAATTAAAAGAAAGAATGCCAAATGATACGAATAAATTTGTGAAAGCATATGCATGTCCATGTGTGCAGACAAATTTTTGTTTGAATTAATTCATACAATTGTTGAAGAGAATACAGGAATTGCAGAGGTAGAATGCTCAGAATGGAATAAGCCCTATTGCGAAGGAAAACTACGATGATTCACAGATGAACAAGACTAAAAGTAATTGCGTGCAGCACGAACCTGCACAGCGAGGGTAATCACCAACTCTTCTAAAGTGGTTGCTTTGCGCTTCACGTGAATGGGTACTTTCAACTCTATCGCAGACACCACTGGTGCTGGCTTCGCTTTCGATCCGCTCATGCTGCTGCTGTTAAGCGTGCGCTTCGCGACAACAATCCGGCCTGGCCGCTCTGTCTTTTTTTTGTTACTTGTTGCGTCGAGTGCAGTCATTGAGTGCACTTCAGTAGCGGAAGCAGAAGAAGAAGTCGCACTTGAACTGCTCCCAAAGTCAATTGCCTCAGCGTTGTCAAGCACGAGCGTGGTGACTTGTAGAGTGATGGGAAGTGCCTTGTCGACTACCGGTGCTACACCTTGCACCTGTACACCGTCCCACGCCAAGATCCGCGACACACCCTCGAAGGCTTCGCCTGCCGACACTGCAGCTGACGCATTTTGAAGTGCTGTTGTTCCTTCACCCGCAGCAGGTGGTGCTTGAGGTGTGGTTGCAATCCGGTTAATATCGTCGAGAATGCAGAAGCCGCGCGTGCCGTGAGCCTCTAAACGGTTCAACTTTATACTTTGTAATAGAGTCTGAGGCTCTGGCGACGCAAGCACAAGAGGCTCTGGTTGAGCGGTCTGCGCAGTCGCGTTTCCCCATGCTTTCTTCCTGGGCACTTCTGGCTTGGTCTTCTGGACACTACTCTTCCCCACCGTCAACTGTGCGGTCGCTGGCATAACTGTTGATGATGATGTCATCGCAACCCCTAGCACCGCTGCCCAAGGACCAAGCTTCGAGGCGATTTGAGCTTTAACTTCTTCCACCGACTCCCGGGTGTCAAACTCTACAGTGAAAGGCTGCTGCAGCCACAGGGGGACTCCAGCTTTCGCAAGAGCTTCAGAAGCGGCCCGGGCAGCGTGATTGGTAGAAACAGTGTCGGAAGAATCCACCATGGAAGCGCCAGCAGTAGTAGCTTCATGGTTAGTAGTAGGAGAGGGCAGCGTGGCGTTTTCTGCCGACATCGCTGCTACCGCTGGTGCAGCTGTCGCTTCAGATGGCGCTTCAGCATCTTGAGGCAAAAGGCCAGCGTGGCAGGGGACCAAGTGGTAGCAATCTTCGTTTGTCAAAGGCTGTACGTGCGCCGGGCACACCACTTCAACCACTACGGTGTGCTTCGAATCGTCGTAAGCAGCGCGCTCCTGTGCCCAGTCTTGGTTTCTTTGTTCCACCCATTTCTGCCACACGGCAGGTGGTTCGGGTGGCGATGCAGCAGCAGGCGACGAAGGAGATGTCAGTTGACCATGACTTCTGTTCTCTTCGGTTGCCCCCGCAGCAGTTGCAGCCGCAGTTGCGGTAGTGGCGGTTGTACTAGCAGGCGGTTGTGCGAGTGGCCCGAGCACTCGGGAGCGGTAAAGGAGCATGTACGCGCACTGCCGGCCTTCGAAGGATTCTGCCAGCTGAGCTAACGGCATTGGCGTCACCTGTAAATAGTTGATATTTGAAGTTACGCGAGAAGAAACTGTTCAGCAGAACAATGAAGGTGCATGGGAGCGTACAAAACCCTGTTCCTTCAACTCATGCTTAATAAAAGATCTGGCATTCTTACCGACGAGTCGTCGAATCGAAACCAGCGGCCCCACCGTTCTGCACCCAACGCTTCCATCTCCGCGCGTTCAGTACTCTTGGCCACTGCTGCCAGGGCCTCGTCGTCTTCCGCATTGTTTCCACTATCAGCACCAATTTTGTTAGTGCTGCGACCACCACTTTTGTGCTTGCGCTTGGGCGCTACCCAACCGTCGCCTCCTTCATTTTCACCCGGAAGGACGCTACTGTTCGTCTCACTGCTGCTGCTGCCATCTATGCTGCCTACGCCAAGCCCGCTGCTGTTGAAAGAGCTAGGAGCTGTGTGCGCGAGCTCTGGAATGAGAGCTGCCGTAGCTTCCGCAGCCATAACGGCGTCTTCTGCTAAAAGACGAGCAATGGTGTCGTTGCTAGCGTCAGCGTCGTCGTTATCAACGTTACAGCTGCTGTTCTTGGCACTTTGCGATATCGCTGGATTTATACTGCTATTCAGCCCATCACTCGGAGAGGAAGAATGCTCATCGTCATCATCAATGACATCGTCTCGCTCAAGGAGGCTCACGATGCCCGCCTTCACATCAACAAAGAAGTCATCCTGGCATTTCTGAACGAACCCAGACAGTTTCCCATGCTTCTTCAGGTGAAGATTACGCCAAGAGTTGCCTGTGGCATCTGCAATCCAAGCTCCTAGCTCATCCAAAGACGCACTTTTGCATCCTTGCCGTAAGTCGTCACGCGTTCCTCGTTTGGCCAACAATTTTCGCAACAGTTTGACAGGGTCTAAAGCTGCCATTGACTCTTTCTTCTTCTCAACAGATGCATGGCCACCAGTGCTACTGGTACTCTTTTTGCTTGCGCTACTTTTCGCACTAGAGTTCACAGGATTTGCATTGCCGCCTTTTGATTTAACAACAGCTGCAGCCGCAGTGGAAGAGGTTGCTACCGATGCCCAGTCATGGTCTGATAATTCGTTATCTTCCAAGAGAATTTCCTCTTTCCCGTAGGCATCAGGCGAATTCTGGCTCGCAACTGCAGAGGCATCCCACACCCCTTCACCCAATTGATCGCGCACCTGTCAGAAAGAAAAGACAGAAGTAAGAATGATACGTGTGTGGGAAAGGAAGGCCAACAAACGGATACAGCCATGTAGTCAAAAAAATGCTCGCGTTTACTGTGATTTATCAAGTGTGAACATTAGAACTTACAACAGAGATCATACAAATAAGCGAAAAACAAAAGCTCGCAAGTACTGTACCAGCGAGATGTAGTGCCCGCCGTGGCCTGTGCCGCTGTGAAGCACCACGCCTACTAAATCGTACAACAACGGGTCTACTGTCTCGTCACTGCTTTCTGCTGCGCCTCGTACTCCTGCAGCTGTTGTAGCATCCGAAGATACAGCTGCATTTGAGTGCTTCGCAAGGAGCACGTCTCGCTGGACGTTGTGCCACGCAGTTTCCAGCGATACAGACCGGTCCTCAGGCACTGTTCCTTCACCACCAGTGCTACTGCTACTGTCTTTGCCCTCCTTGTCGCCTCCCTTCTTTTTCGGGTGGCTGGGCAACGGCGACGGTGATGGCGAATCAGAAGCTGCCTCTGCTCTACCAGCTCCGCCGCCGCCACCGTTGGTGCTATTACTACTATTACCATCGTTGCTACTGGCAGGTGCTCGAGGCGCGGCACGGGCCGCCACATAGGGTTTGAGGTCCAATAACATGGGAAAGGCAAACTTGTTGGTCACCTAAGCATTACAAAGTAACACATACACAAATAAGCGCACACACTGAACGCGCGCACACATGTATATGTATCAAGTGACATCGACACTAAACTAAACAGGCATACTGCGGGCCGATATCATAAGTAGGTTGACCTTCGATGCATCCTCACCTTGACCCGCTCTTGCTTGTTCCAGTCGTAGTCGAACCTCAACAGGCTGCACCACAACAGGGGCGGGAGCTGTTTCACCGCTAAACTACAGGCTTTGTCCCTCTTGGCGCCCTGGCACTGCTCCGAGTCGCAGTCCGTGCGCCGCGTTTCGGCCTTGAAGAGTTCCCCCAAGCTCCGAGGCAAGGAGTCGAAGCCTTTCACAGGCACGAAGAGCGATTTGTTGGTTTCCAGCGGAGGGCCACTCGCGTGGTGGCACACTCGGCACACCAGCTCGGTGCGGCTCTGGTACTCAAACAAGTCGCCTATCAAGCGCCCACCTGGGGGTAAAGTTGGAGGTGGCGCTGCTGGCGGTGCAGGCAGAGCTTCCACAGCATTGCCTTTCTTTTTCTTGGCCTTCTTTTCGAAGACTTTCTGCGTGTCAGTCTCCAAAATGTCGAGCAATTTTACGATCAGCTCCTGCAGCAAAATGGAACAGTGTTAACGAGCTACTGTTGTATTTACGAAGTAAGTTCGATGAAACATGCATATCTAGAGAGTGCCAACAGATAAAAGAAAGTGATATTGAGCCTTGTTACCTGGGCATCGTGTTGCACCGACGCGTCGCCATCTTTGAACGCAAACGCTTTGGTCGTGAGCTGCTCGGTGCTCACGCTCCGCACCGACGCCAGCTGCAGTTGCGCAAAGAGCCGTTGCAGCTCCAGCGGCGTGCGCCGCACACGCACCGCCTTCTTCTTCTTAGAGCGCTGAGATGCTACCCCTACCGCAGCAGTATCGTTTGCGTCGTGCTCGTCGCTGTCGTCACCGTCCTCGTCGTTGTCCTCGCCGTTATTGCCACCGCTATCTTCGGGGAAAGGATCGTGAAAGCCTGGGTCCGACTCGTGGGCGAAGTAGTACTCCATGGCCTCTTCAGCGCTTCGATTGGCCACCCCAACGCACGCTCGTTTCGCGCTCCCGTCCGAACACGCCATACATTCCATCACTACGGCTACCAGTTTAGGGTTTGGCGCCACAGTTGCTGCAGGTGGAGATTGAGTGGCAGCAGCAGATCCTTTGGCGGTAGCCCCATTCGCTGCTCCCTTGCCTTTCTTATGGAAACCCTTTTTGCCACCCTTTCTTCCCTGCTGTGGCACTTGTGCTGTGCCACTTTTACCGCCAGCTCCACGACTACTAGTCGCAGCAGCCTTAGAGTCACCCGTTTTCCCAGTGTCTTTGGCTGCCTCGGCAGCCTAGGGAGGTGGAGATAGAGAGAAACAGGAAGAGGGAACATCGAGGTAAAATTGACTTGGAAAAGATATGAAACCGCGCAGCAAATCTATTACAGGCAGCCATCAATTAAAACAGAAGTCGAAGTTCGTTATCAAGCATGCCCGCATCTGCCATCCTCTTCACCTGCTGCGCCTTGACGCGCTCCTCTTCGTCTTCAGCTTGCACTGTTTCTACTCCGAGGAGCTCCGGTGGAATCGAGTACAAGCCCCGCCGGAATTCGGGTGACATGTAGAGCGTTTGAAGCAGCGAGTTGAGGTAGCATGTTGCTCCCTATAATGAAAATTCAAAGCGCCGCGTGGTGTTAGGAAGCATATGAATGGTTCGGCGATGCTTAGGGTGAAGGAAGGTCACTTTAACAGCGTGGTAGAGAATGAATTAAATGAGGGCATCGGATCAATTTCAACTACGAGAAGCCCCTGAATCGAAGAATACATCTTCCCTTCTTTCTCTTGTGGAAGGCCGGCCGTTCTCAATTTAATCTTAGAATGGCGACTCTCACCTGATTGTCAAGCCCAACTAGCTGAGATGGAGCACGAGGCAGCGGCGGCGCGGCAGCCCGCCTAGCACCAACTGAGGGCATGCCTAGGCTAGTAGTGGAGCTTCCATCCTCTGCATCGTCTCCAAATAGATCGCTCAGCATAGCAACGTGAGAGCTAAAGCAACCTACGATGAAGTATGTAAGTTACAGCTCTCCACTCTCCGCACGAGCTGTTGACGAAGAGCTGGATGCTGGAAGAAAAAGACGTCGAAGAAAAGTAGTCCTGTTGTTTGCGAGTGGTGGACCAGAACCGTGCATTATATTAGTGCGAAGGAAAGCTGCAGCAACATTTTTCAAACAAGAACACACGAGGCGAGGAGCGCGAGAGGAGCTAAAATATTATGCAGCTGCTATTTTAAGGATGGGGCAAACCCCCATGCAGCGGGCATCCCAAATTTGCATGTTTTATTTCGGCTTTCAAGAATAACCCTTGACATCTCGCACGCTATCCGTCAATAGTCGTTTAGCTCTCAATAGTCAAACAGTGGAGTATACTTCGCAGTCAACTGCAGGACAAATCTATACCTTCCGGATCAAAGTATCGTTTGTAGAAGTGTAGAAGTGCAGTTTACCTGATGGACCAGTATCATTTCTATGATGAGATTGGAAAGGGACGCTTTTCGCAGGTTTGTTTTTATTGTAGTTCATATCCTGAGTGTTGCACGCGTGTGTCGTAACACTGGTGATTACGCGGGCGCTATATTCCCGCTCACGATTTGCAACAGGTGTACAAAGGCCGGCAAAAGAAGACAGTCGAATACGTGGCTATCAAGCGCGTAGACAAAGCGCAAATGGACCGCGTAGTGAATGAGGTGCAAGTGATGCACCGCCTCAACTCGCCGCACACGCTGCGATTTCACAATTGGTACGAGACTCGCAACAACCTATGGCTGATTCTCGAATACTGCACGGGCGGCGACCTCTTGTCTCTTCTTAAGCAAGACGGCCGGTTACCCGAGGCTGCCGTGAAGGTGAGCGTATGCAGCTATGATGTGATTTCGCTTTCGACGATATAGTCACAACGGGAAACTTCATCCTGGTCTTTTCCTTTTAGCCTTCCATCTCTTGATACTCCGCACTACGATTTCATCATCGCATTTCGCTTTCTTCCAAACTGATCCTTCTAAACAATGCAATTGCTGTCGCTCACGGGTTCGTCATATAGGTGTTTGGCGTAGACCTCATGACGGGTTTGCAGTACCTGCACTCGCTCGGAGTCTTGTTTTGCGACTTGAAGCCGAGCAACGTGCTCGTAGACGAGTACGGCGTCGTGAAGCTGAGCGACTTTGGCCTCAGCCGCCGGGTGCCGCAATCGCCTGCCAGCAATGGCCGTGGAATTGGCCAAGGAGGAGACGACGCCAGCAGCAGTGGTGGGCCCCGGAAGCGAGGCACCCCATATTACATGGCGCCCGAGCTCTTTCTAGACGAAGGAGTGCACTCGTACGGGTCCGACCTATGGGCGCTCGGCTGCGTGCTCTTCGAGCTGCGCGTGGGCTACCCGCCCTGGGCCGCGGCGAACTTGAGCAACCTCATTCGCAACGTCCTTTATGACCCGCCGGTCTTCCCTGCGGACAATGGTGCTCCGAACAACAGTGGTCTAGGTGCCAACGCGCCTACGAGTGCTGCCACGAATGCTTCTTCTTCTGCTGTGGTAAATGCCGCTGCGGCCGAAGTCGCACCCTCGCCTGCATTTCGGTCTCTCCTTGCTCAGCTCTTGCGCAAAGACCCATCCCAGCGCTCATCGTGGTCAAGTGCGCTGTCGCACCCATTTTGGGACGCTACACAGCCGCCGCCCAGAGCTCGTTTGCCTCCTCAACCTGCTTACGAAGCATGCCTCGCGGCAGTGAGAGCAAGGCTTCCGCCGGAACCAGCGCCCCCAACTCAGCGCTCAGACGCCAAGTCCTCAGCCACTGCTGCTGCTACTGATGCTGCTGCTGCTGTTGAAGCTGCGGCGCAGCCACCGCCGCTGCCTCCAGGCCTGATTGCGCCTTCGCCGCTATCACGAGAGCGAGACAGCAGCGCAGGCGGTGAGAGTGGCCCTCCTTCAGCCCTTGAGTCTGGTAACGGTAACTCCGATTCCTTCGCGCCACCTGATGAAGAAGCAAAAAGTGGTAGCAGCAGTGGGAGCAGTGGGAATAGAGTCAGGGCTGGCGGTAACGATCTGGGAGTGAATAACGGTCAGTTGCGCGAAGAAATCGTGCGGTTGTCGCGCACCGCCACCCGCAATCTCGGAGGTTCAGGTGATGACGTCACTCTGCCGTCCGCTGACGTTGAAGTGAACTTCTTCGAGCAACAGTCCCGCCAGCCACACCATGCCCACGCGGGAGGAAGCGAGACAGCAGCAGCAGCAACAGCAGGTGATGCAGCAGCCTTGCCCAACAGCGCCAGTAGCACCAGTGCGCAGCGAGAGGGAGCAGCAACAATGCCCAGCAGCAGACAGAGAGCATCCGCTGAACACCGACGCGGCGCTACCGATGCCGCATTCAACCGGGAGGATGGGAACGGCCAAGAAGGTAACAAGGATGATGAAGACGACGACGAGGACATTTACGAAGACCGCGGTGTGGATGAAAACGGTGCGCACGGGAGCAGCCTCGCCTCGGAAGGTGGTTTCGGGCCCAGCAGCGACGAAGACGAGAACAGCAGCAGCGGCGGCAGTGGTAGGCCCACTCAGGCTAAAACTGCTGCGACGGGAACTCAGGATCGCATTCAAAGTGGCAGCCAACACGGCAACAGTCGCCAGAAAAGGCGAGAGCCAACAGACCGGCAGCAAGATCAGCATAACTTGAACACTGTAAATGGATTGCGGGCATCCCGGGGACGTGGTGCTCTCTCGGTGCGCGCCTCGGCCAATAATCCGCCAATCACAATGGCTCCGCGGACCAACGAGTCCTCAGTTTCACAGCAAGCGGCAGCAGCAGCAGCAGGAGGAGGAGGAGGGATGAAAGAAGACCTAACTGCACAGCTGCTCCTTCCTCCTACGGTGGCGCCTGCTCCACCGGCGCCTCCGTCTGCTTCGGAGCCTCCCCTAGAACCCGAAATCCATGGTGGTGAAAACACCAATAGTAGAGGAGGCAGCAAACAACATGGCGGCAGCAGCAGTGTTGAGGTAGGTGACAACAGCAGCAGCAGCAGCGTAGGAGGTGCTGGGGAGATAAGCGGTGATGGTGAGCTGTGGGCGTGGGAAGAAGAAGTCGGCGGGTGTGGCTCGGTGGCTGCCTTGCTCATAAGTGCTGCGGACCTGACAGTGCGGCCCATCATTTTCAACCGGGCCATTGAAGTGATTGAGCCGCCGCCGTTTCAGCCGCACACTTTGCCGTTTCGAGAGCTCGAGCTCAGTGAAGTGGCGAGCTTGGGGGATCAACAACACGCGCCACAGCTTGAGGCTCACTTGACCGAGGTCTACAAAGCCCTCGCAGCAAAAACCCTCCCTGTAGCAGAAAAGGTGCCCGTGCTGGCGTACTTGTACAAGATTTGCAAAGTCGACGCGGTGGCCAACGTGGTGGTGAACAGCAGTTTTCAGCCGCTGCTCTTCAAGATGGCGCGCCGGTTCAAGAGCCCAGCGCTGCGTGTTCTGGTGGTGACTTTGCTGGGAGCCCTGGTCCGCCACGCTACGCTCATCGTGCCCGATCTCGGCGACACCTACCCTCACGCGGAGCGCGCCGCCAGCAGCAGCAGCAGTAGTAATAGCAACCATCATAATAACTCTGGCCTCGATAACGGCAGCGGAAGTGGTAGGAGTCCATCAGCGGCGGCAGCTGCGGCTGGAGGAGGAGCTAGTGGAGCAGGAGCGAATTCGGCACCCAGCACTCCTGGCCTCTTTCTCGTGTTGCTGGACCTGTTGAAAGAGCCCCACGCGAAGTTGCGTCGACGGGCGATGGCTGCCCTTGGTGAGCTCACCTTTTACG
>Ga0307931_1002564_pt1 | contig 11547 bp, 19 predicted proteins | sample OrgLakmetageno47_FD_201816 | JGI IMG/M metagenome (GOLD analysis project Ga0307931, IMG submission 201816) | Saline water microbial communities from Organic Lake, Antarctica - #47 | ecosystem: Environmental > Aquatic > Non-marine Saline and Alkaline > Saline | place: Antarctica: Organic Lake... | reverse complement strand
CCAATGCCCCTCTCCCTCCTGAATCATTCCGCACTTGCTTTGTTTGCGCAACGCACGCGCATTCCCACTTCTGCCCGTAGCATTGGCTTCTGTGCCATTTGGGTTTGTATTAGTTCGAGTTCGAGTTATTTTCAGGAAACAACATTGAAAAAAGTTGACCCCAACTTCGCTGATCGTTCTGACCAGTCCGGCAGGCCTACTAGGCCAGAGGACGAGTGGCCAGGGAACAGGAAACTCCAGTACCAGTACCCCGCACTCCAGTTATAAGCTATCCTTCGAATTCTAAACACTAGGTACAAAGATCAAAGATTATGATATGATGTCGAGAAACCTAAGACCTACGGAAAGTCACATTATTTCTCATTGATAAGTGCGCTAGCGGCGCATTCACATCCCGCGCTTCATCGGCATCTCTGTCTTACAGGAGGGACATGGAAGTCATGTTCATGCTCTGGATTTCATCCGCAAAGGTATCCTCCGTCATTTCGTCAATGATGGCGTCCATGGAGAGGCTGAGTGGGATCACCGCCGTGCACACGATCTTCTGTACGCCAAACGCCACGTCCACCAGCGCGCAGTTCTCGGACCACTTGAGGCCATCCAACACCACGGTTTCCTTAATCTTGGCGTAGAGGGCCTTGAGATCTTGGGACGCTTCCCAGGGTTTGATTTCCAGGTTGCACAAGGAGCGCTGGTTGGCCTCCTTCTTGGCGAGCCGCGCCATGGCTTCTTCCTTCTTCTTTTCGGTCTCCGCGTCCCGCTTGGCCTTGGCCTCCGCAGCAATCGCGGCGCGGCTGCCTGACGGGTGCACCACCGCTTCCTTCGGACCAGCGTCTTCGTCGTCGTCGCCCCAGTCCATTTCGTCGTCGTTGTCTTCCTCCTCGGCGGCTGCTGCCTTCGCCGCCGCTGGAGCAGCAGCTGCTGCCTTCTGGGGTGCTGCTGCAGCCGCTGCAGCTGGTGCAACTTCGCTTACCTTGGGCACTTTGAGGGGCGCGCTGAGCGGCGGCCACGACGAGCGCACAAAGGGCATGAACAAGCCCACCATCTCGGACCACCGCTTCAGGTTCGGCAGCAGGTCCAGGGCTTCCTTGGGGTGCTTGGCGAGGGCGTCGTAGAGCTCTGCGTCGGCGGACGAGGGCCCCGCGCCCACTCCACCCAAAAAGTTGGTGTCCCCACTCAGCAAGGTGTCGACTGCGGCCAGACCGCTGGCGCTGCCCAGAGCAAGGCCAGGCATCGACGCCACGGTGGCGGCAGGGCACGCGGGGAAGGAAGCACTGGGAGCTGCTGCTGCACCTGCACCTGCAGCGCCAGCGTTGGTGGTGCCCTTGGGAGGCTTCACGGTGGGGGGAGCCGCCTTGGTCTTGGCCGCGCCCGCCGCGTTGCCTTCGCCGTGGCCCACAGGCTTCATAGCTGGGAACAGCAACACCTGGCCAAAGAAGCAGCAGCAGCAGCAGTAGCATTCGGAGCAGGCTGAGTTTCAAAGAGGGCAAGGCCATTACTGGTTTACTCAGGCGAAGAGTTCGTTCAACTTCAAAAAGAAAAGAGGAAATACTTCAATAGGTGGTTATGATGGCAATGAGACTCCCGCCATGACCAACGTCGTCATCGTTGCGGGTGTGCGCACTACTTCATTCATTCATTCATTCATGGGTTCACTACTCCTCAAGTTACGCATATCCTGAAAAAAATCAAAAAGCGTTTGAGTGTGTGTGCATTCACACGCACCTCGCGAATGGAGTCGGTGTTGGTCAGGAACATGGCCATGCGGTCGATCCCCATGCCCCAGCCCCCCGTCGGGGGCAGCGCGTACTCCAAGGCCACGCAAAAGTCCTCGTCCGCCACCATGGCCTCGTCGTCGCCCTCGGCGCCTTGCGAGGCCTGAGCAGAGGAAGAGAAGAACAGATCGGGCAAAAGCAAGCATGATTCGATGACCACCAAGACAAATGACGCAAATGACGAAAAAAAGACTCACGACGAAAAGTTTCATCAAGAAGAAATACAATACAAACGAAAGAAATCCATTCGAATATCAGAGAACCAAGGCCTCTTGTCAATTTGCAGCCAAAAAGAGAACGCCAGTTAAAAAAAAAACGCCAGTTAAAAAAAAAAACGCCAGTCCTTCTCGTCTTTCGTGTCTCCTTCAACGCGTCATGAGCTTCCCATCGCGCACCTGGGTGGTGAAGTTGGCGCGCTGGGTGACCGGGTCGTTGAGCTCGGTGTACGCGTTGCACAGCTCTCGCTGGTTCACGAACAGCTCAAAGCGCTCAGTTAAGCCGGGTTTCGAGCGGTGGGTCTTGGCCAGGGGGGACATTACCATTGGGTGGTCGGTGATGAACATGGGGTTCGACGCGCGCTCTTCCAGGTAGTCTCCGACCAGCTGGTCAATCATCCGGGCCACCTACAATGTAAGTATGCGGACGTGTATACGAATACCAAGAGAAGGAGAATGAGAGAGGTTTAAGTGGTTGAGAAAAAGACGACAAAGAAAGGAAGAAGGAAGTCTCATTGCGACAATAGTAAGTCAGCGCATTTTTTAAAAAAGGCGCGACAGTATTTTTCAAAATATCACCATGAACTGTGGATAAGAAAGGAACGGCCACACCATAAAATGGCTTTCAACTTCCTCTTGTCTTGTGCCCCCTGTCCCCTACTTTCTCACTCAGTCGCATACCGTGATGGGAGGCTTGGGATCTTTGCCGAGCTTTTTGAAGAGGTCTACCAGGTAGGCCTTGATGTCTGGTCCGTTGGGGTCTGGGAACTTGATGCTCCCCAGCTCCGGGTGGTCTTCCACGATGTACTTCTCCAAGCCTGTGGACCAAACCGCACATGGAAATCCAATTGCAAGAGAAGCAATTTAAGGAGCCGAAATACGAAGACACGGTGTGCACATACGTAGGAGAGAAAACATCATCGAAAGAGACAGACTCAAGAAATCCCCACAAGCGAAAGAAAACATTCTATACCATGCGCCGTAAATAGCAATGCCCTACATGTGCCAATTCACACGCAACGCACCCTCCATCATCGAGACCCGAGGCCACGGTGGCGAAAAGTCCAGCTCCACGGTCTTGTCGCCGTTCTTATACGGAATTTTGTAGGAGCCGCAAATTTGCATCACCATGCCGCTCAACATCTCCTCGGTCAAATCCATCAAATCGTTGTAGTCCGCGTACGCCTGCGGTCAGTTCATGTTGTCATTGAGCAATAAAAATAAGGTAAGAAATAGGTAAGGGTCGATACAATATTAGGACGAGAAACATCTAGTCTACAATGATACAACGAAGTATCTTGTCTGCAAACCTAAGACGAAATGCAGCAGCAGCACTCGTGGATTCATGTCTCCTTTTCTTTCCTTCTGCCCCTATCCTCGATCCCTATAAACCACCAGCGTCAGCATCAGCAGTGGCGGTGCTAATGGTGGTACCTGGTAAAACTCGCAGGTGGTGAACTCCGGGTTGTGGGTCATGTCCATGCCTTCGTTGCGGAACTGGCGCCCAATCTCATAGACCCGGTCCAGCCCGCCAATCACCAGCTGCTTCAGGTACAACTCCGGCGCTACCCGCATGAACATCTCAATGTTCAGCTCGTTGTGCACCTAAGTACAGAAGTAGTGGTTTGAGCCAAAAGGAAGTGGAGGTATGATGTTAGATATTTTTTTATATGTACCATTAGAGCACATGAACGTCAAGGCGACCACTCCTCACTTGAGGGAAGGAAATACCCACTGCTACGTACAAAAGTACTTCACATCTATCACTAACAACATTGCGTTGGCGGTGGCACACGTAGTCAAAGTAGTTGTCATAGCAATTACCGTTTTGAACGGTTTGGCAGTGGCGCCGCCGTGAATGGTGTTCATCATTGGGGTTTCCACTTCCAAGAACGACCGCTCGTCCAGGTAACGCCGCACGTAGTTGATCACTTTTGCGCGCGCCTAAATTCATTCACAACGGGAAATGTAAGGGGCGGGTTTCAACGTAAAAAGTTATGAATTCCACAAATTGCGCGCATATAAACACTCGAACACAAGTGGTCGGAAGCGTGGAAAAACGTACTGAAAAATCGAAGAGGCAAGAAGAAATAAAAATGAAAAATGACTTTTTGAGAGATGATCCAGAAAATGAATATGCACTGTGGTGCAAGCTTGGTAGGGCGCAAGAATTACCTCGAAAATTTGACGCTTTTCTGGGTGAAGCATGAGGTCGAGGTATCGCTGCCGGAACCGCACCTGAAAAAAGACACCAAGAACGCAAGAAAAGCAAAAAATAAACATGTACGATGAGTAAAGTCCACCCAAAGGAAAAGGTGAATGTATTGGAAATTGCGATTATTGGCCCCGCTTATTGTATGGTAAAGTCAGAGCCAATCACACATTTTCATTGAATGTGGCACCAATGGTAGGAGCATCAAAGAGATGGTTTAAAATAACTCATTCGTTGCTGTAGCAAATAATGGTGCGGGAGGACTAGGTAACATGGTTAAAAGTACGAGAAGAACGTCACTAAAAAAAGCAAGCGTGTTGGAAATTGCGATTATTGGCCCCGCTTATTGTATGGTAAAGTCAGAGCCAATCACACATTTTCATTGAATGTGGCACCAGTGGTAGGAGCATCAAAGAGATGGTTTAAAGTAACTCATTCGTTGCTGTAGCAAATAATGGTGCGGGAGGAGGCTACACAAACATCTTCAAAACAAAACGAAACCATCATAAAACTTTAAGGCTCAGTATATGATAGGAAAGGAAAGTGTGAACACGAGGACTTTCGCATAGTTTTACCTCCACGTTTTTGATTTCGCGCGGGACCATGTGCATGCAAGGCGCCAAGAGGCTGAGTTCAGTGGGGAACACCGAGAGCTCGCCGCGCTTCGATTTGCCAGGGAAGCCTTTCACCCCCACCTGTAAGGCACGGCAAATGTCATCGCAGGCACACGAGAAAGGGGTGATCATGTAAGAACAGGGAGACATATGCATAGGAGAAAAAAATGAAGACAGGGGCTACTTGACAGAAACAAGAAAGAAAATTTAACTCGATGAAAGTTTGGCATTGCCCAACAAAGAGCTAAGAAAAGAGCATGATAGTGCACGTGCAAAAAATAGTTAGAGGAAGGAAGCCAAAGAAGTCCCCCCTTTATTACCACGTCGCCTCGGCGGAGCAGGTAGACAATCTTGGCCCATTCTTCTTCGCCGGCCGCGAAAGACTTGGAGTCGGACATGAGCTGCACCTTGGTCCCGTCGCCCGACAAGTCGAAGAAAATGAGCTTCCCCTGCTCGCGCACCGACGTGAGGCGCCCGGCCAGCGACACGGTAATGTCTTCCTTCCGCTCCCCGTCTTGAATGGACGACCCGTACAACCCCACGAATTCCGACATGGACATTTCTGAGGGAGAAATGAACAGAAAATGTCAAAGATTTGAAGAATGCGAAGCCTTGCAAAGGATGATCGATTTTGAGCAATCCTTGGAGAGAAGGAGAGAGAGCGAGAGAGAGAGAGAGGAAGAGGTTGGAAAGACATCTCTCCCCGCAAGGTGAAGGTACACTAAATGCTGATGCAGCGACTAAGAATAAACATGCCACGCACCAACGTTGAACTTGTGGGGGTAAACGGCGTCGCGGCCTCCGCTGGTTTCCGCATACTTGGCCAGCGTCTTGGTGCGGTTTTCGAAGTACTGCGTGGGGTCCATTTCGGCTTCCGCTTCCGCGCCACCCTTGGCAACTTTCACGGGCGCCTGATTGGACAATCACAAAGATAGGCCAAAAGTTAAAAAGACATTTTTGAATTGCGCTCGAAGTTCTACATAGGGCCAGGCGTTGGAGCGCATTGGTAAAAGTTGAAAAGATTCAACATGGTAATCGTAGCTCTTTGAATCTCCACTAGTACGCCAAGAAGTGTAAAAGCCAATTGGGTCACACGTGCGGAACCTACGACACAAGTGACTTACCGCAGCCTTTTCAGCTGCCTTGGCGGCTTCTTTCTCTGCTTTCTTCTTGGCAGCTTCTTCAGCCTGTGTGGGCATTCGCGCCATTTCGTGATGTTAGTGCTGAGTAAGTGAACGAGACAGTCGATTACCAGATAAATTAGCAAGCGCATGTGAAGTACTACCTTCTGCTGCTTCTTAAGAGCATTCTTGGATAATTTTTCTTCCTCAGGCATCGTTGGAAATCCTGCTACGGCTTCAAATTACAGTAGTGTCTTCAGGCGAGATGCGTACACTCGCCGTCGATTTTGTTTTGTTTCCTCGTTCGCTCACGAAGTGCTCACGCCACGTGCTCACGTGTCAAACTTTGCCCAATCCTCCAAATAGAAAGAAGACGACATCATCCTGTAAATAAATGAAGTACCGTGCAGCTTTCGTTGATATCTGATTGGCTGATATTCGTTGAATCGAGATTGATTTTATAGCTGTGTAGGAGTCGGCGTGAGGCGTGAGCGCTATCGAGCACGTCGTTGGACGGACAGCGGCCCGTGAGATATGGCACTCTATGCCGTCGAGGGTTATAAAGTGCCCGGTGATCTGGCGGCTGATCCCTATGCTGCAGAGAAGGATTCCGTGGCGGACAAGTTATCGGCTTATTACGGCTCGGATGTTAGATTTTTAGAGGAGAATGCTTTGCGAATGTGTAGGGCCCTCGAGTGTTACCTATTTACGCACCTCTTCAAGTGCAGCGGTGTATAGGCTGCAGCGCATAGCCCATTGTATGCTCAGTAAGTTCTTACTTTCCCAATTATGACTCATTTTTGTGGGGGTGTCTACGACTGCTCTTTGTATTAGGACGCAAAATATTCGGACTACGGTGGGGCGCTTTCCGCGGAATCCTCGGAAGCTTATGGCACGTCTTTCGCGAGCTCACAGCTGAGTGGGGCGGCCACTACAGTTTCTACGGAGCTGCGCATCAAGCCTAAGTCCAGCCGCCCGTCGTTCTTTGGAGAAGTGCTGGAGCGCATTATGGAACCGGGAGCCGGGTTGGTGCCTCAGGTGCCGGTGACGGCGGGGCAAGTGACCAACATTCACGACTACTGGCACAATTACGACATTCATAAAAGCTTGCGGCCGAAACTGCTGCCCGACGAAGATTTCAGCCGTGCACAAGTGCTGCTGTACGCGTTTCGAATCAGTTTTGCCAAAGTCAAGAAACGCGAAATCAAGGCGGCCAAAGAGCAGGCGATCCAGCAGTACTACGCCTTGAAAGTGCAGTGCGCAGCGCGGCAGCGGTTTGCTCGCACGATTCGGCGGCGCAAGGAAGCTGAGAAGGAGCGCGACGAGGAGGAGCGGCGGAAGTACAACGCGTTCAAAGCTCGCCTCCTCGAAGGCATTCCGTTCCGGTACCCAATCAATAGGAAGAACAGGGAGGTGCCAATGAGTCCCAGGAAGGCTGGACAGCGCAAAATTAGTAGATGCAAGATGTGAATAATGAAGGCGAGAGAAAATGGAGGATAGGGTACAATGCTTTTCTCAGGAGACGATGAAACAATTTTTATTCAATTTCGCTTGAATACCTATTTTCTTTTTGACCTCTCACTTTCCCCCTGCTCCCTGTCAATTTCTGTCAATCTCTGGGATTCCTTTTTCTATACGTTCCTGCGTGTAGAATGTTCGAGCACAAGGCGTTCGAGCAGAAGGACTGCATCGCGTACGTGGACCTGAAGGACCCCAAGTTCCTGGTGGTGAAAGGCCCCAAACTCAAGAAAGCCATCAAGTTCGACCTCATGTTCCTCTTCCGCGTCCACCAGGTATTGGTGTCTTTCTTCTGAATATATGATACGATAGTAAAGAAAACGGTTTCCAGCGGATTTCCGACGGAAATGTCAGCGCAAGCTAGAGTCCCCTTCCTTTCTTCAGGCAATATGTGCCTCAATTCTTATCCCTGTCTTTCGATGAGTACATCTTTCTTTCCATGCTGCTTAGCATTATTTCTCATTTTGCTCTTGGCCCCAAACCCCCTTTCCCAACTCCTCCCCCCCCCCCCAAACAGGGCTGGTCGTCTCCGGTCATGAAAGAAACTCCACGCGACAACCGCCCTCCCAAGGACTTTTTGCTGAGCCTCGAGGGCAAGTCTTGCTTGGACCTCATCTGCGTGGGCACTGTGGAAGACGCCAAGGTGAGAGCGCAGTGAAATCTAATTGGCATTCGGAACCGACGCGCGGTCATGTCGTCAGTGTCCAGAGGAGTGGAAGGCAAGGGGCAGTGTGCCTAGATGTGGCACATATTCTTTACTCGTGAAGTGTGTAGCTTCGTACTAGTAGCTTCGCCACCTCCTCACTCCATCTCTTTTTTTAAAACTCTCGCCTTCTCTCAAATCGATTCCTGTGCCTAGTCGTGCCTCCGATTTCATGCCTCCCTATCCCTATTCTCTCGTTTCCCTAATGCGATTCCATGAACACAGTACGACCGCGAAGAGTTCGGCATGTGCTTCCAGCGGCTGCAGGACGAGATCAACTCCCCCAGCTCCATTTACCGCGACGCGCACGGCAATCGGGTGCGGGTGGTGGGCTCCGTCTTTCAGCCTCTCGCGTCGGTGGTCCTCAAGGGCGCCAAGGACAACCCGGTAAGATCTGATACGCAAAGAGAGACAATGCTGTTGTGCACTTGTATACCTCTCCATTATCTTACGTGTCTCCAAATTTCGACTACCTTCTGACGCGCAAGCACTAGCGTTGGAGCGTTTAAGTGCCATCACTGGCCACTGATAAACCCTTCATCATTTTTCTTTCTTTTTTTTTCTCTCTCTCTCTTTTCTTCACCGATCACCTCTTGTCGCTGCAGGTCAAACTAGCGGGCAAAAACATGGCGTCCCTGTACAAAATTCAGCACCGGTTCACCAAGCACAAAGCCAACATTCACAAGGGCGCGAAAGAACGGGCGCAGGCGCAAGCCATTGCCGCCAACGCTAGCAAGAACAACACTGCGGGCAACAGCGGTGGTGCAGGTGGTGGCAACCGAACGGGCGGGGCGCAGGCGGCAACGCTGGCGGGGGCAGCGGCGATGGCGGCGTCGGGCAGCGGCTACGACCGCCAGTTTGAAGTCGAATCCCGACCGTCGACCCTCTCGAATTTGTCGATGATGACGGATGAAGTGGTGCGTGATTTATTTTTGAATGCCCTTGCGTTGGAGCTCGCTTTATGTACCCTTTCTTAATGACCTTCCTGCTTTCTCTTTTTCCTCTCGATGTATGCCTGAATCTGTGGCGGTGCCGTTGTTGTCTGACTAACGTCAACCGATGCCCGCACCTGAACGCGTTCTTTTGATTTATTTACGGGTGATAGGAATACGCCGAAGACCCGTCTCGATGGGCGAAAAACAACAAAAAGAACGGCGGCATGGCCGAGCGGCTGGCAGCCCGCGCCGACGCCGACGCTTTGGTGGCGGCCCCCATCAGCGCCGAGTCGGCCATGCAGCAACAGGAGCGCGACGCCGAAGCTGCGCGCGCCGCCATCTTGGCCCGGTCCCGAGGGGGCAAGTCCTTGGCGAGCAGCGGGTACCGAGACGACGACGACGAGTCTTACGACGACAGCGGGTCGGGCAGCGATGACGACGACAGTGACGACGACGATAGCGAGGACGACGACGATGAGAGCGAAGTAGATAGCGACGAGGAGTTAGACGACCAAGCAAGCTACACCGAGTACACTGAGACCCGTGAGGAAGCCGACAATGAACTTCTCGTGGACTCAGACGGGGATGAATAATAGGGAATTGAATTGCGGTGCTATCAGGGACCGCAAGCCCGATTGTACCACATTCGTTTGTTGGAATTTCGCCTCGGTGTTCTTAGCACACAACATTATATTCTCGAACCAAATGGGCGAGCGACTGCGTTTTGGTTTCTCGGTAGAAATTGTTATATTTATATTGTGGCTTCTTGATCTTGGCTAGAAACAAAGCAGCAGTGCAATAGGCGAGAATTCTATATATGCCTTTTTTTTTTAATCCAGGCATTGGCTTGCCCTCTAACTTAGCTTTAACTCCGATTATCCAAAAGCCAGACTTCATCAAACATCAAAGAAAGTACAGCGTACATTGTACAGATACAGCTTTTTCACTTGGGACAATAAGCGCCTTTCCGCTTTTTGTCATTCTCCAAGCACCAAGCATCCAAATTAGCAACAAAAAAAAAGGTCCTGATTACGCATGTACGAGTGTAAGTGAATGCAGTGGGAATCTGTTTGGCAGAGAGCACACGAACCGCCTAATTCGGCAAGGACTCTAATGCTTCCTGCGCCAAACGCAGCTGCCTGCCGCGCACCACTCCTGCGAAATCTGCAACCAGCTGAAGCAGAGTACTTTCATGGCCGCACAATTTTGACAAAGGGCACGGTGCCATCATTACTACAGTGGCAGCAGGTGTCGTATCAGAGGTGCTGAAGGCTAAAGAAGGCGGCAACTGCACGAGTGAAACGTCGCATGCGGAGGATGTTGACCCTAGGCGCCGTCGATACCGTCTGGCTACAGTGGCACTCGACGTGTAGCAAGAGTGGCAAGGTGGGCCCCTGTCATCACCACTGCTGGCATGCGCTGAGGCCTGCTTCACAGAATTTGGACTGTCCACACTTGCCACAGCTCCAACTAATGAACAAGCAGCAGCACTTCTTCGCGGCGCGGTGCAAGCAACGAGGTGACAGCCTGCGTGAACTGGCGGACAGCAAGCGCCCCACTGCCTTTGACCGCATTCATGCTGTGCTTCTTTGTCGCCTCTACTAGGCATCGTAGCTTCTTCTTCTTCGTCTTCGTTTCTTTGAGGTTGTTGAGTGGACACCTTCGAATGTGTAGTGGTAACACCTCGGCACCCGAGCAATTGAATGAGGTCCAAAGCATGACCTAGTGGAGGCACTAGGAGGTCGCCGCACAAGATGCACTCTGTTCCGTGGTAAGCCTCTAAGCCACCACTGTTCGTAGCAGTAGCAGCAGCAGCTCTAGGAGTAGCACTAAGAGTAGTAGTACTAGTACTAGTAGGAGTAGTAGTACGGGTAGCAGCATGTTCGTTTTCGTCAGCTCCACGAGTACATTCAGCTTCGTTGGAATTACCACCAACTTCTCGATAGTTTTCGTCACGGTCACTGCTACTGCTCGTAAGAGTGTGCGGTGGCCAAGGGTTTCCCCCTAAAAGGGGCCGCCATACTGCGGCTGCGCAGAGCACGTCACCCACGAAAGACTCGGCTTGCTGCACGAGTGCGACTAGTGCGCGGCGCAAAGAAACCTAATGAGCAGTAATATGACACCGATGATTTATTCATGATGCATGTATCACAGCAGGTGAAGACGAATGAAGTGGCTCTAAGTTGGACAATTGCAAGATTGCAAGTCATAAACCACTTATAGAAACAAGTCGTAAGGATATGTTATCTGTATTCTTCAGCGAAAAACAAACTCAAGAAGAGCACTCACCTGAGCCTCGAGCTTGAACACATCTCGCTTCAACACAGCACCGTCGAGGCAGCCTTCTCCAAAATCACTTCTTTCGGCTGAAGCTGCACCGTCAAGGATTAAGTTCGGGATCAAGTGGAAATGGCCACAAGACGTAGCCTGAAAAACATGGCAGGTGTGAACACA
>Ga0307931_1002563_pt1 | contig 11547 bp, 14 predicted proteins | sample OrgLakmetageno47_FD_201816 | JGI IMG/M metagenome (GOLD analysis project Ga0307931, IMG submission 201816) | Saline water microbial communities from Organic Lake, Antarctica - #47 | ecosystem: Environmental > Aquatic > Non-marine Saline and Alkaline > Saline | place: Antarctica: Organic Lake... | reverse complement strand
CCCCTCTCCCTCCTGAATCATTCCGCACTTGCTTTGTTTGCGCAACGCACGCGCATTCCCACTTCTGCCCGCAGCATTGGCTTCTGTGCCATTTGGGTTTGTATTAGTTCGAGTTCGAGTTCGATAGAGATGAACACCCAAGCCTTAATTGGCCTTCTGGAGCGAATTCGCTAGCGCATTTGCAGCTCAAGTGCATTCTTTATGTGCCTCTGTGACTGCTGTGTACTTATCTTTCTTTGTTTTTGGGAGAGTATTAACTAGACTAGACTAGACCCAAGCTTTCGAGTGATGATCTAGTATCTGCCGCTGCTAGGCCCGGTTCCGATGAGACGAATTCGATGTGTGCGAGCTACACCATCTAGATGAACTTCATTTGGATATATGGCGAGTTTATTGGACGAATGTGAGCAAGGATGGCTGTGAAGGCTCTGCAGGAAATGGGGAGAAACCAGGAAGCTTGCGGTGACTAAAATTGTGTTTGTCACTACTTCTAGCACAACTTTTTCTATGTCTCGTCTCTACCTTTGGTGTTAAGTGCATAAAGATCCTCTAAATTATGATGTCATATGTACCATTGCTGGGCAAGATTTGAATTCCCTTCTCGTTCGTTTCGAGGAAATGAATGATGACCTAGGCATGTGCATTGGGTTGTCGATATCGCCGAGCACTCATGATGTACTGTTTCGATCGCTGCGACTCGATGGATCAAGTAAAGCGTAGCGTCCAGAACGAATTATCCATTTTTGGAAAGCAATGTTGCCTATGTCTTCTCGGTTACTTTTAAGAAATCTATCGAATGGGCTCACGCCGCAACGCCGTAAGGAAGGCACCCATAAGGCCAACCACCCCTTTGTTGCTTAAAGAAGGCAGCGGGTGGATGAATTAAACAACCCACTCTTGAATATACATCAAAGCTGCTTAGAATTGCTTATTTAGAGCTCTGGGTTTGGCCTAATGTTGGCTATAAGTACCGCATTTAGCTTTAGTTTAGCCTATAAACATACGCATAATACCCCCCTGTAGCCAAGGATACCGACCGATCGATAAATGTGGTCGATTGTTAAATTACCGGTTCTTCTCGGGCAATTTTTTTATTAACCGGGTAGCGGAAATTTTTTATTAGGAAAAAGAGGGAAAAAGTAGAAAAATGGTAGGGAAAAAGACGGAGAAAGAAGAAGAACGAAAGGGGGAATAGGAAGATGGGCTGGTAGTCTCGAAGTATATCTGCGGGGAGGTGGGGAAGGCAGTTGTCGTCCGAATTTTACAGGGATGGATATACAGAGAGCCCCTACTCTAATGACTAGGGCCAAATTCGATGGCGAGTCTTTACCGGTGCCTCCAGTGTTAGCGAGCCTGCAAGTATTCTAGCAAAAGTTGCTTCACCCAGCACGCAATTAAAAATTCTAGGACTCAAATGACTCAGCTAATGGCCGAGTCCACACATTTGCGCATACTGCTGCTGCTTTTACAACTTTCTCGGCTTAGGCTTGATGAGCTCCCTCTCATGGCAACATGGCAGATGCTGCCTTTTGGAGACATAAATGCACTTCGAATTATAAGAAAGCGAAATTTAGAGAGGCGCCTAACGAAAACACTGGCAGCAGCTAGGTTTTTCCTTTGGTCGGTTGGTGGTGGCCAGTGCCTCCAAACATGTTGATCTGGACATGCATAGTGAGTGCAATCAACACACAGCAGCTAAAGTCATCTCCATACAATTAATCAGAATTTACCCGCCTTATTACTTGTTTATTGTTCAACCGACTTCTAACTTGTCAAATCTTACGTCTGCCTTGTGAGCCCGCCTCATGGCGCTGTTCACTTCTTTTAACCTCTTTATTCTCGTTGAGCAACACATGTTATAAATACAACATCGAGGTAAGGTAAGGCGATTGCACAGCTCCTCGAATAGAAGGTAGACTTCCTGAACAGTCTGAACGCAAAAAAATCGCATTTCAAGATGACTATCTTGGATCTAAATAGCTTTCGCCTTTCACGTGTGCGACAATAGCGAGCTGATGACAACTGCACCTCACTTGAAATTATCTACGAGTTCGCACACTTCTTACGTTCAAGACGTCACTGCTCCATAAGCTTCAACTTAAACTAGCATTGGGCACCAAAAGTTCCGACATGAAACGTCGAAGCAGAATATGCCCTCGCCCAAAAAGGTGTCACGCTCGGCTGCGGCGTAAAGTAATGTTGAAGCCCTTCGTCCTCCGCTTGCCGCTTGCCTAGCCAGCTTTCGCGACGATGGCATGAAGGGAGCTATCACATCAGAAGAATCCCCAGGAATTGACGCTGCTTTGGGCACAAAAATATTCCTGCTTATTGAGCAGAAAATGGCTACCTCCTTATTTCCAACATTGGAACTCAAGAGTCGCGGGTCCCAGGGTGCTGGCTACTCCATCCCGGAGTGCATAATTCGAACACTCGGCGAACCCATGCCATGGTAGTAATTTATATCAAAACAAATGCCGTGACAATTTTGGGACTCTGAATGAGTACCTCATAAAATTGGTTAGGTCGATGCACTTGGATGTTTACTTTGTGCTTCTAGACGCGTCCGTCGACTATCGGGGCCATTCTCGATGAGCTTGTGCTGAGCAAGATTGTAAAGCGACAAGATAAGAGTTGTGAGGGTATTGTAGCTCAGGGCGAACCAACGCAATATGCCACCTTTTTTTCATTGTCATAGTCAAGATTTGAAGGGCCGCCGTGCGGAGACATCCCTCTGAAGCTTCTTTTTGAGCCTAGATGTGCGTCATGGGCCTCATCCAATTGACGTGGCGAAGTCACGCTAAGGTGTAACTAGTCTGAATCTATATATAAAAAGAAAGATGCGTATGGCTCCGTGGTGCATTCATCGAAACTATCGCGCACTGAGAGCTCTTAACCAAGCGTAATCGATGAGAACGAGCCTATTTAGTACCGAGGCTAACCTTAGCTACCACCATTCGATTCTTGGAACCTCGAACAAAAGCACTTAATAAGCAGCTTGGAACGAAGCATTTGAACAGCTATAGCGGTTCAATAGCCAATCAAAGCCCGAGTTGAATCGCTGTAGCCATTCAAATAGCGGTTCAATAGCCAATGAACGCCCGAGTTGAATAGCTATTTGAATTGCTGTGCTACCCGGTTAATAAAAAACCTGTCTTCTAGTACAATACGCCGCCTTACCACAAGGGTGCGGCTCGGTCCGTTGCTTCGTGTATCATGGCGTGGACGAAAGTAAAGGACGGCTTGTTTGTGGGAGACCGCGATAGCGTCCAGGTAATTTCACACCGTGCTGATCGAGATATTTGGTGCTTGAAATTTGGCCATACTCTTCGTCTATCAGTTTAACGATGGTTGTAACGGTTAAACTTGTTCTCTCCATCTCAGGATTACGACCTCCTCGAGCCGAATTCGATTACTTACTTTTGCAATTGCGCCGCGGGCGAATTAGATTTTTTCTGGGAAGGCGTAGAATTCTTAACCTTCTACTGGGAGGACCACCCGTCGTATGTATACTTCGACGAGGGTAACATCGTTGTAAGTACTCTTGCGTTATAATTGAGCTCTTGCCGTCATCTCGAGTTCTTTTCTATAAAATGTATGTTCACTCTGCCTTAAAGCATTTCAATTATTTCATCAGATTGACCAAATAGTGTCCTTCGTGGACGAGGGCCTGAGAAAAGGGCAGTCTGTGCTGATTTATTCCACACGTGGCCTTGGCCGCAGCGTGGGGTGCTGCGCGGCGTATATGATGGCAAAGTACGGCTGGGGCTGTGACAAGGTGCGAAACTTACAAGCAGCACCGTGCCGACTTTTTCTTACTTACTTAGATAAGCACAGTCGCCGGGGAAGTGCAAGCAAAGGTGCAAGTCTCTAATCCTTGGGATTACTTGGGTGGTGTATGCTCCCTTTTTGTGCTCGCCGCCAAGTGCCATTGGCTTCGTTTGTCTTTCCTGTTGATAACGGCGTTGCTTTTCGTGTTCACACACCACCTCGTTAACCAGGTGTTCGAGTTTTTCGAGTCGAAGCGCGTGGCCATGGACTTGAACTCAGGTTTAGCGTCTTCCCTGTACGCGTTGGACTGGCAACTGCAGCGCCGACGGCTGGCCCATGCGTTAACGTTACCGGACGCGACGAAGCCTGCCACTCCAAGCCAACAAACAACTGCGGCCGGGGGAGGAGCAGCGAGAGACGTGGCGGCCACCACCGCTTCCACAGCCAACGCACACGGGCCTTTCCCACCGGGCACGCGGCAGAGAGCTTTGGAAGTCAACCGGGCAAAATTGCTCACCTGGCACACCGGTAACGCACACAAGTGTCCCACAGCTCCTGCTGTTTCTAGGCAGGTCTTTTTGGCACTCACGCATATTATTTGTGCAAGCAATACTGTGTCATCTAGTTTATTGAGTAAGTGTGGCCTTTGTCTCGAGCAGTTGCTCGTTCTTACGTTATTTTGTGTTTATTCTTCCTTCATTTTCATGTGTGGCTCCTAGGTATTGACCTACTCGTAGACCCGGCTGCCACCGAAGATTTGAGTGCTGACGAGATGTTGCTCGTGAACAGTTTCGTGAACGGAAGGTCAGCGTTTACCCACACGCGAGATGGCATGCCGTCGCCGGCGAAGGGGGCTGCTGCTACACGCGCCACCGCAACCGCGTTGCGGTGGATCGACGAAGGCGACGAGAATGCGGCCTCCAACGCTGCTAGACCAAATGGCTCCTCGGGGCAAGCTCGGAAAAACGCAAAATTGAGCCGTGTAGGGAATCCTGCGGACGAAGCAGCGTGGGCCAGATTCTGCGCGAGCTCCAAGCCCATTTTGGACTACAACGAGTGCTTTTTGACCGACGACGAGGAAGAAGCAGGGCAGAATAGCGAATACAACTTTGATTAGTAAAGTTCAAGATAGCATGGAATACACCCAATATTTGAAATGAGGTTTTCTTGAGGCCAAGAAACCAAGGAGATGGACTTTCACTAAAAGAAAATAGGTATTTTAAAATCTGACTTATTCAATGTAATGCCAAAGCGGTTGCCTATTTCTGAGAAATTGCCTTTCCAATTTCACGATTATCTCTCATCTCATTGCCGAAATACGGAAAACAATTACGTGTATATGTATTGCTATGCCGATATCGGATATCACATATCGCATTAAAAATTCATAACACTTAAAATATTGTCATAACTTTTTCCACTATAATGAAATATATGGAGGATCACGTGGCTCTGGCTCTTGGCTGCTTTTTACGGGATTTCGTTTTGTCTAAGTTTTCCGAAATTTACGAAATTTCGTTGCGGCTCCCTGATGGGGCGGAATCCGGTTCTTAGCGCGATTTTGTCATATCCCAGCTCTGTGCTCGTTCTGACCTGTTGAGCGAGCAGCTGAGCTGTGCAAACTCTGGTTGTCATCAGCGAAGTGGTGTCGGTAATATGGAATACAGGTGCGGATGTTCTGTGTTTAGCCCGCAGTTGTGGCGCTAGGCGCGAGACTGCATGGAGGCTTAATCGCGGCATGCGCGCTAGGCGCTAGCGCTAGGTATCCGGTTGCTACCTTGCCTTCGTTCTGTGCCTTCTATGCCTTCGACCTTCGACCCCCCCCTCCTCCTCGCCCATTTCGGCTGCAAATGGCTCTGTTTTCACGTCTAGTGCTTCGTGGATTTCGGCAAACGAAATTACGTAATATATCTCGTTGGCCGCCGTAAAAAGCAGCCAAGCTCTGGCTCTGTGCTCTGTGGCAAAAAAAAACCTCATAGATAATTTACAATAATTCATTGGCATTGCCGATTGCCGTTTGAATTGCCGGTTTGATATTTGATTATCACAAGCAGATGGCAGATCGGCAGATTGCCAGCTGGGACAACCACTTCAGTCTTCTCGGTTACCAATATACTCGCGCTTGGCTCTTGGGTCGTTGTGCTCGAACTCGAACTAATACAAACCCAAATGGCACAGAAGCCAATGCTGCGGGCAGAAGTGGGAATGCGCGTGCGTTGCGCAAACAAAGCAAGTGCGGAATGATTCAGGAGGAAGAGGGGAATTGGCCAAATCCTCGGAAAATTTTGCAAAAAGCGAGGAATTCGTGGGTGTTGTAGTTGCAGGCCAACGCCGGTTATGCTATTGCAGATTTGAAACGAGGGCAAACAAAACACATACACGTAGCTAAATCAGAAATCGGGAATATACCATCCTCCTTCTTTTTGGGCCGTGAGGAGTGAGGAGATCAGTTGTGGCCACCGACGATCAAAATCGAAGGTCAAAAAGGCCACTCCTTGCTTTAGTTTCACTCGCACAGGACTCGGAGTGCTTTAAACGGCCTGGTAGCCCCGTTTGTTGCCCGAGGTCACCGTCACGGTCTTGCCCTTGGACTCCTCTTCCTTTTGCATGGCTTCCGCCACCGTGTCGTTGATGCCAAACACGTTGAACTTGGTGAGGACGCCCACCACCAGCAGCTTGAAGGCGTCCTGCACGAACCAGCACAGGAGGCAGTACACCCAGACCAGGAACGCGAGCTGGTGGGGCTTGTGCGCGCCCAGCCCCACGGTCTCGATCCCGTCGGGGTACTCGGCTGGCCAAAAGATGGCGAAAAGGGTGGACATGGACAGGGCGGTGAAGGCTGCGGCGAGCAAAATGGGCGACGGCTTGGAAGACCAGAACGGCCCGTCGAGGGTGCGCGCCGAAAACAGGGTCAAGAAGTCGCTGATGGACACTTTGAGGTACACCATGGTGGTGATTTGGCCGTAGTGCAGGCCCACGTCGAGGCCGGTGATGTACTGAAAAAAGCCATCCGGGTTCCAGGAGTCCAAACCCACGTGCAAGATGAGCAGGCTCGACACCAGCGCAATGAACCCCAGAGCAGCCGCGATGGTGAAAAGCACCGGCAAGTTCCAGCGCTGGGGCAAAGCGGACGCGTTCACGGTGTCGTAGCCGATGGAAATGAGGGTGCCGTCGTTGAGGAGGGTGATGAGCATGAGCATGAGCACCGGCATGTGGAAAAAGCGGGGGTAGGTCTCCACTTCCGGGTGGCCCGACATGTCGTGCTTGTCGTAGTAGTCCACCTGCGTGACAACGAATACATGGTTGTGATGATGATGAGGTCGTGCAACACAACGGTTTGGAGGTACAAAAACAAGGATTGACGAAAGCATAACAAATGAATGCTTTCAAGAAGATTGCTTTTTAAAAAATCCGTTTTCATTTAGAAAAAAACATACAAGCAGTTATTAAAAGCAATGTAACCAACCTTCGGGTGCATCTTGAGGACCGCAACGAAGAAAAACACCAGGAGCTGCAGGGTGGCCGCAATCCGGTAGGTCAAAAAGTTCTTCATGCGCTGGAAAATCACGCGGGAAATGAAAATCGCGTCCACAATGGTCGACAAGCCCGGCTGAGTCAAGACGATGTCGGCCGCCGCGCGCGCCGCGTCAGTAGCGCCCTGCACCGCAATGCCGACGTCCGCGCTGTGAAAGAAGAAAAGGGTGCGCAACATATGTGGATGATGTAGTGGGAGAAGGCAGAAGCAGAAAACACGTAAGATTCACAAGGAGAAAGGCTAACGTAGGCGTTCACAAGCAGAATAAAGAATGATCGCAAACGTATGGGGAAAAGGGTCGTATCCAAACTATTGCGACAGCAACTTTCTCTTCGTCTCCTTGCTCCTTCTCTCACCGCTTGAGCGCGGGCGCGTCGTTCACGCCATCGCCGGTCATGCCGGTCTTGTGGCCAATGGAGCGCAGGGTCTCCACAATGAGGAACTTGTGCTCGGGAAACACCCCCGCGAAGCCGTCGGCGGGCAAGATCAAGTCGGCAAACACGCTGAGGTCCGGAGGCGGGTTGCCGTTTTCGTCCAGCATCGGAAGGCCTGGTATACACCAAGAAACAAAGCAGCAGCAGCAGCAGTGAGTCACATATACACGGAATTCAAAAAGAAACAAAACACACACAAAGAAATGAATGGAATAGAACAAAAGTGTGAAGTCCACACACCGTGGGAACGTACTTGACTACTGATTTGGTGTATTGGTCAAAAGAATTTATGCTCTATGCTTTCACTCACTCTCTCTCTCTCTCTCTCTATCACTATTTCACTATCTCTTCCCATCTTACCGTCCACGTTCCGCACGTCGTCTCCCATGTCCAATTGCCGCGCGGTTTCCTGAGCAATCAGCCGGTGGTCGCCGGTGATCATTTTCACCCCCACCCCGTACGCAATGGCCTTGTGGATGGTGTCCTTGGTGTCGGGCCGCGGGGGGTCCAGGAAAGTCAACAGGCCCAACATTTCAAACCTGGATGAGAAAAAGAAGCGGCAGGAAAAAGAGGTAGCAGCGTGAGGGAGAAGAATTCAAGATGAAAGAGGAAAGAGAAGTGGAAGAAACCAACTGATGAAAATAAAATGACCAAAATGAGTTTATAAAAACTCTTCACTTTCACGCCACGCACTTGTCGTTGGCGTTGGTTTTGGCCACCGCAATCGCGCGAATGCCGCGGGTGCCCAGCTTGGTGACGTCCGCTTCGCACTGCTGCTTCACCGTAGGGTCGTTGCACAGCTGCATGATGATGTCCGGGGCTCCCTTGGTGACGGTGAACGACTTGCCTTTCTCGGTCACGGTGCCCGCCGTGCGCTGGGTGGGTTGATGATACCACACGTTTGAAAAAAAACACAACAACAGTGCAACAAAAAGTTTTCACATCAGAAGCAAAACAGAAAGAAGACTAGAGCAATGCAGTAACATTCAGTGAAGTGGAATAGATTAAGAATGAAATGGTGGTAAGGTGGTTAGCGCAACGACATCAGAAAAGAATAGTAGTAGACTAGTGCAAACATTCTTTATTTGCTTCGCTTGATACCTTCACAGTAGGGTCAAAGGGCATGAAGTCGGTCTGCACCACGCTCGCCATCGAGGGCATGTCCACTGCGCCCAGCACCAGGGTGTCCAAAGCGTCGCGAGGAGGTTCCTTCCACTTCGCCGCCATGGCCGCGTACCTACATACAGCCAAGGAGAAAAGGGAAGGTGGAGAAAGAAGTGAGTGAGGGGGCAGGGCAACCAGCTCACATGTGAAGGATGATGGGAGGTTAATATACTATGAATTACTCAGCGCGTTTAAAAATGTAGAGACAAGGCACGCGATTCTTTTTCAGAAAAAATTGTCCCTTGCCCATCTCACCGCAGAATCGAGGCCTGGGTCTCGCCCTTGGCATACACTGGCGTCTCGTCCTGGATTACCATCTTGTTCATGGTCAGGGTGCCCGTCTTGTCCGAGCACAAAATCGTCATGCCCGCCAAGTCTTCGATCGCTGGCAGGCGGCTCACGATCGCGCCCTGCTCCGAGAGCTGATGGGACCCCAGCGCCAGGGTAGTGGTGCACACGATTTCAATGGCCACTGGAATCGACGCCACCAGAAGCACCACAGTGAACGACAACGCCATGCGAATTTCTTCCCCCCGGGAAATGAGGTAGTAGAAGGTGATGCTGCACAGCACCAGCTGTGAGTGGTGGAAGGAGGCAGAGATAGAGAGAGGGAAAAGACAGAGAAAAGAAGCGAGATGTGATGAATGAGGCGCGCAAGGAGGAAGAGTTTTGGTGATAATAGTAGTTTTCGTGGGAAGACCTTCCTTTTGTCTTTTCGTTTGAAGTCTTGCAATTGCTCTTTCTTCCATCAAGGTTTAGAGTAATAATTCAAAAATTAAAAAGAGGAAGGTGTGCTTACCGACAGCACCACGAGAATGCCCATGATTTTGATGAGGAGCTTCTGCAAGTTGGAAGTTTCTTCGGGGCCGGAAAGCATGGCCGCCGTCTTGCCGAAGAACGAGTCCTTGCCCGTAAACATCACGGTTGCTTCCACTTCGCCGCGCACCACCGTGCTGCCCATCTTGGGCTCATCGCCTTCAGTCATGGTCACTGCCAGCGACTCACCAGTGAGCGCCGCCTGCGAATGGACATTGATATAAAGCACAGGCACCGCCGCAACCAACATGTGAGCACACTGACCCCCGCAGAAAATAATGTTATGCACGACCAAGGAAGAGTACATGCATGCATGACTACCTAAGTATATAGCACTGGAAGCACTCAATCTGGGAGTAGCACACACGTGGTAACGTCTCGGCTTTGGGTGCGCATTTGAAGAAATGCGCGGTGCACAGAGGTTTCCCTCCTTCTCCGGAGAGAAGTGCACTTCAAGAACACTCAAACGACCCTTCAAAAACAGCACAAGAAACATTACACTGTCCAAAAAAAATCACCTGATCCACGTCAATGGTGCCTTCGTTGACCACGCAGTCAGCGGGCACCGCCCCACCGCTGCCCAAGCTCACCAGGTCCCCCGGCACCAGCAAGCCCGCGTCCATGGTTTGAAATTTGCCGTCGCGCTTCACGTGCGCCAACGGCTTCAGGCTCGCTTTGAGCGCAGCCACCGCATCCCCGGCTTTGGTAGTTTCGTAGTACGACAAGCTCGCGTTCAGGAACTGAATCCCCAGCAGAATGTACATGTCCACCAAGTTGTTGATGAACAACTCCACGAGCACCGCCAACCAAATCATGATGGGCATCGGCTAAAAAGGAAAGCAAGGTAACAAAAACACGCACAATCACGAGAGGCACACGATGAGATTTTATCTCAAAAATTATAAAAGAAAAAGGAAGGAATAATGTGCCTAAAGTGCGCATATTGACGAGGGGTCAAAAGAGAGTTGCATTTAAGGAGTCATAGGTTTGCACAACTGCGTAGAAGAAAAAGAATAGCATGAGGCATGCTGTGAGCTTTATCAAGAGAGTGAACGTCTAGATATTTTAGCTGCTGCCCTAGAGCTTTCAATCTTCCATCGAGCTCTAGCTCCTTTAATTGATTAGGGCTCGCTCGCTGATTGGTAAGGGTCTCATTCATGAACTCCTCACCTCAATGAGCTGCGCCACGAAGATGCGCCACTTCGGGGTGACTTTCTCAGGCAATTCGTTGCGCCCGTACACAGCAAGGAGCTCCGCAGCTTTTGCTGATGTGAGGCCATATGACTTAGTGAATGGAGGCTTGCCGGTGCGCGGGTCCACTGAAGGTGCAACCTGCAGAAGACGTGCACGACTACTGTTTTAGCCAAGGTTGTGGCCATGTTTTCCTACATCATCAGTTGATCATAGTGAATGATGTCGCAATCCATGCAGTTACCTGGCCGCCAACCAGCGACGATTTCTCCGTAGCCTTTGGCCATTCCTCTTTTGGCGGCATCTTCACGCCGGATGTTACTCTAACCGGTGTGCCGGAGCGAGAGCAACAACTGAGTACGTGATGAGTACGTATCTGTTTTTTCTCTTCTCGCCTGCTCCGGCTCCAAAGCTCCAACAGGGGACCGTCCCGCGGTCTACTTACCTATTTTTCCGCGTTTTCATTGGTCAACAAGCTCTGTTTATGCTCTGCAGTATACAGTAATAATATAGACTTAATGCTCTGCAGAACAGTTAGCAGTTAGCTGCAGCGCTGCAGCATCCTACAGTAGCAGGCTCTAGCTAGCTAGCAGCCGGTTTTCCCAAGCTCCCAAGGTATTCTTCTTGCCGCGTAGAATT
>Ga0307931_1002561_pt1 | contig 11562 bp, 15 predicted proteins | sample OrgLakmetageno47_FD_201816 | JGI IMG/M metagenome (GOLD analysis project Ga0307931, IMG submission 201816) | Saline water microbial communities from Organic Lake, Antarctica - #47 | ecosystem: Environmental > Aquatic > Non-marine Saline and Alkaline > Saline | place: Antarctica: Organic Lake... | reverse complement strand
GTTGTTGGTTGTTGGGGGTAACAACACAACACTTTTCAACATCCAACAACAATCCATGAGGAAACAGAAGGCCTTGGCAGCCGCGCCCGCAGCCACCTCCAAATACGTTGGAATAAGCTACGATGCTTCGAAGCAGGTAATGTTCTTTAAGTATAATATATGGCAGCGAAGGCTTTCCTTCCCCCTTCGCAATACGTCTCTCCAGTGGTTCAATTAGCTTCGACGGCTTGTGAAGAGCTCCTTGTGGACCCTTATCTCTAGAAGAATACCATCTTTCTAAAACGATTGTGCCTGTGCTCAACAGCGTTACCGGGCTGAAATTTACGCTAGAGGCAAGCGCGTCCACATCGGCTACTTTCCCGACGAGGTTGGTTGCTAATTTATTGGCCTACAGTGCACCTGTCGTCAGTTCTGTGATGCTTCTTCCACCCTCTGCACGCCACTTACCATCATTGAATGCTTTCCCATTTTCATTTTAGATTACGGCCGCTACCAAGTACGACGAATATGCTGCGCGCATGGGTCGCCCCGTCAATTTCCCTGAAAATTACAACGGCAAAGCGCCGGAAGACCTTCCCGACATCCCCATGGTGCGTTTTGCGAGAGATTAGTCCCGCAGGGACCCTCAATAGACCCGAGTACTGGCACCTTCTTTGGGCATTGTGCACAATGTCTGCTTAAGCTGATAGTTTTGCAGTAGAGCCCCTGAGCACACTGTCTGCGGCCTTCCCATTCGTGCTCAAATGCCGTGTTCGTGCTCGGTGTTTTTCCTGTCTTAGAATGAAGGCGTACGGCGGAAAAACCGACGTAAAGGCGGTGAGGATGACCACGAGGGCTGTGAAGGTGAAGAGGCTGATGACGTAGTGAGTTTACCTTCTCAGGCTCCATCTCATCTCAAGCAAGGCAGTAGCTTAAGCTCAACGATTAAGGGCACCGAAGGCCGATGGAGTGTCGAAGAGCATCATCGCTTTCTTGAGGGCCTAGACCGGTAATAAAATTAGGCACACTATCTTCGGCGACACCGAGCTGCCTCTTCTTGTGAATTAGACACTTGAAGACTTTCTATTTCAGAGAATATGTGCAATGGCAAAATTGATCGATGGTCGCCTACTTACGTCACATATCCGTCCTATATTTCTCCTTTTGTGGCTGTGATGTTTTTTTTGTGCGTCAGCTACGGGAAACGGTGGACCACCATCTCCTCCTACGTTGGGACTAGGAACGTGCTGCAGGTGCGGTCTCACGCGCAGAAGTACTACTTGAAAATGGGCTCCAGCAGGCAGCAACTGGAGCGGAAGCCCGAACACTTCCTACCGCAGTCTCCTTCATCGCAGCAAGAAGGCGTAGAGCATCCTACTCGTCGTCCTCCTTCTCATGAGGCTTATGCGTTAGGCTCGCTCGCTGCGACAGCAGCCACGCTTCAGGCTTCGAGCCAGAGTGCTCTGCCGATTGATAATGGCCGGAAGCGGAAGATTGATCTGCACGTGAGTGATAACAGCATTAGTACCGGCCTTCCAAGGGATGACGCTGACGAGTGGAGTGGCCGAAGGGACAGCCAACTGTTGCTTCGCCCTCGTGGGCTTCGACTGCGCCGACCACCCGTAGGAGGAGAAAGAGATGGAGGAGGTGCTAGCTTGAGTGGTGCTGCACAGAATGAGACGGGCGAGGAAGAAGGGAGTGAGAGCAGTGACCAGTCCGATTCTGACTCTGAGCTCTCAAATGAGGACGATGAAGACCAAGAAGTAGACAACGACGCACACGACTCTGCTGCCAGTGGCGTGAGCTCTAATGGTAAGCCAATCACCCCCTTCAAGTGCGGATAAATTTCCTTATTTGTATTTCTCGTATGATTTCACCCATCGTTGGCTGCCAACTCATCGTACGGGTGCTTCTTGTTGTTGGAACCCCCTCACCAAATGTATAGATCCCTTGAATCTGGGAAGGAATCGCCGTCGCGTGGCCGCAGGTTTCAACGAAACCATTGAGTTGCTTGAAGCCGATCCGTTGCCCCTGCCCCTCCTTGCCGCCTTGACCACCCATCTTCGCAACAGCGCCGCCAGTTTACTGGCTTCTTCACCTTCTGGTGACTCGACAGCGCACCAGGACAAGAACAACAACAGCAACAACGACAGCGTTCCTGAGTGCGCTAAAGCTGGCAGCGGTGGATTTCCATACAACCTAGCACCTTCACTCGCGCCCGTGCCTCAAGAGCCTTTGCGGCAAGAACTGACTCAAGAATCGCCTGCCATGGCAGCAGCAGTCGACCGGAAAGCTCGAGAGCAGCTCCTGGAGCAGAAGCAAAGGGGGCACTGCTCGCACCAGGACGCTATAGCAGCTGCCCAGCAACTTCAGGAGCAACAAATCCAAGAAGAGCAAATTCAGCAGTTTAAATTGCAGCTACAGCAGCAGCAGCTATATCAAGAGCAACAGCAACACCACCACCAGCTGCAGCAAGAGCAGCCAAAGCAACATGCAGAGCACCGTTCTCCGTCTCATGAGGCACACGAGGCTCTTCCGCCCTCCCCAGAAATGCAGCTGGAACAATACCAGCAAATGCAAATGCAGGCCGCCGCCGCACAGTACCAAGCACAGGCGGTAGAAATGCAGCAAATGCTCCTTCAGGCAGTCTTGAGCTCGGGTGGGCCAATACCTGATTGGGCCTGGCGGTTGCCTCAAGCTCCCCACGGCCTCCTCCATCACCCGTCCATGCTTCACGATGAAGCATCATCTCGCGGGCCTGCGCCGCAAGGAGCACCAATGGGCATGGCGCCAGATTTTGCTGCAGCTATCTACACAGCCGCACAGCCGGGTAGTTCTTTGCTCCCAGGGCTTCCAGGCATTAAACCCCACTCAGAAGGCAGCGCACGAGAATTTCCGGGTGCTTCAACGTTTGGAACCGGCTGGCCACACCGGTAATTTCGAAGTGCAGCGAAATCCCAAAACACCGGCATACAGACCATCTTCAGCTGTCCGTGCCCTTGAATTGTCCACTTGGGCATCTGTCCACAATTCCTTGTAATTAATTTAATGTCAGTCCATTGGCCGTTTGGTCCTCCTTTATCCTTTATCTCTAATCCCGTCATGAGAGTTTTTCTAGACTGGCCCGAAGGGCCGGAATTAGAAGACAAACAGGTAGAGAAGAAAAGCAAAGCAGCGCAAACTATGAGAGTTTTTTTTAAATAACAAAAAGCGATAAGCGCCAAGCCCGGCTTCGAAGGCATTTAGTCGCCCTGTATCAGGATGATTTGTGATTTGTTGGCAACATTATGCAACATCCAACAGCAGCGCAATTCTGTATGTACACACTGTACACAGCCGAAAGAAGAAGATTCTAAGTTAATTACTCTTGTTCTAGGCGAGAAATAAGATAAGATCCTACAACGGAGTAGCATTGACATAACAACTACCTATCGTTAGCAAATAAAATCATCGCATCTTGCCATAGTCGCTGTGCCTACCTACGTTTCGTATTCAAGAAGTCCTTGGGACGCAGATATAAGTCGAAAGGTAGACTGATCAGATGTGCACAGTTCGTAGCGTGGCATTTGCCCTCTTAGTAGGAGTCTTTCAGGGTGTTGACGCGTTCAGCCCACGCTTCCTCGCATCGAACCGCGTATCGATATCTGGCCGAGGTTTGGCTCTTCAGGCCGTCGTCCACACTGTGAGTGCTGAACTAAGTCAGTTGCGTGCGCATTTCATTGCTGTTGGGGGAAAGAGATGCCCCCTCTCAAGTTTAGATTCACAAAACACAAATCAAAGGAGTCAGTTTCAGAACCAAACGGAATTTCTATATGCTAATAATGTTCTATTCTTGTGCTGCGCTAGGGCATTCGATGCGACTGCTGCGGAGTAGATCCCATCGAAGGCCCGCGCTTTTCTTGTGCGAATGTTCCTAACGTTGACATTTGCCAAGCGTGCGCTACTCTTGAAGACCAATCTTTCGTGGCTGGAGGTGTAGAGTTTCCTGAGCTTGCGTGGAATGTACTTGTAACTCCAGAAGATTTTGGTGACACAACTCCGTTACCTACCCAGCAAGCCACTTATACAAATGAAGAGGCCGCTGTCGCTGTACCGGCTGCTCCACTACCTCGTAGTGCTGGCGTATCAGGGACCGTTGCTGACTTGCCAGGAATTGCCGCAGAGATGCAGGTAGACTTTGGGTGGATGCTCTTATATTCCTCACTCCATTGCATTTCACGTTTTCCTTTTCTTTTCTACCAACGTGTGAATACTCAAACTTCAACTTACCAGTATCACCTACACACACGCATCCGCATCCTTGAACGTACTAAAACCCTGCACAGGCGCTGGCAGCACCCAATCACCCCTCTTTCATCGTTCGTCACACAATTCGTCTCCCTCCATTGCACGTTTTAAAAATATTAGGGCGGACAAGCCGTGCTTTTGGATGTGCGCGAGGTCAACGAATACGCCAAGAACCACGTGACCTTCGCCACCCTAGCGCCGCTGTCGTCGCTGAAAGAAGGCATCTTTCCCGAAAGCCGCGAGTCAGGTAAATCGTGACTGGTCTTTGCACAATGTAACGGTTTATAATAAGAATAGGTCTCGTCGTAGCGCTTTCTTAATGTTTCGCCATAATCGTGGCTTGAACAGGCGTGGGCATCGAATTGAACAAAAGGATTTTCGTGCACTGCCAATCGGGCAAACGAGCTCAGGAAGCTGCAGCCCTACTCACGAAAATGAGATACAGCGATGTGATTGCCCTCGCTGTCAACTACGATGAAATTGCAGGAGTTATGCCTACGGGTGAAGGGCCCTACTTGGCTTTCTTTGATGCAGTTGGGTGAGGTCTAAACTCAATGGCCCACGTGCTCTGTGCTCTTTCTATGAGACAAAGCGAGCACTTTTCATCGTTCGTTTTTAAATAAAATGACAAGAGATTCCAATGTACAATGTTGTACTACTTACGTCAGAGAAATCCACTTAAGAAGAATTTAGTGTGGGTGAGAGCCACGTGAGGCTTGAGGCGCACAAGAGACTAGAGCAAACGGAAAACGCCAACAAAGACACATAAAGAAACAAAGAACCAAGCCTTCAGCCTGCGCGCCCCAGTCTGGCATTGCCCATTGCGATGGTGCAATGGGCCATACCAGCGCTGGAGCTATTGTTGATTACGAACTCGCCAATCGCCAAAAGATAGCTATCTTTGTCTTTGTAAACTACAAAAGGCAAAAAGGCAAAGGCAAATCTCGGCTGATGTCGCCTTCTCGTATCTATCTCCAAGTGCGCATGAAGCTTAAAGAGCCACTCAAACTCATTTCCTGGGTGTACCTATCGACAGTGGGCTTCTCTTCAACAATATTTTGGAATCCTAAAGGTGACGGCGGCCACGGCCTACTCAAGCCAAAAGTCAAACTGGTCCTACGAATGAAGTCCAACGGCACAATTACGCCGCATCTACCTGCGGAAGTGCTAAATGTCTATAGCCCCTGGCCCCACGGCGCTGGCAGCACGCCCGAAGGCAAAGCGCGGCGGTACACAATTCTCGACTTCAACACCAGGACGGGAGGAGGCTCAGCACCCTGGTAAATAGGCGGGTAATACTTCTCCAGCTCTAAGCCTTCAATCCGAACCACCGCACTGCTATCACCCGCGGTACCGCTAGCAGCTGTGGTACCTTCTGATGCTGCAGCTGTCGCGGTTGAGTCTGTTGTTGAAGTTTTGGCAACAGCGCTCCGGTAGCGCGTTTGTAAGCGAGTCGCTGCTAGCGTAGGTACACCGCCGAATGCCGCTACAGTCACCTGTTAGGAAGCGAAATAAATATGTAGTAAATAGGAAAGTAACAAAGAGCCGAATGTTACAGAACTAGTCCTATCACAGTTTGACAGCAAACCGCAAACAATTATAGTATCGCGAGGCAGCTTGTATACACTAATAACTATCCAACCACAGCACTACAGCGGAAGTCATATCAACCTACCCGGCGGTACTCGGAGGAGCCGAAAGAACCTGGTTGCGGCTCCTCAAACGAACGCTTGGTCACCTGAGAAGCAGCAAGGAGTGAAATAGAATTTCGTGCATTCTAATCAACCAAGCTGCCAAAGATTTCGCATATCAATCACATGATTCAATTGCAGCTGTCGACATCTAAACCCACGCCAATCATCAGTAGCCTACTACTCAAAATTCACCTTTTCCTCGCGCACGCTCCCGTCGCTTGACGTGATCGTAAGGATGTTGGCGTTTTCAGGGACCCACGCGGCGCTGACTGCGCCACTACGGCCTTTAGAGCTTCGGCCTAATGCTTCGTCGATGGCCTGTGGTTCAATTAATTCTTCATTGAACAGAACAGTCACCTGATGGTTTGTCTCTTATCCCTATTGGGCTAGCTAGTGAGCCTCGAATTTACTGAGAAGACTTCATAGACGTGCGAACGAAATAAGGCATTGGAGGTAAGTGGGGCGAAGCACGATAAGGAATTTACCTTTGCCTTGTTGAGCTCATTAAAAGCTCGATCAGCAACCACGTGCCCATTGTTCTCAATGAAACGCACTCGGTAACTCAACGGTTGATTCAACAGCGCCTTCGCATCCTGCAGAGCTGCGCTCACTAAAGTGCTGCCTTCAGAGCCAGCTGCTAGTACTGCTGTACTTTCACCGTTACTAGCTTCTTTGACATTACCCGCGGCACCTTCGGCAGTCGCTGATATCTCTTCCACGCTCACAAGTTCACGGCCACATTGCCAGCTACCGAGGAAAGACGCTGGGTAGAAGACGTCTGGCTGCCCGTAGCCCGGTAACTTCGAGGCGACTTGGGCCACATTCTCCCGTAGCTCTGATCCGCTTTTTGGCGCTGCCTGAGCTGGTAGGGGGCTAGATAAAACGGCGTTGGTGAGCAATGGAGCAGCAACTGTTTGAGCAGCGTTTCGTCGCGACGTCCAACCACTTTGAGGCGGTGATAGAGCTGACCCTAGTGCTGGCAGAAGTACTATAAGTATTAATTCTTTAGATTTACATTTCATAGCAGATTGCTCAGTAGTTAAATGTATGCACTTTTAATCATAGAGCTATCGTCAAGAACATGCAATATACTTTGGCTAGCTCTGGCTACGTACAGTAATAACGAATCGAGGCCGTCGACGATCGACGAATCATGCTATCATGCTCCATGCACTTTTGTGCTGACTACATCGACGCCCATCACGGGGCCAAACACCCATCACGGGGTCAAAACGCTCACCACGGGGTTGTAATGACGCCCACAACGGGGTGATGACGCTCGCCACGGGGTCAAGGCGCCATTCACAGAGCAATGGCAGGTGACGTCCTTCGCGGGATAGCTATAATGTTTTGGTATTGCAGAATTGCATAGTGTTAGCTCTTCTAGTAGTCAAAGTTAACTCGCACTCGAACTCGAACTAATACAAACCCAAATGACACAGAAGCCAATGCTGCGGGCAGAAGTGTACGCGCGTGCGTTGCGCGCAAGTCAAAACCGTAAAGAGGATAGGGCCCGCAGCAATTCGCCTATACAGGTACATCATTCCCGCATCCAAGTTAGATATATAAGTGCTGTTGGAGTATGGGGAATTCTAACATCTACTTGAGTGCTGCTGCAGACCAGTTCTATACTAACGAACAACTAATGAACAAAGCGGTGGAGTTGATCAGAGCCTAAACTTTAAAAAATGCGCGCGGGGCTGGGAAACTACTCGCCTTACAGCCAGGTATGTAAATTGTCTGCAACAGAAAGGGCTGGCGTTGTCAAAGTAAAGTTATCTTCTGGATATTTTACAAATCGGAGTAGCCTAACGCATATCCTTTCGAACGGTATTGGGCCCATTTGGCATTGAGGGTACTCAGAGACTGATCCCGGGAAGAGCGTCGCCCGTTATGGCGCTATGAATGGCAAAGGGAGTACCACAGTGCGCGGTGACTTATAGGAATCTAGAATTTTAGGTATATGTACTATGTAGTAAGTAGGAGACAGACCAAGACGGCAAGACCAAAGCAACTTAATTTCGATCTACTTCGTAGAAAGAGGTCTATTTGATGGATCCTGCCTTCCCTCGGGGATTTAAGAAAAGCAAACGGGTGATGTGGCGATGCCTGTTATTGGTTGCTGCACTGCCGATTCTTGAAAGCTGGTATTGGTTTGTATTCCCCATTTCTTTCGCCCTATCTTTTTGTCTTCGCTCATTCATTCCCAGACGATTGATCAGCAGCTGTGTGTGGGTCAGGGTTGCGCGGAAACGAAGCCATCCGCTGAGCAGGAGCACTTGCGGCACTCGTAATGCTTGCCCCCGAATCCGAGCGGCTCAATGCCGGCGCACCACCACTTGTAGTAGGCCCCAGTGGCTCACTTGGTGACACACCAGGTGAATCGGATTCACCACTTCCTCCTCCTCCGCCTCCTCCGTTGGTATCATCATTGTCGTCGTCGTCGTCTTCGCTGCCAACCGTGGCGTTGTGCTGGGCGTGCCAGTTCTCGCTGCTGCTGCTCCTGCCGCGAGGGTCTTCCACCGTGCGCAGCATCGTGAATCCTCGAAACCAGCGGTTCGGGCGCCGCGCCGGAGGAGGAGCTCCCGCTGGTGCGGCGGCTGGCGCTGCACCAACCCCTCCCGCAGCTTCAACTCCTGCAGTGGCGTTCGCCGCCTCGCGCGCGAGCTCTGCGAAGTCGGTCTTGCAAAGGGGGCACGTGTGGGCGGTTTCTCCCCACAAGTCGACGCACGTGGCGTGAAACACGTGACCACACCCTAAGCGCTTCACCTGTTGGAAGGAAGGAAGGAAGGAAGGAAGGAGACCAAGAAAGAAAGGCAAAGGTGCCCCAAAATATATAAGTAGTAGTGTCCGCCCTCCGGCCTTCCTTTTACAAATGAAGTGTAGGCCTCATGAGATACTTGTAGCAAATTTAGATGCTATTCTTTTCTATCGAATACCTTGTCGGTGCGCTCGAGGTCGCTCAAGCAAATGGCGCACACTGGGTCGTCTCCCAGCTCGCGCAACTTCGTGGCACTGCTGCCTTTGATTGCCGCCTTTTGCGCATCTTTGTCGCTCTTTTCCAGGGCTGCCAGAGTGGTCACTTTCCCTTGCAACGAAATGAAGTTCACCCGTGGCGGCGGCGGCGGAGGCGGTGGGGTGTTGCGCCACTGTTGCAGCTCCACCTCGCGGCCATCGCTGCGATCGCTTCGGTTGCGGTCGGATGCAGCGACCCGCCCCCTTTGGTCGGGCCGGCGCCCGTGGCGGTGCTGCGCGCCGTAAGACAGGTGCGGGCAGCAGCGGCCCAAAGTGGAGGCATAGAGGCAGTACACCAGATCCGAGGTGTTGGAAGACATGCAGCAGAGGCAGCAGACGCAGAGAATGGCAGGGAAAAAGAAGAGCAGGAGCACGGTAATCATGGCCCAGTTGGAGGTGGCTTGGTAGCACGAGTCTTCGGGGTTGCATTCCACTTTCACGCACCTGCGAGAGGCCCATTTGATTGATAGCAGAACACATGAGCCCTAGCTAAGTACAACCAGTATGATGGCAAGGAGTGCACAAATGGGTGCTATGAGAAGACCAACGCTTCGCATATGCCTAACTGCAAGATTGCGCAGTCTTTGTAATTAACCAGCTCACCACTTGAGGTAAACTTCGCGCGTCTCGACGTCAAAAGTGCCGTGGTCATAGAGTGACTCGGATCTCCTCTCCACATACCTGCCAAAAATAATAATTCAAGGGCAAAAGAAAATGACGGCGCGTAAGTACTCAAGCTTCCTTCTCCGCTTGTAGCCTCTCACAATTTCGGGATCGTCTTGTTACCCTCCGATATAGTCTATCTCTAGAACCACATGCGCATGCCCAATGAGTGCTATGCTAAACTCACCAGCAGCTAATGGCTTCGCCGGTCAAGTCATAGTAGTCGGCTACAGTAGCCTTGGTAGCGTAGGATAGCACCAACGTGTCAGAATCTGCATCGCCTGCAGTCTGCTGCCCATTATTTTCTTCCCATATTTCGAAGATTACGTTGTCCTCCTGATGAGATTTTTCATCATTTTATTAATCAAATTAGGAAAGGGTAGAGATCGTACCAAGGACTGCATACAGAGTACATAGATTGCAAACACACACACACACCAGCACAGCAAAAAAAAATCACATGGTGCGAGATCTTCCATCTTACCCCGCAAACGTATGGAAAGGTGTAAAAGCCGTCATCCTCCCAGGATGCTTCTCGTCGCGGCGCTGTCACACGCTGGGCCGTCGTTCGGGCCGATGCCTCGGTCACCGTCACGTTATCAGTGCCTGTAATCGTTTCCACATCCTCTTCATACCATTTGAAGGCAACATACATGTCAGTGGGGCTATCAGGCAGCGGTAGGTTCTGGGCCTCGTCTACTTCGATCGAGATGCTGCTGTAAAGACGATTTGTGCAATCCGCTAACGCCCCCTGTGTGTCGGTCTCTGTAGAAGCGTCGTCGCTCACTGGATCATCTTTCGAAGACATGAAGCGAAGTTTAGCAAACAGATTATTTGAGGCAGCCGTTGCTCCTGTTGCAGCCGCAGGCCCCAAGCTTATCGATCGGGATTTTGCAGGCGCCCGCATTGACTGTCCGGGACTCACGAAGAGTTCATCTGAACGAACAAGCGTTGAAGAGGAACGCACCAGCGGCTTTGCCTCTAGGTGCTGCGCGAAAATAACTAGAATTGCCCACCTCATCTTTTCTCTCAGGCCCAATGTTAGGATAAAGAATCTATCGCAGCGGTTGCCTACTCAGACACATTTTCATCGTGCCCGGTACAAACAATCCAGTCACATTCGGAACGAATACGGTACGAAATCCCGTTCCTACGGGATGTGACATTTTACAGTGTGCTACACTACAGTACTACTTAGTACAGTAGAGGCCTTCACGGATTTGCGATTTGTTGTTACTGGGATCCCCAGTATCCCCAGTATTATCTTGGATCCCAGTAGCATGGTTCTTGGGCCATTTCACAACAAGAGCCACATCACGCACTGATCTCGTCGATCCAGGAGATCTCGTTTGGTTGTTGGATTCCAAGAACCATGCTACTGCTACTGGGATCCACATCCACAGTATTACTGGAGATTGGAGATCCCAGTGACAAATACGTGAAGGCCTCTAGTTCTTCAGATGCTGCAGTCTTCTGTACAGTACATCAGTACTCCCTTAACTCTCCAAGTAAAGCTCTACTATTTAAGTTGTTTGTATGATCAAACAGCTCGTATATATGTTCAATCACTCCTCAATTGATGTCAGGAAGTGGAGGTAAACACAGTGTGGTACAGCTTTACACGTCAAGACCGTAGTGGGGCTTATCTGGGATGGAATGGAATTAATTAATGATGTTGTACAATTGCGTAACACGTAAGCAGTGCCTCTGACTAAGCTAGCGCGGTGCCTCTGACTAAGGCATACCATATGGCGCCATCCGCCGGGCTGCTCCGTGTCTATCCTCATGAGGTTTCTGTTTCTTTTCTTTTCTGTTCCGATTCTTTTCTTTGAGATCCGTTGCCGTCCAACGGAACATCCAACACTCCCACCCATCCAGCGCTTCTTTCTTCGACAAAGCGCTTGATGAATGATCAGCTGTGTCC